>JAEIGA010001760.1_pt1 | contig 34328 bp, 49 predicted proteins | sample 9270691 | NCBI WGS metagenome assembly JAEIGA01 (sample SAMN17057246, study PRJNA624740) | gut metagenome | biome: biome; isolation source: fecal sample | host: Bos grunniens | place: China: Xizang | collected 2019
CTATAAAAAGTTCAGAATTTGCGTCAACGACATCTTCATAAATATCTTTAATTTTAGCTATTGCCCTTTCTAAAAGTTCTTTTTCTTCTTTTGTTAATGTTATTTCTACACTTGAATTCACACTAGCCATTATTATTCCTCGCTTTCTCGCTTTACATTACCATTTTACGTATTTATCATTTCTCACTTTTTTTGTATGGTTCATTCCACCAAGATTTCAAAACACGCATTTCATTAGTAATACCATTAAATTTCTTAATAAGAACATAGTAAACTTCATCACCATTAAATGATGGATAAATTTCGACTACTCTTGCGTTTGGAAACATAACCTTTACTACATCGCCATTGGTTGCTCCTTCTGGAATTGGTGTGCTATTTGCGATTTTAGTAACCATTTCCTTTTCGCCCAAAGGACATAGTGGATTATCTACTGCAACATTATGTTTCATAAGTTCATAATCTTCTTTGTTAATGTTAATTAATAACTGCATAATAATTTCCTTTCTATTTTCTATGAAACTCTAGTGGAGTATTAAAAACTGTATTTGCTTCACGACTTAACAAATCCCATATAATGTCGCAATCTTCCATTGAAAGCTGTGCGCAACACAATCCTTCAGTTGTCTTAGTCCCTTCATAAATTCTGTCTCTAAGCTGTTTTAAATGTTCTAAGTAATCATTCCATTCACTTAATGTTTTCATTTGTTCTCTCCTTTTTTTTAAATCTTCCACCTTACATATTTTTAGTTTCAAATATTCTAAATCTTTAAGAAGTATATTCCACGCACTAGCCTGATATATATCAATTGTCCCTAATTTTCTCATTGCTTCGTCACGGTCTAATACTTTTATTTTTGGCTCTTGCTCTAACAATTCAATAGCACCTCTACAAGCATTTATAGTGGTTAAATCCATATCATTTCTCGGTTCTTCATACGTTTCTCCTGTGTTTGGGTCTAGTAGAAACATATCTATTGTAAACTGCAAGCCCTGTATAATTTCTTCTCTTGTCATACTTCCTCGCTTTCTGCCTTATACTTAATACTTATCGATAACTTCTAGGCTTTTTTCAAATCCCTCTGCATATTCGTCGTCACCAGTGGCGTACGCCCATTGCATTGAGTATTCAATCTCAGCTCTTATCTTGTCAACAATAGACCTCTGCTTTACTGCTTTAATTGCTTCGTCTAGTGCTATAGCTTGCATATCTCCGCCGTGTGATAGCGCATATGCCTTTTCTTTTTCTAATAATTCTAAAACCTTTTCTTCTGTCATTCATTTTCTCCTACTGCCATATTAAAAGTAAAATCATCTACTGCGCCATAGTCAATAATATCTCTAGCGACTCTCATTTGAGTATGTAAGTCTTTATCATATTTAGAATCTTTTTGTTCACTTAATAAATACAAACCATTGCACAATGTAACAAGTTCATGTCTGTCTAAACTAATTACCGCCTCTCTTTGCATGCCGTTTATATATTCTATCTTTTTAATCTTCATTTATCTTCTCCTTTCTGCCCTAATCAAAGGGTGGTTGCCACACTCTAAATAGTTAGGGCAAAACAAATCTCCATTATCCCAATCAACACCCCAAATCTCAATGTCTTTGCTCTGGAATGCTTTCTTTGTAAGCCTATGAAAATACTTATCCAAATTCTTGATTTCAATTTGAACATTTCCCATCCAAACCATTTCAGTACCGCATTTAGGACACTTCATTTCTCTCTTCCTTTCAAATAAAAAATATCTTCATCTGATATATATTATACCAAATGAAGATACATAAGTCAAGTGTTTTTTAAAAATTTTTTCTATTTAATTTAAACAGTCATAGTCGTAAACTACAACTTTTACAATAGGGCTGTTCCATGTTTCAAACAAACTAGATACATTTCCACTCTGTTTAATTGAAGGATTCAGCCACATTCTGTCGACAATAAATTCGCTCATACAGCCATTAAATCTTGTATAAGTGTTCGTTACATCTGTGTGTACGTTAGCTTTTACATCACCTAGCACACAAGGAATAGTAATGCCATTAGCTAATACTAAATCAAAATACTGACCGACATTAGACGTATAATACGTTCCTAGTGCCACACAATATCTTCCGTTTACTGTTCGTAACCCATTTACATCAGTTTGTGCCATACACTGTAATCTATACTGATTTGATTTAGTGCCAAAAGTCTTATGCCCCATAAACGACTTAAAGTAGTTGTTTCTAAAAATTGGTTTCTCTGTGTATCCACAAGCCACTTTTAACGTGTCACTTGCTTTAATATAGGCGGTGTGTCCGTCATCATGCTCCACTTGATAATAACCATCTTCTGAAGGGATAACTTCAATAGGATTATTAAACATATAATAACCTACTACATTAGCGTCTTCTCTAGGTGCATCATAGATATAAGTAACGTCCTTTGAATAAACCACTTCTGTCTTAACTTTAGAAGCCGTGGAACTTGGTTTATAAAGTAATTTGCTTACTCCTGCAACCCTATGATTATTTTTTGTTGTTTCTTTTTCTTTCGCTATAGATGTTGTTTTAATGTTAACTATAATCCCAAGAACTAAAACAACAAATAAAAGTTTCTTTCGCATTTATACTTTTCTCCTTCCTTTGTTGAAGGGGCTTTTACTTGACTTGTGATATATTATAACAGATAATATAGGATTTGTCAAGTATTTATTTCTTTATTTTATTAAATAATCCCACAAATAATCACATCTTGTATCTTCTCTCCACGGATAAGGAATTTTGGTGGAAAATATATACTTCATAATCCATGCTTTTATCATTATTGAGAGCATTGCTCATTCCTCACTTTCTGCTATATCTAGCAAATCACCTATAAAAAATCCATCTAGTGTATCGTCTATCAGGTCTAATAACCCCTCATCATCTATCCCAACATTTTCCAACTGTTCGCTAAAGTCCTTATCACGAGAGCGACAACCATAATCTACTGTCTCTGTAGTTCTCGTATACTCTTTACCATTAAATACTAATGTTTCTTTTGCTACTCCGTTCTCAATCTCTACTGAATACTTCATTTACTTTTCCTCACTTTCTATCAGCTTATCTAGGATTTCACTTGCAATATCTAATCCCCTTGCTACTCCAAGTTTAAAAGGTTCTGAACACCCATCCATCACTTTATTTACATTCCAATCTGATATTTCCTCTCTCACCTTTTTAACCTTGTCTAGTGAGATTGAATTTTTGCGATACCACCAAAAAGCTTGTAGTATCGTATATTTCGTGTCCTCACATATAGTTAGCATATTATCTATACACTTTAGACGTTCTTCTGTTTTATGCCCCTCGTGTAATGAGGTCATAAGTGGTGTTATTTTGCTCATTTTTCCACCTCTCTAATCTTTTCAAACACTTCTTTTGGTGTTTCTCTAATGTGCCAACCGCAACCCTCGGTATTAAGACCTATTACTGACTTAATATCGGGGTCTGACTTTATTTTATATTCATTAACTATCGCTATTTTATCAACGTCAATCCATATTTTATCACCGCCACCGCAAGTAAGCTGAATAAATCTTTTCATTCTTCCACCTTTCTATATGGTGCGTTCCACCAACTTTCAGTAAAGTCTGTCACTCCGTTAATTGTTGTACGATAGAACTTTGCTCCGTTCCTATCTGTTATAGGAATAGCACAACCAATAGTCTGATTTGGGAACATAGCCTTTATAATATCGCCGTTAGTTGCTCCCTCTGGAATAGGAATTGCATTATCACTCTCTTTTTCTAGTTTTTCTAACAAATCAGCGGTATCGTTACACAAATCAGTAGTTCTTATGTGTGCAAATGATACAATCTCGTTTTCATGTTCCTTTGCACATTGTTTCAGTGCATTTATATACGATTTATACTCTGCCATTTACTCTCTCCTTTCTCCATCTGCACAAAAATGGTCATCTTCAACCTCATAGCAATATTCATCACTTTGTAAAGTGCAAAAATATACTTTAGCTTTTTTGTTAGATAACCAATGTGGATGAACCTTTTCTCTGTACTTGCAATCCTTACAAGTAACGATTTCGACTAGAAGACAATCTGGGTGTCTGCCTTTTAAAATATTAAAGTCATTAAAGTTGTATGGCGGTTTTTTAAAGTAGCAATAACTACCCTCTTTTAGTCCACATTCACCACAATACTCTGGCATTTCCATTCCTTTAATTGCTATCATCTTCTATCACCCCACAATCTTCCAATGCTTGATTATAGCCTTCTTTGAAAAAGCCAATTATATGGTCGCCTACCGGTTCTGGTGTTTCCTTAATGCTTGTGATTTTAAAAGTGTATACTATACTCTGTTCGCTTATAAATCTTAATTCTGTTGTCAGCTCCTTGAGTGCATCCTCTGACAATTCGTCACTATCAATTATCGATACATACTTCATTCTTCTTCCCCCTTAACATCTTTGTCTGTTCGTTTCTTAATTCCTGCGAATACTCCTTGAGTTCATTGAAATGACTTCTCATGTGTTCTCCCATGGGATTATGACTTCTCCTTGCATCAATCTCTAAATACAAACAGATAGTTGCAAGTGTTTCGCAAATCTCGATTAGTAAACCTTTATAGAAATATAGCTTGTTCTTTAATCTCATTCTTCACTCTCCATTTCTGCTCCACAATGGTTACAAAATCGAAAATGCTTTACCATAAAATCATCCGTGCCAACAAATCCAAGTGTTTTAGGTGTTTCATTGCATTCTGAACACCGCCAATTCTGAATTGTTTTGTCATATATCCACTTGCCTTTCTTACGTTCTGCCACAATATCTTTTATTTTCTCGTTTACCAACTCTTGCATATCTTCTTTGCTGAATCTGAATGCGGCAATACACTTTGTAGGTGTTACAGGTGGCAATTTCTTGATGTATTCTTTAAATCTTTCTCCATCATCATACGAACAAAAGATTCCTTTTAATCCGTCTTTATTACAATTGTCTATGGTTTCAAATACCGCCTGTCTACTTACGGCATCTTCGCAAGGCTCTTGCTCTAGCCATTCTGATATTACACGACAGGCTTCCCGCCATTTGTTACCGTCAAAAATACTACCACCGTCAACCTCTATCATTCCTCTATTTAAAAATATTCGTTTTGCTTCTTCTCTAGTCATTATTTATTTCTCACTTTCCACTTCACTTAAACTTAACTTATATAACTCAAACTGTAAATCTACTACGCCTCTTACATATGAACCTAGTGTTGCATCGTCAACTGGATTTACCATATCTCTAGCCTTTGTTCTTATAAGGCGATATGCTTCTAATTGTATAATTTGATTATTTATATTCATATCTATTTTACTCTTTCTTTTAAAATTCATAATGCTTTAAGAATTTAACTATTTCATCTGCATTTACAACATCTATACATTCAGGTTCACCATAGCTATCCTTACCAAAACAAACAGTCTCTCGTGATGAATTAATTGCTTCAATTAACATTTCTAAAATTTCCAATGACATAATCTAATCCTTTCGAATTTAAAATAAAACTACATCTTCATTTGATATAATAATTATACCAAATAAAAATGTGGTTGTCAAGTAAAATTCTATGATTATTTTCCCTTATTATAAAATCCACAATGCTGTGCTTGTTCTGTATAAGCATCAGGACAGTCTCTATATCCATCAATAATACTTCCACTATGAGGGCAAGAACAACAACCATTTTTATAGATGTTATGAGGGTTAAGAATTTCGTCAATCTTTTTAACTTCTATTTTATCAAGGACTCTACCATTGCGAAAAGACTGAATTAAAGCGTGTTCGTCTTTCGGATTCAAATAACTCCCTCTTATTTTAATTTCCGTATAAGTTTTTTCGGATATATCAATTAATACTTTCATTATTCTTCCTTTTCTATATAAAATATTTCTTCTAATGTTTCTGTGTCTGATTTGCCATTTGTTAAAAGGAAATCAAGTACCTCGTAACACATATCAATATCGCTGTGAGATACTTTTGAAAAGTCACCATCAGACAGATATTCTTCTTCTGATAATTCATCGTCAATCTTGAGGATAATAGACTGAGCTTTTGCAAGAATTCTATATTCTTCTTTCGATAATTTTAGTGTTGCAATATTTCTTGTTACTTCCATAATTATACCTCTTCCCAAACATAACCACCATATTCGTATAGCTTCTTATTTTTATATTCATACCAATTAGAAGTCATAATCTTCTCTTTAAGCTTATTTCTAGTAAGCCCACCAAAACCAAATTCACTATTAACATAGGCATACTTCTCAATGCCATCTTTAGGGTCTACTCTGCGTTCATATGGCAGTTCTGTTAACTTATCAGACTCTAACAGCTTGATAACGATATTTGAGACCCAACCGTCAGAATAACAAAGCGCTCTATAATATTTCTTCATATTAATACTTAAATCCTCTCAATTCTACTTCTAACTCGTAACCAACAGTATTAAACTTATTACTATACTCCACATACTTAAGAGCTGTAGTTTCTGCAATCTGTGGAAGTGCATCTCTAAACATACCACACAAAACATCTTTTCTGAATTCTTCATCTTTATTATAGCGTTCAAATTCATCTGACAGCAGAAATGTTTTGTTTTTAAAGCGTACATTTTTAGCAGGTATGACCTCTAAAACCGTTTTGCGCTCCTGTTTAACAAAGTTTTCGTAATAATGTTTTCTTAATTTATTATCAATAAACTTCGGTATCTTCATATTAATTACCTCTCCATTCTCTATCTTTCATAGGATAACCATCGTTGTTATATCTAACTGTCATAGAAGTTATGTTTCCTAACTCGTTGTATGTTATAAAATAACAAACTCCCGTCTCGGGGTCAGTATAATTAGTAATATATACATAACTTTTCTTCATCGTTTTGTCTACTTTAGTCTCTACTTTTATTGTCTCTTTTGATGGTTTAGGTTCAAGTTCAGATGCTTTCGAACATCCTTCAACTATTACTATTACAATTATTAACAATACTATGAAGTCTATAATCTTTTCCATAATATCCATTAAGTTACCTTCTTTCTTTATTTGTTACTTTTTATTTGATAAATCAATTATAGCATAATAAAAAAGAGTTGTCAAGCATTTTTGACAACTCTTTAAAATATTATTTATTTAATTCCTGTAGAACCATGACCGCCTCTGTTCTCGTTTCCGAGAGCCTCTACTTCCTTAAAAATAATAGTCGGCTGTTTCTTCATAATTCTAAACTGACAAATTCTATCGCCACGCTCAATCTTTGTGTCTCTTGTAGCATATACAGGACAGAACCAGAAGTCGTCGTCCCCACAGTAGGAATTATCGATACATCCAACACTATTAACCTGAAGTGTTCCATAATTTTTAAATGTACTAGAGCGTGGGGCTATATGAGCTTCATATCCTTTTGGTAACTCCATAGCCACTCCAAGAGGAATGAGCTTAAATTCACCCTTCTTGAGCTCTACCGTTTCATCTGCTCTGAGGTCAATCCAATCTCCCTGAGGAATTATTTCAATTCTGTGTGTATCTTCGTTTGCATACTTAATTCTAACTCTTACACATTCATATACGTCTGTCATTACCTATATAATCCTTTCTTTGATAATTTATATGTTATAATTTTACAATGCCCATATGACCCCTTTACGAGCCTTCTAGGGCTATCTATGCAGTCGCATCAATCCAACTTATTAGAGTAATAGAAGCGACAACTGTTGTTATAAATTTGGCTGAAAACATTACATTGATTTTAAAGTATGTAACCAAACATATAACAAGGAATACCAATAGCCCAAATATTAAATCCGCCCAAAATATATTTTTATCCATATATATCTTCTCCCTTAAATATCTAAAGCATGAAGTTTATTCTTATCCCATCTCTCACCAGACCATTTTGAATTCCAATTAGAATTTGGGTTGTTTACACATAAAATCTTTCTTTTAGCGTTTGACTCAAAAAGATTGTTTTCGTTATCGTCAATGAAAACTCCATCGCTCATGTCTACTATGCTTTTGGAAGTATTAATATCCATTCCAATAAATTCGTATTCATAATCTAAAAAGCCACCAAGATAGTCGTGGATAAACCGTTCCTTCATCTTTCTGTTACGTTCTCCACCTTTTGTAACAAAGACAACATTATAACCATGGTAAATCGCCTTTGTGAGTAATGGAAAAATTGATGGGTTGAATCTAACAGTCTCAAAGAATAATGGTAAATCAAACATGGCTTCAACAAAATCCGAGCCAATATCACCATATTCTTCAAAGTTCCATGTGTGAATGTCCTTTTCTGTCAAATCCCTATCAAATAGTTTGTTTAACATTTCACACATGGCTTGAATGGAATTTAAAACAACTTCATCAACGTCTAAATATAATGTTTTGCTCATGCTCTAAACCTCAATTTCATAAGGGCGTCAATCATGCCGTCATCGTTCTTAACCATACGAATATCTACAATCGATTCAATCTTCTGAGGCGAGTAGCATATTGCTTCATCCATGCTTCTTCTAATCCATTCATCTAAAGAAAATGTGCTTCCTTGTCTCTTCTTTGCTCTATATTCTCTGGTCTCGGCATCGATATCTAACATAATTGTGACAACCTCATGCCCTAATTCAGTATAATATTCCTTGATTGGTTCTACATGGTCGATATCTACAACTACAGTAGAATTAGTAGATACATCAAGTTTCAGAAGTCCATAGTACCATGTCTCAGGCTCTGCACCGTCTTTAGGGATTGCGTTAAATGTAGTATGATAGATAAACTTGTCATTCTTAATATTCTCTTTAAATTCCCATTCGGTCATAAAGAAATAATCAATTCCATCCTTTTCATTTAGACGTTTAGGGCGTGTTGTAGCAATACACAACGGTGCATATCCATAATGTTTTGCGATGTATTTCTGAGTATAATCTTTACCTGATGCACTCTTACCAGTTATAATAATAATATTACTCATTGAATTTCCTTTCTAATAAAATTTCCTTATATTTGATATGATTATACCAAATACAAGGAAATTTGTCAAGTATTTTTTTTATTCTCTGTACTTTAGTGAATAAGCATTAATAATATCTTCATATATACCAGTTCCGACCCAAACTTCCTTGTTATCTTCTGTGGTGACTTTCTTATTCTTTTCTTTTGTGCCTATAATACAATCAATAATATCACCTTGTTCAAGAGGGAGCTCTTTCCATTCTCTCTTGTTTACTTTAACGGTTTTAATTGTGCCATCTGAGGCTTTGTAAATAGTTAGGAAGATAGTTCCCCAATTATTTGTTTCAATGCCCTCTACGAGCCAATAAGGACTTTCTGTGACCATACTAGTGTATCCTAGGTACTTAACTTCATAATACATCTTAAGAAGGTTTGGTGTTTGGTATTTAATAAGCGGTTCGATTTCTCTGCAAATTGCAAGATTATTTATTCCGCTAAATTGCTTGTCTGTTTCCTTTTGGCAATGCTTAGAGATTATAGCTTGGATTTGTTCGTTACAGTCAGCTTTTTTTATTGTCTTACGCAAGCTGTTACCACTTTTACCAAACATAAACCAACGAAACATTTTGTTAATCATTAGAAGCTGTTTAATATTTCCGAACTCTTTAAAATAGTCTAGCTTAATAAGAATTTCCAGCTCAGTTTTGTTACATGCTTTTGTCTGCCAAATATCGTAGAGTAAATCTACGAAAGTAGGGTAGGTGTTATCTTTGAGGGCATAAAGATTATCGGCACATACACTGCCTATATTTTTAATTGAACTTACACCCTTATAAATAACCTTCGCTTTTGCGTCACAACCATATTCTGATGTAGAAAATCTAAACTTAGGGTTCTCAATTGTGATTCCACGAGATTTTGCAAGCGTTTGTCCATTAGCTAAATCTTCATCATTTTTTGCGCAATTAAGGAACGCAGTACAAAATTCGGTAGGATAATAATAACGTAACCATCCCATAAGATAGCCTAACATAGCATAGGATTCCGAATGATTAAAACCAAAACTGTACCCACTTGCGTCTTCAATTACCTTAATAAACTGTTTTGCTTCTTCTTCAGCAACCTCTCTTGGCTTATCAGATTTATTACAATAACCTTCAAGAATCTGTGGTAATGCTTTAGCAATTTTTTCTTTGTCTTTCTTTCCGATAGAACGTCTTATATTATCTGCTTCTGAACCACTAAATCCACATACTTGTTGCAGAAATGCAATTGTTTGTTCTTGGTACACTAAAAATCCGTAACTATTTGACAAAATATCGTCAATTAGTTTACTTGGATTTTTATTCCATTGTCTGTTGTATACTTGATTTCTGTAGGACTCACCACTTGGGCGAAGACATGCAGAACATAAACATATATCATCAACCGACTTTGGTTGCATTTGTCTAATAGATTGTCTAGCAAAATCTGACTCAAATTGGAATATCATTGTGCTATCATTTGAAATATCTTCAAATACTTTTTGGTCATTCCAATCAACTTCATATGCTCTTGGGAAATGTTTTCCAATCATTTTATATGTTTTATCAATTACCCCAACGGATTTCAGCCCAAGTATATCAAATTTAATTAATCCCATCTCGTGACATTCTTCCATGTCTATAGGTAAAATCTGCTGTTTGTCTTTACCATAAAACATACCAAAATTATTAGCCAGACTAACAGGACTTACAATAATTCCAGCAGGATGCTGAGACTGAGATACAATACAACCTTTTAGCCCGTCATAATAGTAGAATAAGTCTTTATATTTTCCTTTGGTTTTTTGTGGGTCGGTATCGTATTCTTTTTTAATTTCCTTTATTTTGTTAAGTGTATATTTAGTATTATCACCATAACGTACTCTAAATGCCTTACCAATGGTATCAATAACTGCTTTATCTGCCAAAGTACCTACGGCAAGAATATAAGCTGTTTTGTCAAAACCAAAACGGTCTATAATATAATCATAAACCTTTTGTCTGTCGTCTTCGTACCAATCTGTGTCTATATCGCCCGCTTCAATTCTATACTCATTAGCAAAACGTGAAAACACGGTGTTCCATTTAATAGGGTCAATATCTGTAATATCAGACATGTATGCTACTGTGCTTCCACCAACGCTACCCCTACTAAAACCTGTGGCAATACCATTTTCTCTAGCCCAAGTCATAATTTCTGCCATGAATAACATAAAACCAATCATATTGATTTTCTTGAATACACGCATTTCTTCTTTTATGTTTTCAGCATATTTAGGATTAGTGGGGTCAATTTCACCACGGTCTATCTTTTCTTTATATTTGCGTTTAAGCATTTCCCAAAATACTTCCTCGTCTTTATCACCATAAAGCAGAGGATATTTGTCTTGTGTTTCAAACTGTAGTTCTTCTACAGTATCAGCCATTTTATTTGTATTCTCTAATGCCTCTAGCACAACTTCCATAGGTAGCGACTTCTGTTTTTCAAATAAATCTACGAGCTCATTATAGGTTTTATATGTAAGGTCGCATTCATTCTCGTCATCACCCCACACACCGTCTGTCTTACCATACTGTAGTATAGTTCTACATTCTGCCTTATAAGAGTTAAGGGAGTGAGTATCAGTTCCTACAATAAGTGGCTTATTAAACCTTTTTGACATCTCATAGAGATACTGATTAAACTCAATCTGTTCCTTCATGTTATGATATTGTATTTCATAATAATCATAATGTTTTAATAGACTAACAAGCGTGTCGCACTGTTTTTTAGTATGTTCGTCTTTTATTTTTAACATATATTTATTCAATGGCGATTGTACGCATGCTGAAATTTTTATAACATTATCGCTGATGTTTAAAAATTCTTCAAATGTTAGTCTTGGTTTATAATAAACATGGTCTTCTCTTGTGGATAAGAAAAATAGCTTATTAATTTCTTCGAATCCCTTTTGATTTTTGGCTATAAGGACTGTATGATAATTGTCTCTTATCTTTTCGTCTAGGGTTTCAGTAATATAAACTTCAATACCATGAAGATACTTTATGCCTTTTTCTTTACAATAAAAATATTTATTAGCCCATCCATATAAATTGCCATGCTCTGAGAATCCTATGGCGGTTTGACCTAGCTGTACTGCATTATCAACATAGTCTTTATAGTTTGTGCAAGAGTCTAATAAAGAATATTCGGTATGCAAATGATATACAGTATAATTTTTACCTACGTTTTTTATACAGTCTGTATCTGTATCAACGTTTTCACTTTTTAGTTCAAAAACAATCTTTTTTGCTTCTGCTTCAGTGTCAACATGAGTGATTATTTTATCATTCTCTTTAATACAAAAATGGTCATAAAATTTTTCATATGAATACATGTTTCAATATATCCTTTATGTCTACGCTTTATTTATTCTGTCAATACTATATTGTACCTGTGCCTCTGATATTTCACTTCCAAAATAATTCATACCAAGCCTTTTGCAAGCGACGCCTGTTGTACCCGTTCCATTAAAAGGGTCATATACAGTATATCCTTCTTTGCCATATAATGAAAGAAGACCAATACATAAATCACTGCTATATGTAGCTTTGTTTAACTTACAAGTGCCATCGTTATTTTTTGCTTCAATAAAATTATAATAGTTCTTGTAAAACTTCTGTCCATTCTTTCCAATGCTACTAATTTCTTTATTGCAATTGAATGTCTTGTATTCATCTTTTCTAACAAATACAAATACATCTTCTACGATTCTTGTAAGTTTGTTTTTACTAACATTATTAGGAAGAGCGTTAGATTTCTTCCAAACAATTCTATCGGCTACAGTAAATGGAGTGTTACGAATAATATCAGCGATTGACAACCATACTAGCCCAATTGATTCTGTGTTTACACTTGCGTCAGAACCATAAGAAACATTCCACAATACTACTCCGTCTTTTTCTAGCACTTTATCAAAATTATTGAACAAATCAACGCACCAGTTACAATATTCTGATTGTGTCATTGTATCCAAATGAACATCATATCTACCCTCGTTATTGCTTCTACTACGCTCAGATGTACTTGGTCTTCCAGTATTATATGGTGGAGAGGTTAATACAATATCTACCTTGTGATTAAATTTCTGCATTTTATTCATTGTCTCAATACAATCTTCATTAAAAATTTTATATTTCATTTTATTCATCTCCTTTATAAATATATTATAATACATTACACCCCTTTTGTCAAGAGATGTAATGTATAATATTTACATTTTATTTCAACAAATCAAGAAGCCATGTATTTCTCTTAAGTACACCATCAATTTTAAGTGCATTCTTATAAGCTTCAACCGAGCCGATATTAATATGTTTAATTCTTGCTCTCGAATTAGCTACATAAAGCAAGTTCTTATTAAGTAGTCGGCTCTGAGATGGAGTTACTGCACAAATTACATATTTAGCTTCCTGTCCCTGAGAGCTATGTAGAGACTGTACTCTTCCTAAAAGAAGATTATATACCTGTAATTTATCGAACACTACCAACTGTTCATCAAATTTGATAACAGCAACCTTGTCAGTTACTTTTGTAACCAAACCCTTCTGTCCGTTATATACTACAGTAGTTGCCACATCATCAAAAGTAAGCAATCCATTTGAGTTTTCAATCTCAACCCAAGAGTCATATGGAAGCGCTGAATAATCATTCTTTTTATTGATAACAATATCGTTATTTCTAAAGATTATATTACTGCTTCCGTTCTTCCTTATCATAATCTTTTCATCTTTTTGAGCAGGGTTAAATTCGTCCTGAATAGTATTATTAATAGCATAAGTACCACACTGTCCAACATTATATGCTGTCAGCACCATAATATCTTCTTTATTTACACCGCTTTTGATTAACTTTCTGTACTGTGTTACAATTTCATCAGTAATTTCTTTATCAGATGATTTCTGAATAAATTCCCAATCATCCATAATTTTGACCTTATTTCCGTCATGCTCTACAACATCATCTTCAAAGAAATTTCTACCCTCTCTAGTATTTGTATTTGCGTAAGCAATACCACTATTGCCGTATCTAAAAACCCTATCCAATGTTGTAGTAGGAATAAGTCCCGACATAACCAAATCTGCATATGGTGTACCAATTCCAACGGGATTAATCTGTGAGTAATCTCCCATTATAACGATTCGAATTTTTTCATTTTTAATACAAGAAACCATCATATTGAATACATCAAGGTCAATCATACTTCCTTCATCTACCAAAAGAACGTCCGTACTAATTTCTCCATCTCGTAGACATTTAAGATGAATTGTGCTTGCAGGATGGTTTGTTGTTTCTGCAATTCTCATTGAGGCGACACCTGTAGGAGCTAAAACAGTCGCTGTGAGATTGTTCTTTTTACAAACATTAATAATTGCCTGAGCAGATGTAGACTTTCCACAATTTCCAGTAATGAAAATTCTATCTTTTCTTCTAAGCACAAGCATGTGGCTTGGAACAGTGAAGCAATATTTATAACCATCAGTTGTATTAACTTTATCAATATGAGTTTTTGCCCCACGTCTATCATTTCTATCAGAGGTCAATCCACATAAAGTTCTATCGGTACAGACTACCGAATATTCAATACTTTTGTCTATGTATGTTTTATTATTACTTGCTACTTTTTTTCTTCCCCTACGGTCTCTAGTAGAAATAGTGGCTCTAATACCACATGCACTTAAAGCAAACTGAACAAAATCAGCTGTCTTTTTTGAACTTGTACTAAACTTTCTTCTAAGTTTGTTATTTTTAGTGTAATTAACGCTTCCGTCCCAATAAAAGACTTCTTCGCAAATCACCTTTAGCTGATGATTATTGCAGTTATACCAATATTCCGTGAATTCTTTTTCTCTTCTAGGAGCTGTATAATAAAAATCAGTATAACCTTCTGTCTTGGATTCAACTTCTCTAAATTCTACACCAACCTCATTAAAGAGTTCTCTAAGGCGTTCTTTCTTTCTGTTTTTTTTAATATGAAATCTACACGTCATATATGAAGGTCTATTAGGTGTGGCGTTGCCATAGAATGAACCATCAGCCATAGTTGCTACCATGAGTCTGATTTGTTCGTCCGTAAGGTCTATACCATCACCACTATAATTAAATGTAGTTATAAACCTTCCTTTAAACCCCTTTGTACTACAATGTAGGTCATACATATCGTCCATTGTAATCTCTTTTAATTTATTACTGCTGAATGGTTCATATATAATTCTATGGTCTCCACTAAGTGTCTGGTTAATACCATATTTAGTCTCAAAATGGTACATCTCTTCACAAGGAAGTTTAACATATCTCAAAGGAGATACTAAATTCGCAGTTCCATCTTCATTATACTGAAGCACCTTTTCACCTTCAGTATATTCACTAATCTTTTTCCATTCGTGACCATTAAAATATTCAGTATCACAATCTACGCAACCTGCCGAACCCTGCAAAATACTAAACCTATACTTCCTAAAATTTTCAATAGCCATTAGCTGTTCATCGGTAAGCTCAAGCCCATTATCTAAAACTCTATAATCTTCTACATTAAAATCTAGCTCGTCACATTCTTTGTTTGCGTTTTTAGCAAAACTAGCAATATTAACTTCTTTCATATATGTTTCAAAAATAGAAACATCCTTAGTTTTTTCATCGTAGTAAAGATGCTCACTATTCTTACATACATTCACAAGTCTCTTGAATAACTCGGGACAATTATAATCATCTCTCATTACAACATATAAGATATTACCATTGAGCCTTGTATTGCCTTCAGACTCATTTTTATGCAAAATATCCATAACTACCGCACAGCATCTCTGGTCACTGTCTATAAGGTCTTTACGCACCGTTTTAAGGAGAGAGTCTGTTTTAACGAAAGAATGTCCACACACTTCAATCAAAGCGTAATATGGGTCATTCTCGACGTTCTCAGAGGCTTCTTCTGCTTTGCACCACTCTCTTAAAATTGATTTAGAGTCATCAATTGAAAAATTGTACTTCTTGAGCTCTTCTCTGTTAATAAAAGAGAAATACGTGAACTTTTCTCTAAGGTTACGTTTCATGGCTTTATAATAAACCTTACCAACACCATAAATATTTTTAATGTTAATAATATCCTCAAGCTCTTCATCAGAATACATTACAACATTATAAATAAAATCTGGATATGCTTCGAGGACATTCGTGGCAAGCCTATCTGAACCAGTAGCAGTTTTCATAATCTTAAACTTTTCATCATAAGAAAGTTCTTCAAGGTTCTTCTTTTCTAAGGATGGAACACTTTCAACATTATAATTCAACCCATATTTAGTAGCCTTACCCTCAGAAACAATCATTTCATATGTTTCATTAACAGTAAGAAATCCGAGGCTACCTACTAATGTGAAGTTGCCATATGAATTTATAACAACACCCTTACAGTCACCGATGGGGACAGCAGAAAGGATATAATAGTCATCTTTATGGAATAATTCTTTTGTAATTCTTGCTTTAACTTTAATGCTCATATTTCTCTCCTATTAATTAATCATTTAATAAAAAACAACTCTTGATGCAATATATTATATCACACCAAGAGCTGTTTGTCAACCATTATTTTTAATTAATTAATAATTTCATCCCAAGTTGGTAGCTTAATATTAAGTCTCTCTGTCGCTCTCTGATAAAGCACATCTTCATACTGGCTCATATAACCATATTGTTCTTTAAGAAGAGCAACATCGATTGGTTCAAGAGTGTTTGAGTTCTTATTATTTTCTAGTGTCAAATCAATCTTATGCATTCTAAGAACCAACTGCTGATATTCGGCAATGAATCTGTCCTTAAAATCTGAGCCTTCCATCCCCTTCGCTGTATCTATTAATTCCATTCTTTATACCTCTTTTCTTTGTAGCGTCTCTTGAGCTCTCTTACTATCTTCCTAGAGCCCTTACGTGGCTTGTATTTATTACAATGCTGGCAACATCCATTCTGTTCTGCTTTTCTACCCTTTTTGCATTCGCCTTTATTCACATACTGCTAATTTATCTTTCATATAATCCACCTCTTTCTTTTTTGATGGTTATATTATATCAAATAAAAGAGGTGGTGTCAAGTGTTATTTAGAACTTCCTTTAAAGATTCCGCTAAGTAGAACCATAACCAACCAAATTCCAAATACAATTTTCCAACTGAATGTTAAACCAAAGCAGAGGCAAATAAGATACATAATTCCTGCATCGACTACAAATTCAATAGCCAAAATAACTAAAATCAAAAGAATTGCTAGTAATATTACTCCCATAATTATTTCCTTTCTATATTACCGCCAATATATAGTTTCTTAACGTCAATAGGTTCGTTATCTTTGTTTGTGGCAAACATGTCATAATATCTACATGTGCCGTAATCTACATACTGATAAAGTTTGATATATTTTTCATAAGAACTGTTTCGTCCCTTAATGATATGCATTACACGGTTTGGGACTTTAACCTCTTGGAAGCCTGCTTTTCGTCTCATATTCTCAGCCCACGCTTCAATAACTTTTTTCTCTGCGGGCTTAGGTGGTAGCATAATCATGCAACCATCTAGCTTTCTAGTCTGACCTCGTGAGCCCGCTAGACACGCTTCATTTGGGGTCTCCATGTTTTCTTCGTTGCCATTAAGCTGACATGCTGATATTAAAGATACATTACATTCTCTCTGGACTTGTTTGAGTCTATCTGTCATTGTGTTAATAACCATATCTTCACGCATTGGGATTTTCTGTTCATTAGCCAATTCCTTAGCTACCCAACCATTATTCTGAATGTAATCGAATACAACAACCTTAATATCATAAGCCTTGCAATATTCTCTAATACGTTCTGTAAGGGTGCTACAAGTGAACTCTGGCATATCTACTACATATATACCGCTCTCACGCAGTATTTCGCCCGCTCTGTCCACTCTAACTTCTTCGCCGTCCAAATACTTACCGTCTTTAATGTGACGCCTCTCTACGCCACTTATGCACGCCACAAGCATAATATCTAGGTCTTCAAGCGTCATCTCGGTATTAATAAACATTACATTACCTTCTCTTGCAGGATTTGGCACAAAGGCTTTTTTCTCAAAAGACCATATTTCTTTTGCACCGACAGTACAACAATCACCGATACTTTCTGTAGTTTTACCATCGCCACTCTTTGCTCCACGCACAATAAAACCATAAATACCTCTAAAGACTTCGTTAAGACATGGGGACATGAAACTTGCACCCATCTGTGGCTCTTGCTTTAGTTTCTCTTTTGTTTCTGCAAAGTTAGCTCCTGCAACATACTGTTTTTCATTATCTAATGGATTATATTTGAATTTAATATTTACCTGCATCTTTTCAAAATAATCTAAAATATCTTTAATTGTAACAGAATTAAGTTTGGCGTTCTGTTCGCTTTCATTCTTATCGCAATCAAAGAAAGGTGCAATATTAAAACCATTATCTCTGTATGCTCTAAGTAAGCTTCTTTTTCTTACTTCACCATAATAATATTCATAAGCCTTATCGTTATTAAGTTTTTTGAGAGTGTTTATATATCCAATATAATCTTCTCTCGAAAACTCAGCCTTAAGCGCTGTCTCCCACTCTGGATAGTCTTTAAGAAAACTTTTTATTTCAATTGCACTGATGCTTTCAGCTCCCTTATCTGCCAATTGGCAAATACAAACAAATATAATTTTATGACTTAAAAATGGTTCAAAATCATATTTGTCTAGCGGATATTTTGCGTCATATAAAAGTGATGTGTTATTCAATAATGAACCTAAAAGAAAACCGCTTTGTGTGGTGCTATATAGTTTGTCTGTCATAATTATCTCCTAGTCGTCAAAGTTAATATTTGTTTTCCGTCTTTTAGGTTTGTATATATTTTTATGAACTATAACTTCTTTTGTGTTTGTAAAATCATAGTTCTTGTAAATTTCATTGAGCCTTTTATTTGTTAAATAGTATTGTTGTGCCTGTGAATAATAAAATGGAACTAAATTAAGAATGCTACCATTTTCACAGTTTTCTAGCATCCTAACACATTTAACCTCGCTCATAAACCATAACGTATATAAGATACCCATATCGGTTACTTTTGGGTCTTTTTCCATATTTTTAATTTGGGCAGTAATCATGTTCCAATTGATATAACTTTTATCCCACCCAAATCTTATATAATAATCTTGTATCCAATCTGTAAGCTTCTTTCTGTTTGGATACTTTGGTTGAGGTTTCTTAGCCATGTTATATCCTATCTCTGATGTTAAAATAAGGGTAGGTATTTCATGCCTACCTACCCTCTAGCTAACTTACATATGTTATTATTAACCGATATCAATTCCCTTGTCAGATGCAAGTGCATTAAGGTCTGATAAAAGGTCAGCAAGTTTGTTATCATCATCTACATCGGTAATCTTTCCAGTAGATGTACCCTCAGCGCATTTTCTCATAAGTTCAAGGCATCTATCCTTTGCTGAAGTGCCTACAAGAATTTTTCCAATTCTTGCGTTCTCTGCAACAAGTTCATCATGGTTCATCTTCTTTGTTACAGCCTGCTGTTTCTCAACTACTGTTGTGGCACTAACGCCTTTCTTCTTTGCAAGGTTTTTGCCACATGCTTCAACATAATCAATAACAGACTGTGCACTAAAATCGATATCGAAAGTTTCTGCACCCTCTGCATATCTATTTCTTCCGAAGTGTTCTACTGTATCATCACAATAAGCTCTTGACTTCGCCTTTCTTCCATCTTCCATGACTGGCTTTTCAAGATAGAAAGCAAAATCGCTGTTATCCTTGATGTACTTACAAATTCCATTTTCTTTCATAGAACCGCTTGGGAACTTGTAAGACTGTTTAGTCTTATCATCAGTGCTAATCTCTGTGTGGAAGATAAAGATAACTGTAATTCCTGACAACGCCATAAGCTTAATGAATGGAGCGTCTGTGTATGACTTAAAGATATCAAATCCTTTACCCCAATCAAGGTCACCAAGAGTTTCAATCTCTTTCTTTGTTGTAACGTAATTCTTTGCGATTGTTGGAATTTTTTCTGCACCATCTACAATGAGCACTGGCATGTTTTCCATGATGTAATCTTTATTTCTAGGATTACAGAAGTCAGAAAGAACTTCTCTTACATTACGGTAATCTGTACCATCTACAAGATAGAAGTCATCTGATGCGTTAGTACCATTCTCAAGGGCAAGAACCAAAGGTGAAGCTTCTGGATTGTTTGAAACCTGCTTACAAATTGCCTTTCCGATTTCAATGGCAACTGTAGTTTTACCAGTTTCATTATCGCCATATACAACAACTTTCTGTCCTACAAGACCAACTGCCATTGACTGCTTAGTTAACTTTTTAATAATCATATTTCTCTAATTCTCTTTCTATTACAACTTAAATACAATCAAATTTAAATTATGTAATGGGGCTATTATTTCAAGCCCCCTATGATTTTAAGCGAAAGGAAGTTCATCTTCCGCAGGGATATTATCTGTAATAGCAAATGGGTCTTCTGCTGTTTCGAAGAAACCTGAAGCTGATGAATCAACAGTTCGTGAACTGATTGGAGCTGATGAACCACCACCGTTCTTGTTTTCTTTCTCACGCTTCTTCTGAATAAGGGCTTCACAAGATACATCATATGAATGTTTAATAAGTTCAAATGCTTCTTCATCAATATACCCTTCAACACCCTCTTCGATAATATCACCTGCAAATACTCTGTACTGAAGTCTGTTTGTACCACTTACTGTAGTTTCCGCACTTCTATCACCAAAGCCTCTTGCCTTGTGCTCTTCTACCTTAGCTTCTGTCTTAATGTCAATCATCTCTACATCAAGTCTAGCTGAGTCACCTTCTCTAAGAAGACTTTCAAAATCATCTGCTAGATTCTCAGGAACTACAAATGTGAGTTTATCAGCAACTGGAACACCATCCTTCGTATACTTAACAGTAAGGAAGTCTACAATCTTATCTCCAGATGGCATTCCTTCTTTAAAGTCATCTCTGATTGATTCAATAATACCAGTTACATATCCCTCAGCTTTTGCATCTTCGAGATTTACATTTGAAAGTGAAATGTATCTACCTTCAAACTTATTTCCCTTTCTCTGAAGCTGGAAATTCTGGTCTGCATACTTATTTTCAACAAAATTTCCACCTGAGATTCTAACTGGGAGACCTACACCACCATTAGGTGAGTCTGCAATCTTCTTAAGTTCTGCGAATGTAGAATTGTCTTTGATTTCACCATTGTGCTTATACTGAGCAAATACTCCGAAAGCAAAATCAACGTTTACATGAGCTGTACTTAGTACGTCTCCGTTTTCGTTCTTCTTTTCTACAAGAACTCTAAGCATATATGATTTCTTATAATCATCTTTAACATATGCTCCCGTGAATGACTTGTCATAGCTAGACCAAGTTGGGTCATACTTAAAGTTGGTTGCTTCAATTGTACCGATAACTACCACGTCATTCTTGTTTCTAAACTTCTCATTCATTCTCAATTACCTCTTTGTTTAAAAATTTATAGTTTCTTTATATATTATAATCTACTTTACAGTAGTTGTTTTTGTTGGCTTTGAGTCACTTCTCGAGCCCCAAAGAACTCTTCCATTAGAAACTACTGGTTTAATCTTTTTTGTCTTAGCCATAAGACGCTCAAATACAAGCTGTTTCTTGTATTCTTTCTTGAATGGTGCTTTATTCTTCATGCAAATACCTCTTTCTGATAAATAAAATTAATTAACATTATCAAACTTAATTTGCATTAAGTTTGAAACGCAAAGGGTGGGATTCGAACCCACGCATCGCTTTCACGACCTGACGACTTAGCAAATCGTTCTCTTGACCAACTTGAGTACCTTTGCATATTATATACATTGCATACTCAATGTATATAATAAAATCATGAGAAATAACAAGTCAAACATATCTCATTCATTTACTAATAAAGATTAATAAATGATAGCGGGGCTAGTGGGACTCGAACCCACGTAATAACGCATTCAAGGTGCGTCGCCTTAACCACTTGGCTATAGCCCTATGTTTAGCTCTTGACTATTATTGTCAAGAGCTTATTCAAACACGATACGTTATACACCAAATCAACATTTATATATAATAGAGAGAAGGATTTGATGGATAGAAATAAACAAAACAAACTGAAATTGTTTGGTGTATAACTATATATCGTGTAGAGTACAGCCGAAAGTGTTTGAGGCTTTCGACTGCATATATGGCGGACAGTAAAATCTTCTTGCATTAAAAACATTATAATAGGAACTGTCTTGTGCCATTAAATGATGTAGCGATTAGTAACTCTGTAAAAATAATGAGGAACCTGAGGAACTAATTTATGCTACTATAGTTATTTATAAACTTGCGATAAGTAATTAATATGGCTGTATCAGGTTCACCTGCCTGATACTATGATTTTTTCTTATAGGAACTTATTTATGCAAGCTCATTCCTTATATTATTATATCACACCTTTAAGCATTTGTCAAGAGAAAAGTTCTAAAATTGTTTCTCTTGACAACTTTTCTAACGATAAATCGTAATCAGCGTCCACATATATTGTTTTTAATTCGCCGTCAACAAGCTCTTTCTTGCAATATTTTGGAGTTTCAATAATCTTTCCACCGAGAAGGACTATCAAATCATTCAGTGTCATCTGCTGTTCAAACTTATCATTAAGCACCTTGAGCTTTCTTTTATCATACACGCTCCATGATGAAACATGACTACTACCAGCATTTTCATTTACAAACGTAAGTCTAATCTTATCATTAGTAACGTCTACATTACATACATACTGCTGAGCGCTATTGCTGTCAATGCTTCTATTAAAAATAGTAACTATTGAATTTGGGTCAATAATACTTAAAGATTTTACTGACTTTATATCAACATCTTTATCGGTCTTTGCTACAACAAACTTATAAGGGATTACCTCTTTATTGCCCAGAGACGAATACAAATTAATTGCATATCTTCCGCTACATGACCCTTTAATCAAATGAGCCTCGCATGCATTACCATTTTTTAGACTTGTCATATCACCACTGAAAAGAATTTCTCCGTCATCGGAAAACTTTCTATAATTAGAGTTCCAACCAATTTTACCCATGTCACCAATCAAACTTGCGTCAATATCACAATCGTCATTCCATGCAATAGCTAAGATAACGTTTTCTGTATCTTTCTTATTAAACTCGATGCTTGTACCATAAGGAATATTTTCCAAAAACTGCTTTTCAGAAGTAGGTATTCCATAAGTTATTGAATTAGGAATATAAAATGTTTTGCCACGGAATTTTTCAGATAATCTCTCACACAAATCATTTTTAAGCGCAAGCTGTCTAGCGACTAGAAGCTCCTTATTTACTAACTTATTATTTTCTTTTACAAAAGTTTTACCGTTACGAATTTTATATACCACATCATCAGGGTTTGAAAGCAAGTAATCTATGTGATTTATTAATGATATCTCTCTAAAAACAGACATATTATCAATAGCTTTGTTCATATCTACAGAAGCCCTTGTATTGGTAATCTGCATATATTCGCTCGGTTTGTAGTGCTTCTGTGGTACTTTCTTTGCTATTCTGCTTATTTTATTAATCATAGCATTAAGCCTTTTAAGGGTTAAACTACCACGACCACCCTTACCCTTCATACTTACAAACAAATCTTTATTTCTGTTAAAGATTTCAGCTAATGGCTTATAACCATATACAGAAATATATTTATCAAGTAGCAATTCTGCTCTTTTCTTATACAGAATGGGAGAATATTTTATAGTAGTAAGGCTACTATTATTCTTAATTTTAAGTGTTGAACCAGTTATTATTGATAACAGGACTCTTAATAACGTCTCTGCGTCTTTAGGGACTAATTCATATTTCTCGCATAACTTAACTAAAAGCTCACGATTCTTAACATCATCAATACTAAGGTCTAAATCTTCCCAAATATCTACAAGTAGATTAACAGTATCAGAAGAAAGTGCAACACCACCTATTAGGGCTTTAACCTTATCTTTTAACTCGTCCATTGTAATGGTGTTTATTACTGTAAACTTAATCTTCTCGATATTTAGCTCTGGGATATTAAGTTCTTCTGATGGCACATAAACATATGGGCTCTCAAAGTTAGTTCCATAAGTAGTGAGATAATGGAGCATCTGTTCTGCAAATAACTGTTCAATTGGTGCTGTTTCAACTTTATTCCAATTTTTATGAAGCGTTGAATTAAACAGCTCTCTATTAATACCATATAGCGATATTGCATAGTCAACAAGTTCTTTATCTTCGGCAGGCATCATAACACCAGACTTCAATGCAAGAATTGAGATATTGCTAACATTTAACGCATTATCTTTATCTGAAACTATTGATTTAAAAAGATTAATTACAGCTTTATTAGTCTTTGTATTCATATCTATATCCTTTCTTTGTTTTGTTGACAATATTATATCACATATCATATATATTGTCAAGTACTTTTTTATTTTTAATACGGTCAAATGGACTCGAACCACCGACACACAGCTTATAAGGCTGTTGCTCTAACCAACTGAGCTATGACCGCAAATTCAGAAGTCGTAAAATCTAATCGACGTCACAACTTCTTATAACATAACTTAATATGTTCAATCAATTTTGTGGCTCTCCACACACTAGGAATATTACCCACCACTAACCTCAATTAAGTTCATTATAAACCTATTGAGTAAACGTTTCGCTTCAGTTAAAAAATCTTCCACGAATATGTTTTCTCTTCAGAGATTTAAGGGAGTTCTTACATAAGCTGTGACATTTATGTAAGATGACATATCTCGTTAACATTCACCATATAGGTGAGTAGCGATAATCGGAATCGAACCGATACCTTGCAAACATGTCTTGCAGATGCTTCCATTAACACTATATCGCCATCAGACCGTTTTTAGTTCTCACGGTCAAACTTTATCGTCCCTCACTTTTAATTGCTTTAAGAGGTGGAGGGATTACCACTCGTGTTCCGAATTCATCCAAAAGGACGCCAACCTCACGGTGCAATCTACAGTCTTGGTTGGTCTAACGGTCTTATTTTATATACCGATGCCGTGCCATCGGAACAGCTTTCAAGCATCTTCGTAACACTTCTCTACTTACTGTTATGAGTTTATAGTCATCAATGGACTTGAGTTTAAAGCTCTCACTTAAGTTGGCTGGGAATCGCCCGAATATTTGAGTCCCGACCTTTTATATACCGCTAATCGGGTTGCGGTAATATTAGATAGGTTTATGGTCTCTTATCCCCGACCTATCGGATAGGTTTAAAGTGTCTAGCTCCACTAATTTGCAAATCCGTCCACTAAAGCAGGACGTCTCTAATTTGTGAATCGTCTACTAACGCAAGACCTCTCGGCAATATTGCATTTATCTCATATGGCTAGAAGTCCGTCTAACTATCTTCTATTTAATCAGATTCGGTGCTCGCTAGAGTCATCGCTTACACTCGGAAACGACTCTTGTTCTGAACCACATTACTACTTAATTATATCATACTTTTATGTATTTGTCAAGTAGTTTTTAAAGAGAAGGTGAGGATTTTCACATACCTTAAATTTACCAAGGAAGAACCGTCAAACGCTGATTCAATATGTATTAAGACTTACTTCCGATAAGCGTCTACATATTCCGCCACTTCTCAACTAGGTCACAATGCCTAAATTACGAGGTCTCAATGCCTCAGGAGCGTTGCAGGGAATTGAACCCTATAACTAGTATTTTCCTTCGGCTCAGAACCGCTGTGCTATCCGTTACACCAAACAACGCTCATATATATATTATAACAAACTATTATAAGTTTGTCAAGTGGCAAATTTAGGAATTGAACCTACTCTCAGCCATGATTCATTAGTGTTGCCTAACTCTGCGGACTCGAACCGCTTTCAACTATACCCTTGTACATCGGCGTATAGTACCTCGCCATTAAGGAATTTGCCATATTATATAGTCAATCTACACACTAATTTTTCATAGCCATCTCAACCAACATCTGTTTCCATCAATTAACTATATAATCACCTGTCTCGTAGGTATACGCTGTTCCTTGCCTTTTTGAAAGGTCAACAAAGAAACAGTAGAATGCCTGACCTTAATTCTCTTATAGGCTGTAACACCTATAAAAGACTTGTTTACCATTCGGTAATTTTATAATGACAAAAATAAAATAACATACTTGTATTTGTTATAACATATTTATTAGGATTTGTCAATACCTAATTTTAAAACATATCAGACAACCAAGCGATTACTCTTAATGCATCACTATATCCAGCCCCTTCAGTGAACCCTTCTTTGGGAATATATGCACTGGTTTCTTTACCACTTACCGTACCTTTAATATAGAATACTATATTACCATTGCAATACTTATACCCAACTATTTCAGCGTCAGGAGAGGCGTTGATAGTTCTTTCAAACTTACTCTGTGCTCCTGACCTCTGATATGGAAATGTTTTTTCGTTATATTCTTTCAATATCATTTTCCTTTCTTTTGATTATATTATATCACAAGTTTGCATAGTTGTCAAGTATTTTATTTAAAAATACCAAGTTCTTTAAGTGTATAATCATTATCCTCTTTCATACCACAGTACATTTCATCTTCACGGAAATATGGAAAATCTATATAATCATAATCAGTCAACATAATTTTGATATAATATTTATCTCTAAACGATGCTTTTATTTTAGTAATATAGGTTACTTTGTCATAGAATGGCAAAACTATATTTCTTAGGTATCTTCTTTCTGAATCATCTAAAATAGAATGTTTAGAATTTAACCATTGGTCAAAATCTCGAACATTCATATCCTTCATATCCTTCGAATCAATAAGGTTCTTTACAGACGCATTTTTATAAAACTCTTTATTAAGCATATAATCGTTCCCTTCTTTCTTGTTTATGTAAACATTATATCACAAAACACATTTCTTGTCAAGTATTATTTTATAATAATTGCTCTTTTACTCATTATTGTCCATATATTAACAAATTGCGATTTAGGAATATACCTTTCACCATACAAAGGGTCTGCAATAACATAACAGTCCCCATTATATCCCTTTAGACACACACAATGTAAATTAGAATACAATCCATTTCTACAATAAGTTGGTTGAGTCCATCTTAAAGTTCCCCACACAACCACAGGATTACCCTTTATAAGCTCCAAATTAAGCCTATTTACGTCACATCCTGTAATGTCCTCATAGTTTATACCATTAGCATCACATACGGCACATATGGGTTTATTAAAGCAATAGAAGCCACTTCTACTAAACGGACTTCCAATGAAACCTAAATTAGGATTAGAGCTATGAGGTAGAGTCCCCGCCAATGTAATCTTATCAAAGTTATATCCCTTATAATCGACTGCTATTGTTAGTGATGTTATTTCACACCCATTTGGTAATTCAGGATTTTGATATATCTGTGGTACATTAAGATTAATATTAAACAACATACTTGCAGTAGTCAAACAAATCAGTATTATATTATTTTTTAGCATTTTTAGTCCTATTTTTTATGTAATAATTAATCATATCTATTATAGTCAACACAACAACTAATAAAGAATAACTTATAATAACATAGTCCCAACTAATAATAATATGACAAAAACCAATATATTTTAAATATTCGGCATGTACTATAAGCCATATTATGAATATAATCGCTGTATATATTATATTTGACATTAAATATCTTACAATAATTTTTGCCTTATTTTTCATAATACGCTTCCTTTCTATCTTTATATTGGTTATATTATAACACAATTATTTACAACTGTCAAGTATTTTTTAAAATTCATTATCAATTTTATTAAACTCTTCTAAAAGATGGAACTTCTCTTCTCCAAATAACTTCTTCGCTCTTTCAATTGCTTTATCTGTTTTCCATCCAAAAGGTCTCATATGATAGTTTATAATAAATGCGTTATTTACAGCACTTACTTCACCTTCCCATTCAGATGAACAGTATAATGATGAAAGATAATAATAAGCTCCCAGATTTTCATGGTTATAATAATGTGCTATACCATCTTCGTCAAATTTCCTAGTATGTAATTTACCGATATCATGGTATTTTACTCCATTAAAATTACCATAACTATCAATATCTTCTATATTTATATCTCCATTTTTAACCTTTTCGATAAATTTATCATAAACCATCTTGCAATGCACACCAAGAGTATATTTATGGTGAGGATTATATTGGTCGAAGTTTTCCATCTGCTTATCTATTTTTGAAAACTCTGACCTTCTAATTAATGAAAGGTCATAATCACTATAATCGTGAGATAATCTAAAACAAATATTATCAAACCCTTCTTCGTAAAATGGACACTCAAATTTTCTAAGCATTTTACCAATAACATCTCGTCCCACTGGATGTGGTCTGTCGACGTCACTAAGATAACATGTACCTAGTGGTGTTACAAATACTATGGCACTGATAACAGCTCCGTGCTTCTTGCCTAATTCAATAAGCGGTCTGCGTGATTTAACGTTTATATTTGTTGCATCCACAATTACATTTTTACCATCACCCAATGCCTCGTCTACTCTCTGATGTAAAATCTGGAATACCTCTGCGTTTTTACTCTGGTCTTCATAAAAAGAAATCTCTTCTCTAATAGCATCAGATGAAATTATAACATAGTCAAAAATATCTTTTATACTTTCAGCATATGTACTTTTACCACTACTCGGGAGACCACATAAAATCGTCAATTTATTTTCCATAATAAAAATTTAACCTCACTTTCTAATGTACTTTAATTATACCATAGAAAGCGAGGTTTGTCAAGAATTATTTATGATATTTTAACAGAAATTTAGGGTCGACTGCCTTAAATGAAACGCTTGGATTCTTTACAGAACGGAATACAAGCCCTTCTCTTGGCAGACCATCAATTTCAGAATTACCAGAAGCCAATTCCATAACTTCATCTACAGTCTTAGGCAAGATACGCTTGTCTAAAATTGGTACGGTTGGAATTCCATAAGGTTCAAGAATGTCTCTTACTTCTTCATATGTAAATCTAGTATCATGGTTTGAGTCACACAAGATAAACGTCCTGAAATCACGCTCGTTATTTAAAGAATAATTTCTCTTCTGAACGCCATCACCAAAGGTTTCACCCTGCAAGTATACCCAGTCACAATCATTCTTAGTGATATAGTCTGTCAAAAATGCCTCGATATTATACTTGTCCCACATCTCGAACCAATAATTTGTGTCATAGTATGCACTCTTATCTCTAGTGAGAACAACGTTACGAGAACATACATAAAAATGTAGCTTACCCTTCTTATCACGTTCTACTCCATAAGAGCTACTACATCCATCTACTTTTTCTGATACCTCGACGACATCCTCTCCGTCAAGAACCCAAGGACAATTCTGAATGCGTTCTTCATCCGTCTTGGGAATAAACCAAGGATACTCTACCTTCTTCTTTTTCTTTACTCCAAACAATAAGAATAAAATGTTGTTTCCAAGCTCTGTCTTTGCAATTTTACGGAAGAATGAATACTTCATAAGCTTCTTATAAAATGGCTTAAAGTTTCTCTTTGATTCACAACCCTTTCTCTTTACATCCATTGGGTCATTATAAGTAATATTCAATTCCTTAGTTACAAAATCTCCCACATTCTTATCTTTTAGCTGTGGGAATGCTGTCAGTGGCATAAGCAATCCCTGTGAGATTCGTGTACCCTTACAATACTTCTGTGTCTTTACCTTGTAATTATACTTTTCACAAAAGGCAAATACAGGATTATTCTTATCCAACAAAGAATCAATCTCAAAGTATACACACTTGTCGCCCTTGTTAATATCAAGACCGACAACACAATGCCAACCATTTACTGTGGCATATCTGATTCTGTCATAGCCCTCAATTGGCTGTACGTCATCAACTGTGACGATATAAGCTAATTCTCTCTGTTTTTCTGCATTTAACATATTTGCTCTCCTTTTCTTTGTTTTGATATTTTTGATATAATTATTATATCATAAAGAAGACTTTCTGTCAACTATTAATTTAATTATTTTCTAAAATCACCTTAAACATTTCATCCATGCTTAAATCACCAATTGGGTTCAATAGTTTCAGAATATGTAATACAAGTATAAAGATAACTTGCCTTTGCCTTTCTGCTAGTTAGTTTATTAACTTCCCAACCAAAATCCCCAAAATTAAATTCGATGCTTGTAGGAATATTATACTGAGTTTCGGTTGCGATACAAATAGAATGTGTGCTAGAACTATTTGTCTCGAATGCTCCTTGTCTAATCTGTCTTTTCGTCTCTCTCTCCTTCTTTTGGGTCATACCAATCAACACACAGCAAATCATCTCGTTTAAGCGTTACAATATTTCCCCATTTCTTCATCAATTCTCTTGTATCAAAACCATGTGACGCAACGACAGCGTAACCATGCGGTGTTTTGTGGCATCCTACACCAATCATCATACTATCACAATACGTTACTGTGATATCTTCACAAAATTCATCCAATTTTTCTGAATCTTCACAATCGAAATCAAACATCCACTTCTTTTCAAATGCACATTCTTTCTTTGCTCCAATTCCAGCAAGTTTGCCTTGAACATGAGTTAAGTTAAAATCTGGCTCGTCAATAAGAAAATGCAAAAATTCTTTATAAATCTTCTGTGAGTCTCTTGCATTAACACTTAAGTATAGCCTACAAAACTCTCTTTCATTACTTTCGTGAATAAAACTTTCAAACTCGTTCTGTAGTTCATCACGGTTCTTTGTGGTTAAAAATGCTTTTCTGCGTTCTTTAAAACCCTCAATTTCTTTATTATCTTTGTTGCGTGCCACCATCAGACAAACTCTTACTGGTTTATCATCATATGTCACGCAACCCCATTTCTGAAAATTACCCGCCATAATTATTCCTCTTCTTCGTCTTCAAATGGATTATAACCAATATATTCAATTGCGTCTTCCAATTCGTCTTCGTCAATGTCATCTTTAGATTCAATTAAATCTAAATCCAAAAACATATGGTCAAAATCTCCGTTAAAAATTGCATTTAAAATTTCAGTTGAAAACGCATCAGAATCGTATTCTTTTTCATCATCAACATAAAAATAAATTGGTTTAGTTGGACAACCACAATAAGTTGTTCCTAATTGTGCTCTTACTAACATGATTGTTTTCTCCTTTACATTTGATACTAGCATTATATCACACAATAATCCGCTTGTCAATACCTAACTTCGATTTTATGCTCACCTTTTGAAATTCTTAGCACTTTATACCCTTACTCTTAATATTTTCAAGTATTCTTAGATATTCTATTGAGTCAGTCCAATATAACTTATTTAGTTTTTCTTCCCATATGGACAATCCCATATTATCAAAACTAAATAATCCACTATAATCTCCAAACAAGTCACCAAAAAATTCCCATAATTAATCTCCCTTAAAATAAGCTGTCAATTCCAAAATCTGAAATCTCAATCTTATCAATAACAAACTGTGGATATTTTCTACCATTCCAAATATTCCACTTAGGACTACCTATCATTTCAATTTTAACCTGTTTACTTCTGTCTTCAATATTGCCTTTAATCCATTCTTTAGAACAGAAGAATTTAATAAATGTCCAATTACCAATTTTAAATTTAATAGTAGTCCCATTCCCAATGGCTGATATTTGGTCTTTATTTATAACTGTTTCTATGTAATACTGAGGTTCTTTTAAATCATTACCATACAAGGCTCTATATGGCTCATATGCGTCAATTAAATCATAACTCAAGGAATTTACCGCCTTCTCTTCTAAAACCTTATATTGAGGCTCTGAGAGCCTTAGAGAGTATAAATATTCTTTTATGTCGTTCTCATTATCGGTGCTATACCCTAAACCAAAAGAACATTCATGTCCTTCAGCATATAAAAATTTACCGCTATCATTAAAGACACTTTTTAAATCTATTGGACTTCTTGCTGAACCCTCAGTCGTCCCTTCTTCTCTTTCGTGTACCATTAATACAGGTTTATTGGATTTACTCATAAGTTTATTTGCGACCAAACCAGTAAGAGGGGTTTTACAATCTATTTTACATAATAACACATTTGATGCCTCATTGTCAATAGAAATATGGTCTTCAAGTAATTTTTTAACTTCTTCATTCTGTTTATTATGATAATACTTTAACTTACTTACAACTTCGTCTATATCTATATCTTTCCCACATAACGCTTCAAAGAACCTAATTTTATCCTCATATGTACCGAGACGTATAGTTGCATTGCCCTTAGGATTTAAACCCCCGAACGCAAATGATATTGGTAAATAATCCTTTTGTATTTTATCTACAATACGTTCCAAGTTAGGATGTAACCTTTTAAGACCGTGATAAATAAAAGTGATATTTTCGTTTGTTAAAAAACTCATGCTATCGCTTATGATACTAATTGAAGCGTAGCTTATATATTTATTCGCAATACGAGGGTTCATTAAATGCATTAAATGCCATGTTACTAATGCTCCACTTGCTGATTTATTTTCTACTTTTTCAGAACTTTGACAGTTAACAAGTGTTGCGTTTGGGTTGCCCTCAATTGGTACAATGTGATGGTCTAGTATAACACATTCCCAACCCAATTCTTTTAACTGACCACACTCTTCTATATTCATCGAACCTGCGTCTGGGATAATTAGTAAGCTAGGTGTCATGTCTTTTAATTTTGATATTACTTCTGCGTCTTCTAATCCATGTGCTTTTGGATTTTGGTCATGTATTATATAGCTTAGCTTATTATATCCTAACTCTTTCAAGAAAGAACAAAGTTCACTTCCTGACATATACCCGTCCATATCAGATATTTACTAAGAATCCACTAAAATCGTGACTTCTCTATCTCTATACCTTTTGAGCGTTTCTACGGCAATTTCAATATTGTCGTAATTCGAATCTGTCTCAACTGTATTAAATTTTAAATATTTATCAATATCTTTCACTCCTAATAGTTCTAAATATTTTTTAAAGCTATTACATTCATTGTTTTTATCTAATATATTAATTTTCATAATATGCCTTTCTGCCCCCTTAGATTATTCCGTTCCATGCTTTTCTATTTTCAATCAATTCATTAAGTTTTTTCTTCCCTCTATCGCTAGGACTACACTTTATAGGGTGTTCGTCATATTCTACCATATACGATACATTACATAACCCATCAAATAACTGCGCTGTTTTGTTTATCTTCTCTTTAAACTTTATAAATTTAGGGTCGTCATCGTTTGCTTTTTCGTAATCAAAATCAAATCCTAATATAACTTCTTTTGTATTTAATCCCACAATAATATCTCTACCTCTCGTCCCTAAATTACTACCATATAACCCCACTGCAATATTATCGTCGCCATAATAACCGTCACATTGTAATACACTTTTTTCAGCTTCAAAAATGATTACCTTACCATGTTTTCTAATACCCTTCTGTGTGTGTTCTATGCCGTATAAAGTAGCGTTTGTTGGGAATTCATAATTTGGATATGGCATATATTTAAAGTCTCTATCCTTATCAACGTTTCTGCCACGGATACCAATAAGATTTCCAAAAATATCATAGCATGGTATTACAATCATATTTTCCCACGCATCCCACATGATATTATATTTTTTCATGCTCTGAATTGTAATATTATCGTTTAACCAATCTGTGTGATATTTTTTCTCAAAAGAGTTTAATATTTTGTCATCGTAAATTTTAATATCAACCTCTTCTGTATCATTGTATTCACAACCCAAATATTCCCCTAATTCAGATTTCCAATCCCATCCACCAAACCCACTTCTTCTTTTTCCCCAATCTCTACCTACAACCTCACCAATCCATCTTACACAATTACCAAAACTTTCTTCTTTGACTCTTTCAACCAATTCGATGATATCAAAACCCTCTCCAAGTTTATAATCATAGAACATCTTATTTTCAAAATAGTAATACATCTTTGGCTTATGTAGGTTCGCAGTCTCGCCATGATATAATATGCTTGTATATATATTATATTCACTTTCTTCCACCCTCAATTCACCCCCCAATTCCCCCACAATCTTATTAATATCCTCAACCGTAAGTTCGTCTTTTAATTTCTTTACATCGTACTCTACATACATTCATATCACCTTTCCTGCCACATAATCATATTTTGGTTACATGCGTATTATACC
>JAEIGA010001761.1_pt1 | contig 34327 bp, 66 predicted proteins | sample 9270691 | NCBI WGS metagenome assembly JAEIGA01 (sample SAMN17057246, study PRJNA624740) | gut metagenome | biome: biome; isolation source: fecal sample | host: Bos grunniens | place: China: Xizang | collected 2019
CAGAAGAGGACCAGCGTACTCTACGTACGTGATCAAGCGGAAGTTGATGCTGTTCTTCTACAAGATCCAAATCAAAGAAGTTTGATATCTCGGCTCAAGCGATGCGGGCCATATGAGATATGGGGACCAGGTAGCACTCAAACGTCTCTCGTCAATCACACAAGTCCAAGCCGATCCATAGACGCTACCTGCTCCCCGGCTTGGCACCTCAGGAGCACAATATGAAATGTGAAGACTGCAAGTATAACGGAACAATGGAATGCTATGCACTGAAACTGGCGGAGAAGATCAAACGGCCGGTCACTCCTGACGGGTGCACAAAGGGTAAAGCAAAAGAGTAAAAGAAAGGGAGAGAAAATGGACTACAAAGAATACCTGTACAAAATCTGCACGGATATCGACTACGACAACAGAGAGGACATCGATGCCTCGCTGAAGATCCTCGCCCGGGAGGCGATGAGATACCACACCTCTGCTATGAGGCTCGAGGAGAAACTGAAGGACCTGATGACCTTCCGGGAATTCACCCAGTTCACAAAGGACCTTGCGACCGACCTGTTCCGTCAGGACATCGCGTCATTTGACGATGGCGGGCTAAAAGACTTCGCGATCAACGCGTTCGAGGAAATCACCGGACAGAAGTACGAGGTAGAAGATGGGACTGCAGAAGGGTAATGAAAAAGACAGGTTCCTGGCCATCCTGGGCCAGGCTGAATATGAACTGATGGATGGGGCGGAGATCCCGTATATTCCCAAGAGGACGTTCGGGGTGGCCGAATACGACTACATCAAAGGCATCTGCCACTACATCGAGAAGATGATAAAGTACTACGACTTCAGGGGATGGCTCGCGAAGCAGGAGTATGATGCCGCCGATGTATCGGAAGTGGTGCGGTGCAGAGAGTGCCACCATATGGACTTGGCATATCTGTACTGCCACGAATGGGAAGCGGTCACGGAAGAAGACGGATACTGTTATAAGGGAGAGAAGGAATGAGTAAGTACATAGATGCGGAAGCGACGATAAAAGGGTTGCAAAGTGCTTTACCTCACGCAGAAGACACGGACGAAGCAGAGCGTTTAATACGCAGTATGCCCGCCGCCGATGTAGCGGAGATAAAGCGAAGCGGAGCGGAGTTATTCATAGACTATCCCGACTATGAGGGAGTGAAGACGATAACGCTCGGTCACGATGGTTACGGGTGTTCGTTCGTAGAAGAGAACACGGACAGGGAGTTGCACTACGGACGGTGGATTAAACGAGAGTATTGCTCAAACTATTCCGGGTATGACTACGGAATGAGATGCTCTGTTTGTGGCAAACCGTTATACAGACAGTTTGCGGAGAAGATGCCGCCGTTCTGCCCGAACTGCGGGGCATCAATGGACGAGGTAACAGAATGAAAATCTCATACCTAACTGACATCCCGAAAGAAGAACGGGAGAAGCGATACAACAAGTGTGCCAAGTGCGAAACGAGAAAGTGGTATGCAAAGCGGCTTGATTACCATTTTGATTGGGTGGATTGCCCTTACGATTGCCCGAACGACATAGAACATTTGATGCGGAAGATGGACGAGGTGGAAGAAAAACAGGCGAACCAATGTGAAGCCTGTTGGATAGCGCAGAACTACAACCTGGAGGATGATGATAGTCCTTGTTTGGACTGTGGGGAAGAACGAGAATTATAGACGCAGACGAATTGATCAAGAGGCTCGAGGCCCACAGGTATCCGTTCAGAACACCTGCGAGGTCCAGCGAGGTCACGCACAACCAGGCCATCAACGAGGCCATCCGTACGGTCGAGGAAATGCCGGACGCAGACAGAATCCACCGTGGTATGTATGAATGCTTTCACTGCGGGGCACTGTCCGTTTCGTGGGACAGTGACTTCGACTTCGAAGACTTCGGCTACGACGGAGTGGGTATCGTACAGTGCTGTCACTGCAACAACTGCGGAGCAGACATTGAGTACAGGATCAGGTTTGACACGGAGGATGAGGATGAGGCAGATCGAATATCCTGAGGACCTGATGGTCTTCAGTTTCTCCGGGGCTGAGTCGACCACAGTATACGGTGGCGGTATTATGGCTCTCGAGAACGTAAACAACGTGCTGGAATGGAAAGTAGACAAAGAGTGTGCTCCGTACTGCGACGATCCGGGATACCTTTCGCTGAAAGACATCTCTGAGCAGTTGAAGGATACGTACGGAATTATCACGGTCTTCGTGGAAGAACCGCTTGGTGGTACAGTGTACCAGTGGGGGAACTATGGGGACGAATGGTGGAAGATAGGAGACCTCGACGGCTATGCCTAAGGAAAAGAAACTGGTCACGATGACCAGTGCCAAGATCAACAAGATGAAGCAGGACATCACCTGGAAGACCCTTGTGATGTTCATCGCCTGCGCGATGGATGAATTCGACTGGGGGATGGAAGAGGTGGAACAGTTCTCTGTCCGGTTGGATAGGTATATGTCTGCCGTAGATGAACATCTGATATCCGTGTACAAGGTAGCACAGATCGTGGAAGAGCAGACAGGAATGACGATCAAGAAGAACTTCGTATGATTAAACCACCGTGCAAAGACTGCGAGAAAAGACACCCCGGATGCCACGGCAAATGCGAGGCATACCTGGACTATAAGGATAGGCGGTATGAAGCGTACAGAAAGGAAAGGGATATGCGTGCCCTGGAACACCCTGATACATACCACTCATACGCTCCATATCAGCCTATGCACAGAGTAAAACCGTTTCTTGATAAAGATGTCAAGGACGACAAGTGAACGCTTAAATCGGCGATTTTAAGGGAGGGAATATGCAGAACAAGAAAGTACTGGATTTGCTTGAAGAAGCCGCACAGAATCTGTACGGTGAAGAGAAGGGATTTCTCGCGACCTATATGGTAGTCGATGAAGACCTGGTCTGCGAGACAGTAGAAGGCGGTGGGCTGGCTGAACTCACGTACATTATGGCCCGGCAGATACTCTGCGTATCTGCTACCCACGGGATCAAGCCGTGGAAATTGTGGGCCCTGCTCACGAAGGCCCTCAGGATGATGATAAGAAGACACAAACAGGGGGTGCCCATTGGAACATTCGAGACAAGAAGAATGGAGAGAGATTAGGGGCTCCCGTGGGCAGTACGAGGTATCGAACCTGGGACGGGTAAGGAATGCCTGGACGGGTAGGATACTGAAGCAGTCAGGGCCAAGACCTAAGGTGTGCCTGGCTGGGTACATAGGAAAGACCTGCGAAGTCTGCAAGTTGGTAGGCAATGCCTTCCTGGGTGAGGGCAGGATCTTCCACAAGGACCACGATCAGAAAAATAATGCAGTGGATAATTTAGAAATGAGGTAGGAGAGATGATTGCACAGACAATGGAATGGGAAGAAGTGAAGTTCAATGCTTCAGGTAAGAAGGGAAGACAGAAGTCCGTATGGGTTGAGAAGGTAGGTAAAACATCGAAGATGTACAGCCGGTTCAAGATCTCCTCTGACCTGGTCGACGAACTGGGATGGACAGATGGTACGCGGGTGAACCTGTACAGATCGGGCTCGACCTACAAACTGGTTCCGGCAAAGACCGGGCTGATCACGCTGAAGAAGGTGGGCAAGATCCTGTTCTACAATAACTGGTCCCTGTGTGCGGAACTCCGCCCGGACCTGTACGGACCTGAGTATACTGCCTATGTGCTGGGAAATGAGTTGTACTTCTACGGAAAGGAGGACCAGTAGATGACATACGGAGGAGGAGCAGGAGGATTCAGTAGCAGTATCACAACGATCAGCGGAGAGACGTACAGATGCGGGCCCGCATACGTCTCGTTCGAGAAGCCTTGGATGCAGGACCGGCCGATCGTGCGGAAGGTCATCTTCAACCCGCCGGCGACGATCATCCTGTGGGAGGATGGAAGCAAGACTGTGGTCAAGTGTGCCAAAGGCGACAGGTTCGATCCCGAGAAGGGATTCCTGATGGCCTATGGGAAAAAGTTCTATGGTGCTGGATTCTACAGATTCGTAAAGCGAGAGATCGCCTCGGCCGAGATGGGCTGGGCGAACATACTGAAAGGGATTAAGAATGCCAAAGAATGAAGAGAAAAAACTGCCGAGATCGAAGTGGAGAAATCCTAATACCCCGGTCGCCGGGGCAGACGCTGGCGAGTTGTTCGCCAACGAAGACGAGAAGAAGACCTTTGCTTCGCAGACATTGAATGATATGGTGGGGTATCTCCACGCTCCCAGGGTGAAGAGCGACGAGGAGTTTATCGAGCGGGTTGAAGGGTACTTTGGCAGATGTGCCGAGAAGGGTATAAGGCCCACGTGGGAGGAGTTGGCGATCGCCTGCGGGACCACGCGTGCCACGCTGTGGGACTGGGAAGTTGGAAGATACAACGGCGGGGTATCTGCTGACCTGGTGAAAAGGGTGAAAGAGTTCCTCTCCGCCTACGATGCCAGGGCCGTGTCTGAAGGTAAACTGAATCCGGTTACGTACATCTTCCGGTCCAAAAACTACTACGGTATGAAGGATCAGCAGGAACATATCCTGACACCGAACACCGGCGACTCGATCGACAAGCAGACGCTGATCGAGGAAGCCGAGATGCTCCCGGATATTTAGCCTATGGATAAGGTAAAAGAGATAATGCTTCGAGAAGTCGAAGAGATATACGACAAGGCCGTGGCAGACCAGGCCAGCGGGCTGAAGATTCACCTGGCTATTCGCCAGGGTGTCCTGAAGGTAGACTACGAAGTGGAGTACTGGAAAAAGGCATAAAAAAATAGCCCCCTTGAGGAATGAATCCTCAAGGGGGTTTTACTACGCGAAGCATAGGACTATCTGCGCAACTGTTTCAGCGCACGATCGAGGTCTTCCTGCAGGGACCGGTTGGCATTGGTCAGGTCGCGTACCTGGGCGCGAAGGATGTCGATCTCGCTCAGTTCGTACGGCTTCTTCAGCGTACGGCCGGTCCGTTCTTCCCACGTCTTCTTGACGAAGTCCGGGCAGGGGACGACGACCGTCTTCGTACTGGACTGCGTGTGCTTGACCTCGACACCCAGCACCTCGATCAGACCGGAGATGGCTTCGTCAGATACCATCGGCACCTCGATGTTCTCGACCTGTCCATCCATATCCATCAGAGCACGTCCGTGTGCAGGGAGTTTCTCCGCACCGGCCACACCGACGATCTGTCTCGACTCGATCGGTGACTTCGTGCGCAGGGCTACACGGCAGGTCATATTCTGCAGGAGCGATGCGGACAGGGTGGCACGGCTGGGATCCTGGGTGCACAGGATCAGGTGGTAGTGAGCCGCTCTGCCGAGTCTGCCCAGGGTGACCAGGCGCTCGAGGCAACCCTTGTCGTTGACGAAGTCGGCCAGTTCATCGACCACGATGTAGACGTGGCCTTCGTCGGTCTCCTTCTGATGACGAGTCTGCATCACCTTGTAGCGTGCATACATCGCATCGACCGCGTCCTTCAGGGCCTTCGGCGCGTCCTCGGGCTTGTCGACATAGCGGTCACAGTTCGGCAGGTCTCTCCAGTCGACCAGTTCTATCATCTTCAGGTCGATGTAGGTGAAGGTCGCTTCCTTGCCGGTCTCGATCGCCTCGAGCATAGCCGAGTAGAGCAGAGAGTTCAGGGCAACAGACTTGCCCGAGCCGGTCGTGCCGGCGATCAGAATGTGCGGGCTCTCGAGCATCCGCGTGTAGATTGTGGGGACATTGAATTCCATAGGCACCTCCTATTCGAAATAGTACTCGTCGACTGCCTCTTCGTATTCAGGGCAGACGATCCGGATGATAACGTCGTCTCTGCAGATTTTGTGGTAGCCGAGGTCGCTCATCGTTTCGATGACGCGATCCGCGCAGTCGGCATCAACTGTCATCAGCACGTAGGGCTCGTGGCAGTGGTTGGAACAGCAGTCCAAACTGTAGGGGACGCTCCACGTGTTCTTCCACGCGATCAACTGGAAGTATGCTTCCTGCCACTGGCGAACGTCGCCAGCGAAGTCGCCGTAGAATGCCCTGATCCGCACGGCTTTTCTCTTTTCGGTGTATTCGATTCTCATTGTCGTACCTCCTTATCTCTTGTGTCCGTCACTGTACAGGACGGCCGTAACCTTGTAACTGATGACCTGCTCTTCCTCGACCCACTGGATCCCGTTGTCGTACAGACGATAGCGGAACTGATACCCGTCGTCCTCGTCCGTGATGTTGATGACGCAAGACTCGAAGCACTCAGTGAGTCTCGCCAGCACCTTCTCGAGGTGGTCCAGCCCGTAGGGGCGGATGCGTCCGTAGCACTCACCAGTCAGGCCGTTGCGATTGTAGTCGCAGGTGCAGAAGCCAGGGATGGCATTGAAGTTTTCGACGATACGGCACAGGCCGTCTTCGTTCGTCGCGGTGAATGTTCCATTTACATTAAGCATAGTGTTTACCTCCTTGGTACATTATAGCATAGATGGGGACGGATGAGTACCCATCATTCATATCTTTTGCGCAGGGCTTCCAGCGCCTTGCGCTCCCGCTCCTTCTTGGTGGGGAAGTACTTCCGCCTGATGTAGCGGAACTTCGAACGGAACCAGCCCTTCACCATACACACAAGGCACTCGGTGTCAGACATCGAGTCGTAGCCGTCCAGCGTGTAGAAGTACACCGTGTCGGTGTGGGTGATTCTCCGGTCACGGCCACAGCAGTCGCACCGGCGGGCCCATCTCGGGCTGTCCCACTCGCTCGTGCTCTCGGGCAGGTCGTTGATCAGGTAGTCGTAGTCGCCGTAGTCGTTTTCCGGTCCTTGCAGGACAGGCGCTTTCCACCAGTCGTTCTCGTTTCTCCAGTCTCTCATCGTTATACCTCCTTGTAAAATACTACGTCCATATGTTCTTCGTTGTTTTCGTCTCTCCACTCGTGTGTGAGCACGTGCCACGACGGATCAACACGGAATCGTGTGCCGAGCCATCTGTGCCAGTCATACTTGAGGAAACAGACAGGATTCAACCCACGTTCGTGGTCGCCTGTCACCTCGATGCCAACCGATGTCGCCGTCCTATATCTTCTTACTGCTTCCACACTTCCGTATCCAGCCCAGTGCTTGACCTTCATCTATAACACCTCCTCGTCTACGAGTCTGCTGTAGACCCTGATGAATTCATCCTGTGCCAAGTTGCTGACCTCGGGCCAGTTCTCTGCCGTCTGAAGCAGACAGGCCAGCGTGCCTTCGTTCATCGTCACTGCGATGTCGTGCTTCTTCTCGTGGTTGGTCTCGTCTTCCAGCCACCACTCAAGGCGGGTCGCCAGTTCGGCATAAACCATCGCCACCATCTTCTTCGTGTACTTGACCTTCATTCTCTACACCTCCTTATAGTCAAGACGGAGCACACGGCCTCCGTCGTATCTTTTGTTCCAGTTGCGGTAGACTCCGCTCGTATCGTAGAACTCTACCTCCAGCCACTCGGGCTCGTACTTGGTAGCAGGGAAGTATTCCTGATAGGTAATCTCACCGACCACCGCACGGACCCCTTTGCATTCAATGATGTCTCCAACTTTAATCGTCATTCTCTACACCTCCTCACTCTTGTAGATGACTCCAACTTCCTTGTACTCGATCACCCCGACCTCTGCGTTCGGGTAGATGCTCTTCAGCGTGTCGGCCTTCTCCATCGCATCGATGCGGTTCCAGTCCGTGTCGTGAACGGAACAGCCAGCCTCATCCTCAACATAGATTTCATAGTAGCACTCGCCGTCGGTCTCGGGCTGATCCCACAGGAACTTGTGCATTGCGTTCCACGCTTTCCAAAAGCATCCGTCCTCGTATGCGTACGAGATGTCCTGCAGATAGTTCAGCAGTTCCTTCTTCAGTTTCTTATCCATCGTCTTACCTCCTTACTTCGCAAAGATGAACAGGTCAGAGGTGAACTCCCATTCCCCAGGGAGCATCTCCTCCATCTTCCACTCGGCCTCTTCGTCATCGTATACGCATCCGCCTACACCAAGGTAGGCTCCCCAGTACTCGCCGTCCTCTCTCGCCATCTTCTCCAGTTTGTAGGCCTCGTCCAAGGAGATGGTGTAGATGCAGATGCTTCCTTCCTCGTTGTACTTGAAGACGTACTCGCTCGTCCTCTCACAGTACAGGTCTCCCTTATTCAGGGCGCTCTTCAGTTCTTCTACAGTAGTGAATCTCATTTCTTCCTCCATTTCAGGGATGGCAGAGGAAGAGTAGCCCCCCTCGCCACCCCGACTTCTAAGAAAAGTGTACCATTATTGGGACACTAAATTCCATTGTGTACTGTCCCATTAGTGGGACTATTCATACCACGGGATGAGGCCCGCAACAGGGATCGCCTCAACGTCCACGTGGTAGGTGCTAAAGGACACGTAGGCATAGTAGGCACCGCTGGCACCTTCGTAGTCGTGCTCCTCCACCTCGTCAACCGACTCGGTGTAGTATTCGGCCTCCTCCAAATCCTCGCCTTCAATCAGTTGCTGGATGGCGCGGACCAGCAGGGCCTTGACCTCGTCGTCCGTTCCCTTGAACGTGTACGCACGTACACCATCTTCGTCACTTCCGCCGTAGCAGATGAGCCAAGTCTTCATTTTATACCTCCTTATGCATTGATTATGCGGTAATTATTCATCAAAGTGCGGTCGATCCTCGGGCTGGTACCTCGCAGTCTGCATAAAAGCGTGCATAATCCTCCAGCCGAGGGTCGTAGAACTCCAGCACGAGGTCGGTCGCCTCGTTCAGGTTGTCGGCGATCGCGTTCACACAGGCGAACACACCGCCGACCACATCTATAAGCGTGCTCTCGCAGGCGAAGGGGTCTTCCGCGATGGTCTCGTCGACCTCGCGGAAGATATCCTCGACCATCTCACGCGTGATGGTGATTCTCATTCGCCACACCTCCACAGGTACAGCCTGACATCGCACATAGCCCAGTGGAACAGGCCGTCGAACGACCAGTTCGGGATGTCCTCAAGGAACTCCTCGGGGTCGTCTGCTTCGCAGGATAGCACGATGCCGTCGACCAGTACTCGGGTCTTGGGCTCGTCCTCGTTGGAGATATCCACCTCCACCTGTACCTCGTGGGCCTCGTCTTCGGTGGTGGTGTAGAGGACCCCGATATGCTCGAGGTCCTCCTGACCGGTGTATGCTGGTGCCCCGTACTCGCGTGCGCAGAACAGGTCCAGTTCGTCGATGTACATCTTCTGCAGTGTCGTCATTGCTACATCCTCCTCTCATACTCGTTTGCGAGTCTCTCGTGGTAGTCCTTGCGGGCGACATCCTCGCCCCTGAAGTAGTGGCCCCAGTAGTAGCCACGCTCCCCAGTGCCGTCGCTCTCGGTGAATCCCCACGTGACCCACTCGTCACCGAACTTGGTGCTCTTGTACCCGAATGCGATGCCGTGCCTGCATCCAGTCTCGGTCTCGTAGAACTCTTCCTGCACGATGGTGAATCCTGCATTCATCTTTTCCATTGTTATGCCTCCTCTACCTTTACGCTATCCACGGTGACCGCGTAGCCCTTCCACGCGGTCTCCTGAATCTCTCCCATTAACTTGCCGAGGGCGGTGTCCCGCGCTCCGCGATCGCTCTTCGCCTTGATCCTGACTGTCGTCGTCTGCGGGGTCTCGTCCACCCCGACGATCCAGTAGGTGATGGTCACCTTGTACCTGCGCGTGACCTCATCGCAGGCGACGTGGTCGCAGTACAGGCCACCGCTGGTGCCCGCCTGTCTCATCTTCCGCAGGAAGTGGTACATCAGTTCGCTGAAGGTCTCGTCCTCCGTGTACCAGTAGGCGGGGTCCTCGTCCAAGTTGAGGAGCCCGACCTCAAGGTCGCCGTACGGGATGTCGCCATCCGCTACCCCGAGGGTCAGCCATCCGTAGAAGACCTCCTCGTCGTTGATCTGTCTCGCGATGTACTCCATCGCCTTGACCATCTTCATCCGTTCAATTCTATCCATCGTTATGCCTCCTTTGCTTCCAGCATTAACCACTCCCCGTCGGTATCCACCGCGAACGGGGTCTCAATCATCATCAGGGCCTTCGCAATCAGACCGGTCAGGTGGTCGTATTCTCTCCACGTGGTCAGGTCTGGTGCGTTCTCGGCCTCGTATAGCATATCCTCGGCGATATTCCACGCGTCGTACTGCAGGTCCTCGGCCACGTCTACGTCCATATCGTAGTAGTAGCACGTCGTCTTGGCGGACTCTCTCGTCATCCGCAGGTATTTTGCGAGTTTGCTTCTCATTTGTACAGCCTCCTATAGATCAGGTACAGAGTAAGGAAGAGGAGCACTGTTCCCAGCGCTCCTCCAAGGGTCAGGTGATTCTCAAACGAGGTCACGTCTGTTATCATCGGGGCCACCTCCTAGTGCATCTTGAAGGCGACCACGTCCCCGCGCTTCGCCTGCCAGCATCCCAGCCCTCGGCATCCGCACTGGAAGCAATTGCCTCCGCACTCCAGCCACTCCTCGGCCTTCGGGTGCTGGTCGTCGTAGACGTTGGTCTCGGGCAGGTTGTGCGGGTTGGTCGGGGCCAGGTTGGACCACCCGCTGAAGAGGATGTGCAGGTTGCCGGGCAGGTCGCCGTTCTCGTCCATCCACGCGTTCACGTACGCGTACCGCTTGGTGAAGCACAGGACCTCGCAGTGCGGGTTGCGCTTGCAGGCTTCCACCATCTCGTCAAAGTACCCCTCGGTCAGGATGTCACCCGCGACGTGGAACCTGAAGAAGCGGACCCCCGCCATTGCCTCGTTGACCTGTGCCCAGTAGGTGGCGGGCTTGTAGATCGCGAGCGCGGTGTTCCGCGCGTAGGAGCGGAGCACGTTCTTATACCTGTTGGCGATGTTCGCCGCGTAGCAGGCGGGCCCGCAGGTGCCTTTGCAGGCGGGGCAGGTCAGGTACGGCATCAGGCTGACTGACGCGACCTCGCCCATCTTGCTGTTGCTGTTGCTGATGGTCACGCGGTCCCATCCGTTCAGGACCTCGGCGCGGGCCTCGGCGAGTGCGGTGTTGAATTTGTCCAGCACTTTTTCGGTGTAAAGGTTTCTCATCTTGTTACCTCCTATGGTAAAATAGGGGAGGCTAGGTGCCTCCCCTTGGTGGTTGTGGTTGATTGCTTGGGCTGGTGTGGTGCCTAGCCTTCCTTGTAGATGCCCTTGAAGCGGGTGCTCGGGGTCTTGATGGTGAAGCGGGCCTTCGCTTCCTTGGCGCTGATGTTCAGGGCCGAGCCGATGGCCTCCCAGTCGGTGGCGCTCGTGCTCGTCTCGTCGTAGCGTGCCACGTACAGGCCCTGCCTCATCGTGTGCTTGCAGGTGAGTGCGTCCACCTGCTCGCGCAGGTCGTCGTATTCCTTCTTCGCTACGTGGTAGCGATCGTGTGCCTCCGCGCAGTCGCGGAACAGGTTGATATTCTTACGTTCTTTTGTCATCTTGGTTTCCTCCTTTGAAACATCTATGACCTTTAACTTGCGTACCCTTGCGGGTTGGGGCGGGTCTTAAGGTGCCCGCGATACCTCGTGTTATTCACTTTTCAGGGGACGTTGTGCCGTCCGTATTTCACTGCACTACGTGTTATTGACTGCCCAGTGCAGGGGGTATGTCATCGCGCCTGCTATATTCTTCACACCCTAGCAGGGGGGCCCGCGTTAATCCTGTGGCAACAGACCCTTTATATATGTAGTCGTCGCCTTGCGGATACGGCGCGGGAGTACTTGCTATTTGTGTCTAGGTGGTGGGAGGCTCGGCCCTATGGAACATTACACAACGTCCACCCGTTGCCGAGTCGCGCGGGGCTCACCCGCACGCGGGACCCTTGCGGGGTCTTCCGTCGTCGCCTTGTGCCTGTGCAAGTTAGGCACCACCCGCCACGCGTGACGTTCGCGCGCGGGTCGTATTATGTGGGCCTCGGTCATTATTATGCATTTTGTGAGGCGCGGGACGCGTGCCCGCTCGGGCCATTATGTCAAAGTGCTGTGCACAAGGTGTTTTTCACCGTATGGCCAGCAGGACGCGCGGGCGGGAGTGCATATCCGCAAGGTGGTGGCCCACCGCGGGCGCTCGCGTATCCTGATGGTTACGCGCTAGGGGAGGCGGTCGCGTTGCCGTCTCGGGCTAGCCTGTGCACTTGTCAAGGGTCAGTGTCTCGGGGAGGGGAGGCGGGGTCGCCTCCGTCCCCTTGACACCGCCAGTATATCGCACCCGCCCCCCGCCTGTCCTTCAAATTTGCCGCGATAAACCCCTCTTACCACCCCGGGAAATAAAAGTTGACAAAGGTGACCAAACCGTCTACAATAGAGCAAGGAGGTGAACATCGAATGTTACTGAACGATTTCAAGGAGGACCTGTTGTGGATGTGTGACAACAGGAAGACTAACCGGGCGAAAGTTGCGGAGGAGTTAGGGATGACGCGTTGGGCCTTATACAAGAAGGTATCGAGGCCGTGTGTAGCGGAGAGTTTTGTCAAGATCTGTGAGGCATTGGGATACGATGTTGAGGTAAGATACATCAGGAGGGAGAAATGATCCTGGTGGTAGGGTTCCTGTTTTTAGCGGACGTGGCCATCTTCTGCATAAAGGCGATGTTTATCGTGTTATGGAACTTAACTTTATGGCCGATCAGGATATTAGCATCTCTGATCAAGTGAATTGAGAGGTTTGACCGGGAAGAGAGGGGTCCTTTTGGAGGGCCCCTTTTGATTTAAGGAGGGAAAATGGACCTAAAAGAAGCCCTTGAGAGGTATAAAAACGCGGGGAAAGTGACGGAATGGTACCAATGTGTGGCGGCCTTGTACGAAGAGGAGAAGAATTCTGAAAGAGTGCTGGAATTCCGGCGCGAAATGAAAAAAAGAGTCTCTTCTGACCCCGTAAAAGTGATGAATCTGCTGAAAAACAGTTACAAATTGAGGGCGAAAGACTCATTTGACGACTATATGATCTTCATCGAGTGGGACCGAGAGCCGGAAAAACGGTTTTGGCTCCCCCGAAGGAGCGTTTTGCTCCCTGTTTGCGAGGCGATGCAGGATCTTGTGGACGACAAACTGGAATTGCTGGCCGTTTCCTTGCCTCCAGGAACGGGAAAGAGCACGATGAAGGGGTATTTGCTGTCCTTTGTGATGGGAAAATACCCTGACAAGCCCAATTTGGACTCCGGACACTCGGGAGCGATGACTTCGTCCACATATAACGGTGTACTGCAGATTTTAACGGACCCTGAGTACCTATGGGGGGAGGTTTTCCCCGGGATGCAGATCATCACGAACGCGAAAGAGTTAAGGATAGACGTGGATAAGCGGCACAAATTCTCTTCTCTGACGTGCCGGTCGATCGACGGGTCTCTGACGGGTGCGACGCGAAGCGAGATGCTTCTGACTGCGGACGATTTGGTAAGCGGGATCGAGGAAGCGATGAGCAAGGAGAGACTGGACTCCAAGTGGGCTAAATACACGTCTGACCTTAAAACGAGAAAGAAGACCGGGGCGAAGGAACTGCACATTGCCACCAGGTGGAGCGTGCACGACGTGATAGGAAGGCTGGAAACGGAGAACGAAGGCAACCCCCGGGCGAAGTTCATCGTAGTCCCTGCCTTGAACGAGAAGAACGAAAGCAACTTCGAGTACCAGTACAACGTAGGGTTTGATACGAAATACTTTTTAGATATGAAAAGGGCGATGGATCCTGTCACTTTCAGGGCACTGTTTCAGAATCAGCCGATCGAGAGAGACGGATTATTATACGATCCCGATTCACTGAGGTATTACGAGCGGCTTCCTGAAGGCGAGCCTGACGCTGTGCTGATGGTCTGCGATACGGCCGAAGGCGGAGGAGACGATACGGTGATGCCCGTATTCGCGGTATACGGGAACGAGCACTATCTGATCGACTGCGTGTGTTCTTCTGAACTGCCCGAGGTGACGGACATCCTTTTGACGGACTGCATCGTAAGAAACAACGTAAAAAGGGGCCAGTTCGAATCCAACTCTGCCGGCGGAAGAACTGCTGACAAGGTATCTGATTTGGTGAAAGGCAGGGGGCACTACTGTTCCATCTCGAAGAAGAGAACGACCCAGCACAAACTGACGAAGATTTTAGTGGAATCTCCCTGGGTAAAGGAGAACTGTCTGTTCCTCGATCCCCGTCTCATTGAGCCCGGTTCTATGTACGCTTCTTTCTACCGAAAGATGACTTCCTTCACGAATTCCGGGAAGGAAAAGCACGACGACGTACCCGACGCGCTGGCGATGTATTCCCAGTACTATCAGAGAATGACGAATTATGTACGGGTAGGAGACAGAAAGTACTGCGGAATGTAAGGTTTTTATTAGCAACCACTGTAAATCTTTTTGCATTTGTGGTAAACATTAAGTGGATGTTTATCTTCTGCCCTGCCGGCCGGGTAAATGACCGGCTCTCTCCCCTATGATAGATATCAGAGAACACCCCGAAGTATGTGAGGCGATCAACGCTGTCGTCAACAACAAAGGAATCGTAGAAGTACACAACGAAAAGCGTCAGGGAAAGGACAACCTGGTTGTCGTGGAGATCTCCCGTACGCTGAAAACCAAGAAGAGACCTTAGACGGAAGCGTGGTTTAAGGATAAGCCGGAAGTGTGGGCATAGCCCACACTTTTTTATATGCCTATGATGAACAACCTTCACGGCAGACTGCCGATCTACACAAGCATTGATTACCTGACCGAAGAGAACGTCATTCAGGAAGTGAACGAAGCGATCTCGGTACACGGTCTGAACCTCGAGCAGATGGAATATCTGTACTGGTACAGGAGAGGGGTGACCCCGATCTATGACCGGACGAAGGAGATCAGACCGGAGATTTGCCACAAAATCTCGAGCAATATCGCCGGGAGCATCGTTGACTTCAAGGACGGCTACTTCTTAACGCAAGCGGCCACGTATATCCCGCGCAAGGGAAGAGAGGAGATGGCCGACAAGGTCACGCTCTTAAACGAATACCTTTACCGTAGCGGAAAGCACGAAGCCGACAACGAACTGACCGACTGGTTCCACATCGTCGGCAAGGCTGATCTGTTCGTTACCGCAGTGGATGACGACGAGAAGCCGTTCGAAGCGTACGCACTGGATCCCCGTAGCACCTTCGTGGTCCGCTCCACCAAGCCGGGCAACAAGCCCGTCTATGCCGGATACCTGGTCATCCAGGACGGAGAAGTAAGGGTAGACGTATGGGACAGAAACAGGGTCTTCCGCTTAAAGGGCGGCAAAGTGCCGACGATGACATCGCCGATAAAGAACCTCCTGAGTACAGCATTCGAAATAGAAAAGATCGAGGCCAACCCGCTGGGGTTGATCCCCATCATCGAGTATCAGCACAACTCGGTGTGGATGGGTGCCTTCGAGAACGCGATCGACCTCCTCGATGCCATCGACGACCTGCAGTCCGGAAGACTGGATGCCGTGGATCAGTTCGTACAGTCCCTCCTGGTGTTTTATAACTGTGAACTGGGAGAAGACGCGGACGGCAACCCCATCACCCCGTCTTATGTAAGGGCGGCCGGAGCACTGTTCTTAAAGAGCACCGGTGAAAACAAGGCTGACCTTAAAGAGATTTCCTCCCAACTCGATCAGAGTCAGACCCAGGTCCTGGTGAACAACCTTTACGATACAGTGCTCGCGATCTGCGGTATGCCGACGACCTCGGGATCCTTCCCGGGCGATTCGACCGGCCTTGCGATCGAACTCAAGGATGGCTGGACCATCTGCGAGATGAACGCGAGAAACACCGAAGACTTATTCAAGAAGTCCAACAAGCAGTTCGACGAGATCATCGTCAAGATCCTGAAGGACAAAGGCCTGCTGGACATCTCTCTGACGGACTTCGAACTGCACTTCACCCGCAACGAACTCCGTGCCGTACAGAGCAAGGCCCAGGCACTCAACACACTGCTGGCATCCGGCCTGCACCCGACACTGGCCCTGGCAAAGAGCGGAATCTCCGCCGACCCGGTCAGCGACTACGAACTGTCGAAGGACTATATGAACCTGAGATGGGGCGAGCCCGGAGAACCGGCAGAAGAACCCAAGACAGAAATCGTGGAAGAAACACGTGATATGTAGGTGAGTGAACACCTTAAAACGCAACAACGGGCAGGGAAGCCCAAAATCGCATTGACAGTCAGGGAAGACTATAAAACGCAAGGAGAATGAAATAATGGACGAGAAGAAACTTGAAGAGATGCAGAAGCAGATCGAAGAACTGATGGCCAGGAACGACGCTCTGATTTCAGAAAACGCGACGGCGAAGGCAGAACTCGAGAAGGCGAAGAAGGCGGTGACCAAATCGAACGAAGAAGCCGCCAACTACAAGAGAGAGTTAAGGGCAACGCAGGACGAGGAAACTCGCAAAGCGGCCGAAAAGGCAGAGGAAGAAGCGCGGAAGGAAGCCGAAAGAGCGGAAGAGATGCGGGTGATCCGTACCGAACTCGCGACGATGAAGGCGGAGAAAAGAGTCTCCACCTACACGGCAAAACTGATGGCTTCAGGATATGACGCGCAGACAGCCGCAACGATGGCGGCAGGTCTCCCCGAGGGAATCAGTGAGGATTTCTTCACGTCTCAGAAAACATTCATTGAAAATCAGAAGCAGGCGGCGAAGGCAGAGGCCTTAAACCTCCAGCCCCAGCCGACACCGGGCACCCCGCCCAAGCCTGCAGATGCAGAAGCGGCAGAGGTCGCCAAGATCCTGACTGCCGCAGGAGTAAAAGGAGAATAACAAATGGCAAATAGCATTGCACTTGCTAAGTCCTATCTCCCCATCGTAGATTACATCTACAAGGAAGATAGCAAGAGCGCGATCCTGGATGCGGCCAACTCCAACATCCGCTTCCTCGGCGCGAACAAGGTCGAACTGTTCAAGACTTCTATGAGCGGCTACGGCAACTATGACAGAAGCACCGGCTTCCCGACCGGCTCTGTCACCTCCACCTGGGAGGAACTCACCCTGAGCAAAGATCGCGGGGTTGAACTGAAGGTCGACGCAATGGACAACGAAGAGACCCTTGGGCTCGCCTTTGGCTCCCTGGTCGGCGAGTTCGTCAGAACTCAGATGATCCCCGAACTCGACGCTTACAGATTTGCGACTTATGCGGCCGCCGCGATCACTGCGAGCAACTACGCATATGCCGACATCACCGTAGGCACCACCGACATCGCCGCCGCGATCGATGCGGCTGACGAAGCGATGCAGGATGCGGAAGTCCCCTCTGACTCCATCCTGTTCGTCTCCCCGAAGGCATACAACGGCCTGAAGAGAAACATCACCCGTTACCTGGCCAACGAAGGCAACGTACAGAGACAGGTCGAGATGTACAACGATCACCGTGTGGTCATCGTGCCGCAGGGCAGATTCAACACTGCGATCACTCTGAACGACGGCTCCGCTTCCTTCGGCTTCGCCCCGACCGCCGGCGGTTACAAGATCAACTTTATGCTGGTCCATCCCACCGCAGTCGCTCAGGTCGTCAAGCACGATCCTATGAGAGTCTTCAGCCCGGACGTTTATCAGAAGGGTGATATGTGGGCCTTCCAGTCGAGAATGTATCACGATGCATTCGTCCTGGACAACAAGGTCGACGGCATCTACGTACACAGAGCCTCCACGGCGAACGCTTAATAGGAGGAACTGACCTATGACGATGATGGAATGGAAGTACTCCAACGGATTCAGCCCGTCTGAGTTTGCAACCAGTATCTCTATCAGCGATGACTACTCCCTGGCAGAAGCAGAAAGAGACCTGTTCGTGTCCTTCACCTGCTCTGCGGCGAGCAAGTCCATCGTTCTTGGAGTCGCCCCGGGCCAGTTTATGATCGTAGCCAACATCGGCGGTTCCAACGCTGTTACGGTAAAAGCCATCACCGGCGACTCCGGCACCAGCGTAGCCGCCGGCAAGGTGGCCCTGGTCATCGGCTCCGCTACCGCGAACGCAAGCAAGATCTACGTTCTGAACTAAGGAGAACTCAAATGGAGAAAAAGATCGAGGGCGGTGTAATCGTAGGTTACATTGAAGAGAAGAAACCTGAAAAGGAAGAGAAGCCCGTCAAGAAGACGAGCAAGAAGAAATAGTTTGAGAGGTGCACAATGACAGACGCAGAAAAAATCGCAATGGTCCAGGCCATAGTAGACGACAGTGAAGCCACTGACGCGCTTGTTGCTGTGTACCTCAAGGACGCAGAAGCGGCGATGCTGAGAAGACGGTACCCCTTCGGGGTGCCTGACGGAGCGATGATCACCGACGAGATGCTCCAGGTAAAACTGGCCGCCCGTTACTTCCTGAGAAGAGGAGGAGAAGGCGAGATGACCCACAACGAGAACGGAGTCAACCGCACCTACGGTACGGTAAACGACGAAGACCTGTTGAGAGAGATCGTCCCGCTGGCAAAAGTATTATGAAGGCTCTTGCGAGAAACAAGCAGACTGTATACTACGCACTCTATACCGGGAAGACGAAGGTCTATGATACCGACGGGCTGTTCACCGGCGATCACAAGCCGACGTACGCTACTCCTGTAAAGACTGCGATGAACGTGTCCCCCGCAAGGGGGGCCGCATCCGTCGAGATGTTCGGGGTGAACACGAACTACTCGCGGGTGCTGGTGACGGACGACCTGTCCTGCCCGATCACGGAGACTTCGGTCCTGTGGATCGGGGGTGAGCCGAACAATACGGCCACCAACTTCAACTACCGCGTGGTGAGGATCGGGAAGTCCCTGAACTCCATCACCTATGCGGTGGATGAGGTCGAAAATGGCTGATATCAAAATCAACGTATCGTATAAGGCGCTGAAGCGTGAGATGTCTGAATTATCTCACGGTCTCTCGAAGATGACTGACGGTTATCTGAAGGAGATCGCCGAGGTAGGGGCTGAAAGGCTCCAGGCCGCGTACGGCGAAGAGTATGACCTGAATGAAGGATACGACGGCATCATCCCCGTCCCGGTCGTCTCCGTAGAAAAAACGGAAGGGAACAGTTACGTAGTACGTGCAAGCGAAGATGCCGCACTGCTCGAATACGGGACAGGCAACTTCTCGGCATACTACTATAGCGGATTCGGCGGGCCTCCCGAGGGCTGGCAGGAACACGTCCCCAGCAACAGCGGCAAGAAGGACTACTGGTACTTCGAAGTCCCGCAGGGGCTCGGCAGGAATGATTACTGGAACTGGGTGACGTACACCTGGTACAGACAGATCAACCGGCCGCCTCGTCCAAAGAAGGCAAGGGGTTTCGGCGATTCCCGCAAGTTCGACAAGCGCGATCCGTTCCTTTCCTTGGTCGGCGCGATCCTTCGCCCGAACGATACGCTCTCAAACGAGTGGGACGCGTATGACGCATACCGCAGACAGCCTCAGTACGAGAAGGTGACGAAGCGGAGCAAGACGTGGGGTGTAGCGTACGGCCACGAACCAGCGAACGGCATCCCGAAGGCCTGGATGGCAATGAAGGAAAAGGCGGAAGAGTCCGCAAAGAAGTTCTATCTGCGTAAATACAAATGATCGACATCGAGAACAAGATTGTAGACATCCTGGACAACGCATTGCCTGGTGTATACGTGACAACTTCATACCGGCTGGTCGAGAAGGACTTCCCTGCACTCCAGGTGCACTACACGTACACCGGGGACCTGAGCAAGACGTTCGACAACCAGTTGGACCCGCATCACGGGAGAGTAATGGTTCAAACGGACGCATACTCGCTGGACCGTGACGAGGCGAAGCGGATCAATGCGGCCGTAGTCGATCAGATGCACCAGGAAAAGTTCACCTGCACAGAATCGAGAGAGTTGAGCGGATTCTACAATGACCTGTTCAGGTTCACATCCAGGTTCACGGCCATCGTAGGAGAAGGCGAGACTGATGAAGAGACGACCACGTACAGAATGTACAGGAGGTAGCAATGAAGTGTCCTTATTGCGGTAAGGAAGTCCCGATGGGCTCCCAGTGTCCGCACAAAGAAGTAAAAGAACCCAAACCCGAGAAGGCCAAGAAGGCTAAGGAGGAATAAATGGCGATTGATCTGACGACTGCCGGCATCCTTGTCAAGTGGGCAGTGGAAACCACGGCCGGCACCCGGCCGACATCCGGCTATGCAGAACTGGTCGGTGTCAAGAGCATCCCCGAATCCGGCGGAGCACCCAACACCCTGCAGACGACTGTTCTGAAGGAGACCGTACAGCACACGTACACGATGGGCCTGAAGGATTCCGGCGGCGCGTTCGCTCTGACCGTGAACGACAACAACGAGTTTCGTACCAGTTTCAACTCGATGTACACGGCATACGAGACCGCGAAGGCATCCGGCAAGGCCCTGTGGATCGAGTACTATGAACCCGGCATCACCGGCAAAGCAAGTTGGTTCTTCTCCGCGATCCCCGCACCGCTGAGTTTCGGCGGAGCAGAAGTGGACGCGGTCCTGGAGAACACGGTGTACTTCGTACCCACCTGCGCACCCATCAACGAAGCGGCAAGTTCCTAATCGACAGTAGGGGCGGCATCACACCGCCCCTTTTTGTAGCCGTAATAACCTCTATATGAGGTTTTGTGAAGAGTTTAGGGCGCTTTCGATAAGTTGCCCGGACGTAGAGAAAGGCCGCTCAAAGCGGCGATTTTGGAGGACAAAATGGAAGAGAAGAGAGTAGAACCGATCATTCTGAAGTATGAAGACGGCACCGTTTACACGCTGGAATTCGACAGAGACACCGTAGCCTATGCGGAGAAAGCAGGATTCAAGAGAACCGAGATCACGAACAACGAAATGACGATGATCCCGCAGTTATTCTTCCTGGCATTCCGTATGCATCATCCCACGATGAGCAAGGAGAAGGCGAACAAGATCCTGTTCGACGACCTGGGCGGAATGACGGAGGCCCTGTCTGCAAGACTGATCGAACTGTATAATGCCCCGTACATCACGCTGTTCAACGAGTCGGGTGAAGCAAAAAACCCCAAACTGACGGTGGTCCTGTAGCCCCGTCAAAGACCGATACAGAAGTCTTTTGGGAGTCGATGCCCGTCTACCTGTCGATGGGGATGACTTCTGAAGAGTACTGGAAAGGTCCCCCGTATCTCACGGTCGTGTACCGCAAGGCCTGGGACCTGAAGAAGGAACAGCGTAACCACGAAATGTGGTGGCAGGGGTTCTATACACACGAGGCGGTCGCGGCCGTGATATCCCCGGTCCTGAAGAAGAGGGGAGAAAAACCCTTCGAATACCCGAAGGAGCCTCACCGGCTGACACCGCTCACGGAAGAAGAGAAGAAAGAGAAGAAGAAGGACATCCACCAACAGTTAACGAGTTATTTCCAGGCCAAGAAAGAGGCCTTCGAGAACGCAAATGGCAGAAGCGAGCAACAGACTTGACATAGTAGTAGGAGCCGATACCAAAGACGCGGAGCAAAACCTACATCGCATCGAGCAAGGGCTTGAACGTGTAGGAGAGATCGCGAAAGAGGTCACTCCGCTCCTCCAGGCATTCGCCAACGCAGTAGAGGCCAAGAAGTGGTCCAACCTGATGGAGAATGCCGTCCCGTACAGTCAGACGGTTACGAAGGACCTTCCTGCGGCCTTTTTTGCCGCACACACTCCCGGCCCACAGCAGACAAACAAAGCGCCGTCCGCGTCTGAGGCCTGGTCCGTTTTCTATGAGAACGATCAGACCTCCTGGGCGATGCGTACGCAGTCTGAGTGGGAGAAGGTGTGGAACGAGGCGGAGCGTAAGTTCGCCGAGACCGTAGCGGCCCAGCAACAGGAAGCCATCGAGAATGCGGTCAACAATGGCACAAAATACTTCACGCAGTACACCGCCGGGGACTTCCTGAAGAACGCATACAAGGACTATGGCAAGAGCGCGAAGGAATCCGCATCCGTATTCCAGGATTACTACAACAACCTCCCGACAAGCGGAGACAACTGGGGCTGGAGCCAGCGCGGCAAGGACGTATTCGCCGAGCAGTTCCAGGAGTCCGGGAAGAGCGCAAAGGAATCTGCGGCCGTATTCGAAGAGGCATTCGCTTCCGTGGAAAACAGTATGAGCAGGATCCTGCCCGAAGGATTGGCGGCAAAGATGTCCGCGTTCTTCACCACGACCGCCAACCAGGCGGAGGAGGCGGGCAGGAAACTGGAGAAACTGGCACGGATCGCGGAAGGGCTGAAGCCCGTGTTTACCGGTCTCGCCGGTGCGGCAAGGCTGATGCTCAAGACAAGCCCGTTCCCGTACGTGGCGAAGCAACTGAAAGACCTGAAGAAGCCGCTTGAGAACTTCGCACGCGCGTTCAAGCGTATCGTGATGTACCGAGTGATCCGTGGCGGCCTGACGGCAGTTCTGAAGCAGTGGAAAGAGGGCTTCAAGAATCTTTACGGATACAGCGTCCGGTTCGGCACGCAGTTCCGCGCCACGATGGACAGCCTGGCCACCGATATGCAGTACCTGGGCAACGGCTTCGCGGCAATGGTGGCCCCGCTGGCGAATGCCATCGCTCCGGCGATCCAGGCGATCGCGGACAAGGTAGTGGCGCTCGCAAACGCGATCGGTTACTTCTTTGCGAAGATCCTGGGCCAGGGTTCCTTCTCGGCGGCGATCAGAGGCTCGGCAAAAGCCTTTGACGATATGGGTGGCTCCGCAAAGGAAGCACGCAAACAGTTGATGGGCTTCGACGAACTGAACGTCCTCACAGACAACAAGGGCGGCGGCGGCAAGACTCCCGCAGACTACAGCAAGATGTTCGAGGAGTGGTCCACCGAACTGGAGGAGGGCTCCATCGAGCAAAGAATCCGGGAAGCCATCGAAAATAGCGACTGGGAAGGACTCGGCGGTCTGCTGGCCGAAAAAATGAACGGTCTCGTCTCTCAGTTTAAGGAAAGCAACTTCGGCAAGAAGATCGGTCAGAGAATCGAAAAAGGCCTCGAGATCGCACACGGTTTCCTGAAGAAGTTCGACTTCAAAGAAGGCGGCGCGGCAGTAGCGGCCAACCTGAATCAAACAATCGATGAGATCGACTGGTATAAACTCGGCGAGACGCTGAACTCCGGGATCACCGGCGCGTTTGACCTGATCCTTGGGTTCATCGAGGAGTTCGACTGGCACCAGTTCTCTGAATCGTTCAGTAATGTCATCAAGGGATGGTTCGACCATCTGTCTGACTGGATCGCCAGTGTAGACTGGGTTACATTCGGCAAAACATTCTTCGATAAGGTGTACGAGTTCATCACCGGAATCGACTTCGGCGGGATCGCCACCAGTTTCTTCACCTGCCTCGGCGAATCCCTGGTTGCACTCTTTGGTGTAGTTGAAGGGTTCCTGAGCGAGATGTGGGTTAAGTGGAATGAGTACTGCGGTATTGAGGCGGAAGACAGCGGCCTCGACGTAATCGGTAAGTTCCTACTCGGTATTTGGAACGCGCTTGTCGGTATCGCGACCTGGGTATATGACAACATCGTCGCCCCGTTCTTCAATGCCTTACGCGGAAGAGATGGTTTCGGCCTCGACGGAGACGGCGGAGATACAGAGCAGACAGGTGAAGACGTGATCGGGGCCTTCCTGCACGGGCTTACCCTGAAGTGGGAAGACGTGAAGAAGTGGGTGCTCGAAAAGGTATCCTGGTTCAAGACGCAACTCGGCGGCCTGAAAGACTGGCTGACGAACAAGAACGGCACATATACCTGGACCCCGAGTATGGAGTGGCAGGGCAAGTACTATGCCGAGGGCGGCACAGTGCCGACGGGCCAGTTATTCATCGCGAACGAGGCAGGCCCCGAATTGGTTGGCACGGTAGGCGGACAGACGACGGTCACGTCCCAGGATCAGTTCACTGCAGGAATGGCAGACATTATGGAAGTAACGAACACGATCATCCTGCAGGCGGCACAGTTAGTCTCGCAGACAGTACAGAACAAGAATATGACGGCCGTAGCGGTGATCGGCGACAGAGAAGTCGTCTCTGCATACGACAGAGGTAAGACCTTAGCGGGGTACGCTTTAGTAGAATGACATTTGACATCTTCAACCAAAACACATCCCAGTGGGTGGACATCCTATGGGCTGTCAAATACGAAGGCTTCGAAGGAACCCGAAATGACGTGGACGGCCCCAACGCAGGCCGCGTGATCCAAAACGGAAATATGGACCGCGACCGGCTGGGCACGAAGTACAAGTGGACGATGACTACCGTTCCCTTGACGGAGGCCCAGGCCGCCTCGATCGAGGCCCTTTTGATGCCCGAGTTTTTCCGGGTGAGAACGGACTACTTCACTCCCGGAACGAACACCATTTATACGGTGTATTCCAACAACGTAAGCAAGGTGCACGTGATCCAGCGGAACACCGGTGCACTCGTAAAGTTATCCTTTCCTATCGTTGAACGATGAACGTAATCGACTACTCACCATTCAGATTTGACGACTCCGTTATCGTAGGCGGTTCGGTGGCGATGGAGAACTCCCTGATGTTCGACTCGCTGAAGCCGGACGAACTTTCCGTCGAGGTCGTATCGAACGACACGGGCAAGAGAAAACTCCTGACCGTGGATTTGGAATGGTATTCCACGACGGATGGAAGAGGATACGTTCTGATGACGAACGATATCCGGCAATTCACCTATGGGGATCCTGTGTACTACTACTACAACGGAGTCCTGCAGGGGAAGTACTACATCCGGTCCGTGGACCGGCTGAGCGAGAACCACTTCAGACTCAGCGCGTACAGTGCGGTAGGTCTGTGGGCAGGCATCCAGCATTTTGGCGGCATCTATGACGGCGAGACAGCGGGAACCGTGATCGCTGACCTCCTGGCAGGGTTTACCTACTCGATCGACAACGATGTCGCGTCCGTCCCTCTCTACGGGTACCTGCCCATTGCCTCTGTAAGAGACAACCTCCAGCAGGTATTGTTCGCCGTCGGTGCGTCTCTTCTGAAAGACGCGAACGGCAACCCGAGATTCAGATTCCTGCAAAACGTTGCGACCATTCCTGTCGGGGATGACCGCATCTTCATTGGCGGGAAACTGAACTACAAGACACCTGCGACTTCGGTTAGGGTCACGGAACATTCCTACTATGTTTCCACATACGATGTTGAAGTCTCCCTCTTTGACAACACCGACGGGTCCGGCACGGCTGACAACAAACTGGTGACATTCGATGAGCCGTGCCACAACCTCGTCGCGACTGGCCTGACGCTTGGAGCAAACGGAGCGAACTATGCCTACGTGACGGGGACAGGAACTCTGACCGGGAAGAAGTACACGCACACGACGCGTATCTTCGCCGTACAAACCGGGGCAAACGGAGAACCGAACGAGGCCAAGATCGAGAAGGCCACGCTGGTATCACCGGTCAACTCTGCAAACGTGGCCGCGAGAGTCTCTGACTATAAGGCCACTGCAGAAGAGGTGGCCTGCGGAATCGTAATGGCAACAGACGACGTGAAGCCTGCTTCCAAGGTAGCGTTCAACGATCCGTACGGGGAGGCGACAGAAGGCTTCGTCGCTACGATGAACATCACGATGTCGGGCAAGTCCAAAGCGGATTGCACGATCATCAAGAACTACACCCCGTCCCACTTCGGCAACAACTTCAACAATGTTCTGCTGGTCACATCCAACACCACTTGGACACCACCTGCTGGGACTTCCCTTGTCCGTCTTGTTTTAGGGCAGGGCGGTCAAGCAGGTCAAAACGGCTATAACGGAGCAAATGCGGTCACGCAAACTTGGTCATTTGACTTTTCCGCTACGGCAGGTGTAGGCGGTGCAGGTGGGGCGGCAGGCGAAGCAGGCAAGGTATTCGTCACAGACATTTCTTCGCCGTCAGCGATAACCTTCTCCATTGGTGCAGGTGGCACGATAGGAAGCGGAGAGGGAGCGACAGGCAACGCAGGTGGACATACTACCGCAACGATGAACGGCGGTGTCTATTCCTCTGAAAACGGGGCAATAATTGACGAAGGGTATGTAGACATCTTTAGCGGAACTGTGTATGCGGTTAGCGGAATAGACGGTGTGAATGGCGGCAACGGCGGCGGTAGCAATCGCCAAAAGGGCAACGGCGAAGATGTGACCTATAACAGCACAACTTGGACGGGCGGCAGATACAGTACACAGGACTACCAAACTTCTAACCCAAACTATGAACGCTATTCATACGGCGGTAGTGGCGGCGGTGCGGCATACGGGTCTAACGGTGCAGATGGCACGGGGGCAACAGGATCATACACCACCGACCAAGCAGGTGCAGGTGGCGACGGCGGTGACGCTTCCGTCCTGTCTTATACCCCGACATTGGGAAGTGGTGGAGCAGGCGGATGCGGCGGCGGCGGTGGCGGTGTCCCCGGCTACCGAAACTACGAAGAAGGGGATGGCACGATGCGTAGAGGTTGGGGTTCTGTTGGGCACGGCGGTGACTATTCCAACGCTACTAACGGCGGTGCAGGTTTCGCACTAATTTACTATTAAGGAGATAGAAATGGCTGATTACATCAGTACACTCACGGGTGTCCAAATGGACAATGCCCTGTTGGATATGGCGGAACATAATAGTGAAGCGTATGCGGTAGGCGAGAGGGCAGGTGTCCCAGTAGACACAAGTGATGTAACCTATCACAACAACTCAAGGTATTACGCACAGTTAGCGACCTCTGCGATAGTAGGTGATGCGACCTCTGCGGTACGATGGGATACCGACCAAAGCACGGCATTGACCGATGCACAGAAAGCGGTAGCAAGAAACAACATTGATGCGGGGAAGAACGGAGCGTGGACGAATCCTAACCTGCTCGACAACCCTTGGTTTACGGTGAACCAGCGTGGGTTATCTACCTACACGCTCACAGGAAACGCATATTTAGTGGATAGGTGGAAGTCGTCGGGCGGCAACACCATCACGGTCAGCACGAACGGCATCAGAATAGTGTCGGGGACAGGCACACATCAAAACCTTATACAAGGATGCCCGATTATTGGCGACTTGTTAGGGCGAACGGTCACGGTTTCTGTTATGTCACAAACAGGCGAAATCTCGTCCGTGACCTTTACGCTTCCGTCTTCCATCAGTAGTGGGTCGTACTATGATGGCGGTTACGGAATGGTGGATAGTGTGGCTCTACGGGTTCTCATTTCTAATACCTATTCGGGACTACCGAGCGGATATGCGTTTTGGCTTTACTCATCAAGTACGGCACAGACCGTAACATATAGAGCCGTAAAACTTGAGGTCGGTTCTGTTTCCACCCTTGCCAACGACACTCCCCCCGACTACGGCGAAGAACTGACCCGTTGCATTTATTCCACGGCAGACCCCGCAGATACCTATGCGAATAATGGGTTCGGGAGAACGAATCCCAACCTGTTGGATAATCCGTGGTGGGGAAGTAACGAAGTGGTAAACCAACGGCAAATATCTTCGGGAACAACTACTGCAAATATGTATGCGTTAGACAGATGGGTGTTTTCTTACGGAACTACGGCAGGTGAGTATTCGCTTGGGGCAGGAGGTTTAACAATATTGGGGCATAGTGGCGGAATGTATGTCGTTCAAAGACTTGAACCCGCCTTAAAGACTGCCTTGACTAATAAAACTGTTACTATGTCTGCTTTATTAAGTGACGGAACGATAATAAGTGGAACAGGCATATATACAGGAGAAAGTGCGTGGTGGTATTCAACAGGCGGATTTCGTTTAGGTGTTAGCGGTCAGGGCAATTTTCAAGTTCGTGCAGATAGCGGATATTCATTTGTTATTCGTGCGGTCAAAATGGAACTTGGTTCTTATAGCACCCTCGTCAACGATACCCCACCGAACTACGCCGAGGAATTGGCGAAGTGTCAGCGGTATTTTCAGCGTATTACCACATCTTCGGGAATGGCGGTCGGCTACGGCTATATGTCATCAACTACAAACGCAAGAGTGACCGTTCCAACTACTGTACCATTGAGGGCAATTCCAACTGTTTCGGTTGGGACTATTGGCGATATGCGTGTGTTTGGCGGCACTTCCGTCACGCCAACGGCGGCGGCAGTACAAGGCTATGGTACAAATGGGGTCGGAATTAACTTTACTGTTCCGACAGGCATATCAGTCAACAACGCCGTAGCGTTAATGTATTCAACAAACAGTCCCTACATAGACCTCTCCGCAGACCTCTAAAGTCAGAAAGGAATAACCAATGTTCTACACCATCATCATCACCGACACGCAGGCGATCTTCGCCTACTCAACGCAGGCGGCGGCAACCGAAAAGTTTCACACCGAACTTGCCTATGCGTACAATCAGCACATCGCCACTACCTGTATCGTAATGGACAAGCACGGAGCAGTTTACAAGAGCGAAGAGTATATCCCGACCGAAGAATAGATGATAAAGACCCCCGACCGCCTCTTTACAATGCGTACCATTCGGGGGTCGTAGGAGATAACTATGGAAACCTATGTAGCCTTACTCGTCAATGCCGTGACAGCGATCATCGTTGCGTGGCTGGGGAAAAGAGCGGCGGACGACAAACGTGACAGGGAGAAGAGGCAGAAGGCTACCGACGAGCGAGAGAAGAGACGCGAAGAGCGGGACAAATTCCTCCTGGAATATATGGACCTGTCCGCTGATCTCGCCGAGGCTCAGACGATAGCCATAACGGAAGGCAGACACAACGGCGAACTGACGGAATGCCAGCGGAAGTTGAGCGAACTTCGCGTCAAGTACCAGGCCTGGCTTCGCGGTATCGCAGTTAAGGAGTAAATATGGTTAAATACACGACACCGGCACTGCCTCTGATCGTTGAGGATATCGACCTGTCGACCAACGAGGATGTCAGAGTCACCTTCGAACAGGGCACGCACAAATTCACGAAGAGCGGGGAAGACCTGCACATCACGACAGAAACGCACGGCCAGCAGACGGACACGACCATCACCGTAGTCCTTACCCAGGCGGAGACCGGCTCGTTCGACGACAGGTCTGCCATACAGATTCAGGTGAACTACATCAATGCGAGCGGCCGCAGAGACGCGACCAACATCGCCAAGATCGAGGCCGGCCGCAACCTCTTAGCCGAGGTGATCGAGTATGGCAATTAGGCTGAAGGTCCGCGATGACAGCGTAAGACTGAGAGTAACAGACCCGTCCGGGATCCCGCTCAAGGTGAGTGCAGGGGTACCCATCTATCCGGTTCCGTACTCAGGGAGTATTGACGTGACCCCAACCGAAGAGGCACAGACTCTCTCAACGTCCGGCTATATGATGGCGACGGACATAACAGTAGAACCTATCCCGTCCAACTACGGTCTGATCACCTGGGACGGGACGAAGATAACAGTATCATAAGGAGAACACAATGGCGAAATCAGTAGTCATCAGGGACGTAGTATATGCTGACTGCCCGGCAGTAGACATCCCTCTGAGCAACGGGCAGGGGAATGCCACATTCCTCGACACGAGTGACGCAACGCTGGCCAATGGCGGTCAGATGTTGGACAATGTGACGGCATACTCGAACGGCACCAAGATCACCGGCACCATCGAGACGAAGACATCCTCGAGCCTTTCCGCGTCCGGGGATACCGTAACAGTCCCGGCCGGATACTATGCTTCTCAGGCGACCAAGGCTGTGTCTGCAGGAAGTTCCACGGCACCGGCCTCGATCACCGGATCATCCGCCTCCGTTTCAACCGGCACGAACACACTGACTCTGAGCAAGACCGTGAGCGTGACACCGACAGTAACAGCAGGATATGTATCCGCAGGCACGGCAGGCAACTCTTCCGTCTCCCTGACGGCGAGCGTGACCACGAAGGCGGCGGCGACCATCACCCCGGGAACGACCGACCAGTCGATCGCCGCAGGGACATACTGCACCGGCAAGCAGACCATAAAAGGGGACGCGAATCTGATTTCCGCAAACATCGTATCGGGAAAAACGATCTTCAATGTCTCCGGCAGTGCACAGATCCCGGTCATCACACAGGATTCCACGACTCACGTATTGAGCATCTCGTAGGAGGTGCGCTATGGCACAGAACATAACCCTATTAGGTGCTTCGTATAGCGATGTTCCTGCGGTGACCCTACCAAAGACAGGCGGTGGCACGGCGACATTTACCGATACCACAATCGCTTCCGGGGGTGCAAGAGCAGAGGATATAATAAGCGGGTCAAAGGCTTATGTGAATGGAAGCCTTGTAACGGGGAGTATGGCATTATCCAACCCGCCGACCTCAACGACCAACACCCATACGGGAAACCTCGTTACAACCATAGCAAGTTCTTCGTCGGTAAGATACCTTCAATTTACAAAAGGGTTTTTACCCCAAGATTGCTACTATCAGTTAGATGCAGGTGGTGGCGGCACATCAAAGAATACCCAAGTCGTACAGGGAACGACAAGAACAAACTCGTCCTCGTTGACCGCAATAGGCTCGGAACTAACCGTATCCAAGACAGGAACATACGATATTTATTGGTCGGCACTCCGCACAAATACCTCTTCAAGTTATACTTGGGGTTCACGGCTCTATATTGATGGAACGGCTTATGGAACAGAAAACACGACTTGGACGAACAATGTGCAGAACAATCACCTTACAAGCATATCACTTACGGCAAATCAAAAATTGAGGGTATATGGCAGAGAAACAAGAGGCACATCGTACTATGTTTACGCGCCAATGCTTGTAATCGTAGAGAATTGAAAGGGCACTATAAATGAAAGAAACAGTACAGAACTTACTCAAGGTCAAGTCCATCATTACCCTTGTCCTGTTAGGCTTGGTGGTGTATGCGACCGTCAAGGGCATCCTTGAAGGGAAGTACCTTGAGAACATCTTTACAACCGTTATCGCATTTTACTTCGGCACGCAGTATCAAAAGGGTGTTCAGCAGACCGAAGAGAAAGGAGAAAAGTAATGCCTTTAACACCTAACACGAGAACTGAACATTTTCTTCAGGGTATGATCGACGGATCGACGACGCTCACACCGAACACCAGGGAGGAACACTACTACAAAGAGATCATAGATGCCATCGGCTCTGGCGGTGGCGGCGGCGGGGGTGGCGGTACTGCCGTTATCAATGTCACGGATGTCCCCTATGTCGCACAGGCATTGCAGACTAATGTCACATCCTTTGTCACCAATGCTTTAACCAATAATCCCAATGAGCCCAACTATCATTTCTACACAACGGTCAATGAAAATGCGGCGGCTAATATGGAATCCATCGTGGCTTTCCTCACAGAAAACGAGGGCAAAAGCATTTACCTTGTTTCCGATGGTGCTTATCAGCCTGTGACCTATAAGGCATCTACTGGCTATGTTGGCATAAAGATGAAAAACCCAGGAAGCGGATATGCTTATGACTTGGATATAGAGATCGTGGCAGTTATAAATGACGGCGTAATAACAGGGTTCGGTATCGCTATCTACGGATGGGTTACCACAAATGTATAGCCTATACTCCCACGCTATAAGGGAAATAAGTTATGAGTGAACCAAGACTCTTTAGACCCGATAAGGGGAACAAATAGTTATGAGTAACCCGAGAATTAAGAAGCCGGAGAACGGTAACAAGTATTACATAAACATCGCCGACGGCGGATACAACGGGGCGAAGGGAAACTTTCTCCGGCTGAACAAGGACCTGACGGCCCTGCCGAATTGTGTGGCCATCTACGGATGGCTCAATGAGCAGGGCGGACAGGGGATGAAGTATCTGAAGGCACCGTGGTATCCGTATACGGTCATAGCCGCCGCAAAGAAAGAAGGGCTCGAGGTTACAGACGAGCCCACGCTTGGCGGCATTATGGTGTGGACCGGCGGGAAGTCAGGCGAAGGACACGTGGCCGGGGTAGGCGAGATCATCTCCAAGGACAAGATCCTGACCGTGGAGAGTGAGTACTACGGGAAGGACTGGGCAACATACTTCCGTACCAGGGGCGACGGCAACTGGAGAGGCGGATGCTACTGGATGAATTCGAAGTACTACTATCAGGGCTGTATCAAGAGCCCATTCGTGGAGGAAGATATGACAAGAAAAGAGACTGAAGACCTTATCCGGGAAATGGTTCCTGAGATCATCGCGGAGATGAGGAAAGAAACAGCACAGAAACCTGCAGATGACTGGGCGAGGGAGGCGATAAATATGTGCATCGCCCGTGGAATTATGGTGGGATACCCTGACGGATTCCATCCGCAGTCTGAGATCAGACGCGAAGAGGTGGCCCAGGTCATCGCCAACTTAACAGCGAAGGAGTGAACCGGCGACAGCCGTTTCATATAAGTCCTCCATAACTCTTTTCTCCTTGAGAAGGACAGGAAGCCCCCTTGGTTTTCGTGCCAAGGGGGCCTGTCTTAGGTTTATTATAATCTAAAAAATATTTTTAGAAAAGGCTTGTAATAGGGGAAAAGTTTTGGTACAATACAGGTGGAGTTATTCCTAAAATCACAGCCTAAAGTATGTTGAAAGGTTGAAAGTCCAGTACTTTAGAGGGATAATTCCAAATCTATAGAAGGGAGAGGAATTATCCAATGAAGTACATCCACAGAAAACAGAGCCGGATCATCACTGGGTCCACGGCCGACGAATTTCAAACGAAACTGAACGAAGCACTGAACGAAGTTGCCACTGCTGGATACAAGCACGAAATCCAGTTCAATATGGCACTTGGGTTCTGTGCTTTTATTGTGTTCGAAGAGACTCGCCAGGTACCCGAGACCTTAGCAGAAGAGTACGAGTTGAGAGGCGACGAGTACAGATGCAGTGAGTGCCCGATGTTCGTTCTGTCTCCGGACAAACGCGTGAAGTACACAACGTGCAAGCGTGGATGCAGGAAGATATCAGCGAATGCCTGGGCCTGCGACTGGTTCTACAAAGCACTGGAGGACGGGGAGGTGACACCGATATGAAAAAGTGTGAACTGCGTCGGCTGATCCTGTCTCAGTTCGACTCACTGACTCAGTTCGCTGAGAAGATCGGGTCGAGTAAGACTGCCGTGTCTCTCGAGATTTGCGGCCACAAAGATATGAGAGCGAGCAGGATCGAGTTGTACGCAAAGACGCTCGGCATCGAGCAGTCAGAGATAGGTAGACTGTTCTTCCCGGATATGGCTAATAACGCACATATCCGCCTACACGAAGCGTTAAACGCAACGTCGGCCAAGTAGACGGGAGGGGAGAGAATGACACGTAGAATCGCGAATGACGACCCGAGACTGTTCTTCCGTCTGCCGACAGGGAAGCCGGTCTCGACAAGAGCACACAGTTACATCCGTCTGATCGACACGGAGTCCTGCCTGGTATTCATCCTCAGGAAGTGGGGATGCACCGGATACGGAGCGAAGTGCACGAAGGTCATCCACAGATGGCCGCCGAAGACAGTACTGAGAAGGGTAGGTATAAAGAAATGATAGAACTGCCGATCGAACCGCCCGAACCTCGTTACGAGTGTGAAGTGGAATGCCCGAACTGCGGGATGGAACTGCACGAAGGCGACAGAGTATATCAGATGATGAAGAAGCACAAGAACTGGTTGCCCACGCTGGAGATCTTCGCCTGCGAGTACTGCATAAACGACTTTATGACGTGGGTTGAAGACCTATAGGAGGATATGATGACATTCAAACAGTATCGAATGGATAGAGGAATGAAGCAGACCGAGATGGTCGCGCTGATGAGAGAGTGCGGCATCGAGATCACCCAGCCGGTCCTGTCGATGATCGAAAACAACAAACTGGACCCGACGGTAGAGATGTCGGCTTGGTTGGCCGGGATGGTCAGCGAAACAGAGGAGCCGATGACTCAGATCGAAGAGACGGTCCTGGACCTGCTCAATAATGCGAGCCGTGACTATCCTCTTACGAGGGAGAAGATGAGGGACTACACCCACCAGGCAGACCCGGTCAACAGGCGAGCGATCTCGAACCTGAGACGCAGGGGCTTGTGGATCGTGAGCGGTGACCTCGGCTACTACATCACAAAGGACCCCGAGGAACTGAAGTCGTGGTCGATGAAGTACACGGCCTACGCAAGAAGCATTCTCCTGACGGACACCGCGATGAGGAGAAGGCTGGTGGAGTAGATGTGGATCAAGTTGGACTCAAACCTACTTGAATGGCGATGGTTCACTTATCCGCACACTTTGACAGTTTGGCTATATCTCCTGATGAAGGCGAACTACAAGGACACCAAGCGTGGGAACGAAACGATACACCGTGGCGAGGTGTTCGTCACTCAGGAGAAGATCGCAGAAGACACCGGCCTCACAAGGAAGCAAGTACGCACTGCCTTGGGGCATCTTCAGGAAACAGGCGAAATAAGGGCCAA
>JAEIGA010001762.1_pt1 | contig 34302 bp, 53 predicted proteins | sample 9270691 | NCBI WGS metagenome assembly JAEIGA01 (sample SAMN17057246, study PRJNA624740) | gut metagenome | biome: biome; isolation source: fecal sample | host: Bos grunniens | place: China: Xizang | collected 2019
AACTTGCGTTGACTACGGATAGCGGAACCTGATACACCTGTAAGGTCCTCAACCACCTCAACAGTCCTGTTGAAATACTCTCCTATTATCATAAACAAAAAACATGATGCATGTCGGAAAGACACACATCATGCCACACATAAATAAACCGTTGGAGGACTATTGGTAAATCATGCGTTATATTTTTATGTATTTACATAATGTCCGGATAACCCAGATCACAACCGCAATCAGGACCACATATCCTAGCGACATTATAAAACTTTGCCATTTCGATAATTGTTTCTCAACCTCGACAACCTCGACAATGTTCCTCCAGCCAATATGCGAAGCCTTGTCTATCCTTGCCCTATCCACCACCTTGACGCGCACAGGAATGATCGCATCTGACCTGTTGCGTAAGGTGTGGTGCAGTTTCCCGTCCTTGACGTATGCTTCGCTTTCTGCGACACTTGTCCGCAGAAATGAGGTGTCGGTATCAGGCAGGATATTCGAGCCGGATTCGGGCGGAATAGAAGCCATTACAAGGGTGTCATGTACATAGATTGAATCCCTGACATAGCGAATGACAGAATCCCTCTGAACGTCGGAACTGACGACTTTCGCAGGTCCGCAACTCACACAGACCATTATCGCGAGGAAAAGAATGTTATTCCGTGAACTCATAAACCTTATCTGTTACACCATATTGCTGCAATACATCAATATGAAGCCATTTTACGTCTTTCTCCATACGAATCGGACATGGCAAAAGATGTGCATTTTGCTTAATCCTTTGTCTTGCCTCCTCAGCAGTCAATCCGATAACAGTACAGTCAACAGCCATGCCGAACTTATGGGCTGTAAGATATAACTTACCTGCCTTAGTTTTCGCCTTTACGAGATCACAAAGATTACATCGCAGACCTCTCTGTGTCTGAGTCTCTGTATTGATTATCATAGGCACCTGAAGAATGTCCCTTCTGATAATCAAAAGACAATGCATGAGGTCTGTATTGATAAACTGCCATGATCTCTCACCCCATTCTGCGAGTGTATGAGGGCAGGCAAGTTCCTCAATCTTGAAGAACTTGCCTACCTCTTTAATTATCTCATTCCTGTTCATCTGCATCTCCTAATCTTCCTTCGTTAATCTGTTTAATAACATCCACACTTCCGCTTCCGAAGGGAGGAATACGCAAATCGCAGCCGACCTTTGTGCATTTCAAAATCTTGAAAACTGCTGCTCTTGAGTTCGCCTTATCAAGTTTCTCATACAAGCCACTCTCCTTCCTATGTAGCTCATCAATGTATGATTCCTTCTCCTTTATTTCGGTCTTGAGCTGCCCGACTTCTTCCTTGTAGCCATTGACAAGCCCACGCAGTTCCTCAATGACCTTCTCCATGTTGTTCAACATGGCCTCAGTCTTCTTGTCCCTGAGCGTCACAAATGTAACTATACCGCCACCGAACAATGCGGTGACAATAACCTCGATTATACTCCCCAGATCCATATGGTTAAGTTTTTTTAAGAACGCCCCCATAGTAGGCTTATGACTATTTCCATTTTGGAAACAATCACATAGGCAATGGGGGCAAACATTACTTGCCTTCGTACTTCAAAATCGCAGCATTAATGACCGCATCCACAAGAGCGTAGGCTCCTTCAGTATCCGCAGTCACGCCTCTTACATCGCGCTGTCTCGTACCATCCTCTCCCCTATACTCAGAGAAGTGAACTGGTTTGCACTCCGGCTTGATAACATCGCCCTCGATGTTCTCGATCTTGCCATCCTGCATTGTTACATTGGCCTCAATAGACCATTCTTTTTCTACAGTCACCACTGTTTCAGTGGTTCTTGTTCTTACGACTTTTAGTTCCATAATATACTATTTGATGGGTTAATCTATTTGTTCTGTTACTTTCTTCCTCTCATAATCTTCCTCGGCTAATCTTCTATGCCTTGCAACTTCCTTGATAGTTCTATTGCTGATCTTGGGGAAAACCTTTTCTTTTTTCAGCAGTTCGTCCAGCTCCGAGAGGTCTGCATCTTTCTTTTCCTCAGTCTTGAAAAGAGGAGCAAAGACCGCATGAACCTCATGCACCTTGATAGCGTCATTACCGGCTATGATGCCCTTGACAAAGGCTCGTTCATCCACTTCCTCGATGTCCACCTCTATCTCCTTGTTCAGGAGGCTTACAAGCACGGAAAGCTCCTTCACCCTCACGTCATAGTACTTCGGAAAGGCAGCCTTACAAGCAGCTTCCATTGTCTTGACGTCCTCGCCTTTGGCATGGCCTATCTTCTGGAGCATATCGAAGAACTCCTGCAGGGTCTTCCGTTCGGTCTCGTCCATCTTCTCCGTATCTCCGTACAGCCTTTTGAACAGCTCTCTTTTGAGGGCGTCGAAGTCATCCGCTACCTTGCGGAGTGCATGGATGTTGTTCATTGTCGCGATCAGGAGAGCGTCATCCAGCTTTCCTAATGCAATGGTGCCAAGGCGTTCGAACATGCCTATGGCGGTGTTTCTCGTCATCTTCTTCATATATACTATTGAATTGTTGTTGTCCATCCCGGTACCGGAATCACGTCCGGCAAAGTCGCCTTCAGCGAGTTGTTAATGTCTGCGAGTGTCTTGCCTGTGTTGGTCAGGCTAAAGCTGATATAAGGCGTCAATGGTATGCGTGTGTTTCCGTCTACGTATGCAAGGCAGAGGAACCCTGCGAAGTCATTGCCGCCGTATGCCGACCAGAGATTCTTCAGCGAAAGGTAGACCATCCCGTTCGCCCATGCCGTGCCAAGACCTCCGCCCGTTCCGGCAGATGTTCCCGATGCAAGTTCGCTGTTGAGCTGATGATTGTACCGGCAAAGCTGAATGGCTTTCGGAGGTGCTAACATGCTCGTCAGCATGAGCACTCGCAGCTTGCTGAATGACAAGATGCCTGTACCGATGTTCGTTATCACGCAGCCCATGAACAGCAGGTCATCGGAGCAGCAGTCTATTGAACCGTAGTCCTCATACAAGACTTGTCGCAGCTTGAGCTGTCCGGTAGCAGCGGTGCCGATGGTCATGTTCGGAGTGAAGCCGTTACATCTTACAATGGTGTTCGAATAGCTTACGCCACGGAATGACACCGAGCTGATAAGGTAGCGATGATTAGTCCACGTCTTTGCTGCCAAGCCGACATACCACTTCGCCATCACGTCCGGATAGGCTGGAACTTGCTCGTATGACAGATAGTTCTTGCTCGTATACAGGTCATTTATGTTGATCGTTGTCTTTGCGCCTGTGCCGAACAGATAGTTCAGAACTGCCGAAGCAGACGTATATCTTGCAATGGTGTGAATGAATCCGAACGGGTCTATCACGACCCATGAGAACTGCTCCGCGCTTCCGTATGAGGTCAGCTCGAAGATGTCCCTCATCGTGATATTGTCCCCGGTCTCAGCATTCGTTGCGAGTGTGATGTCATCCTGGTGGGAGCTTGGATTCGCGGTCAGCAAGACGCCTGACTGCGCACGATGATTATAGCCATCGAAGTCTCTGAGGCGTTTCGGTGTGTCTGCAGTGTCCAAGTTCTGCCTTGCCCAATCTACTATGTACACGAGGCTATTATTTCCATGCAGGGTCTCATCCGCATTGAGGCCGTATATGGATGTCTTCCTCGCTTCCAGTTGCTCCGCATCGGAATTGAAGAACCATCGGCTGTCTATGAACGGCTTGTTCTTCGCCCACATGGCGATGCGTGGCGATGTTCCAAGGTCAGAAGTATAGATCATTCCGTCCGCCCTTGCTCCCACGCCAATGAGTGCGCCAAGCTCAGCCTTAAGGTCATCCTCATCAATGACCTTCGTGCCGATGCTTACTTTTCCATCATTAACATACTGCCCCATTGTATCTCTCGTTTAATTTTGATTCGATTTTCTCAAGTCTCCTGTCCTGTTCGTTGTTCCTCTCTTTCTCCGAAAGTAACTCTCTTGCAAGGCTGATACCCATTGCCACTCCGAGAGTAGCATAGTCCATTGACTTGATTCCTCCATCCATCACAATCTCCTTTCTGTGAGCCTCCCAATACTGAGCAGAGCTACCGAGATGGATAGAATGGTCATCTCTGTTATTCCAAGTAAATAGGAATAGAGGAGCATCAGCCATGACATCAAGATGTAGGATGACATCATCTATCTTGTTCTTGTAGCGGATGTCTGAACTATTAATGACTTGCGTACATCTTACTGAGCCATTGACATCCAACTGACAATAATGTGCGTGTGAGGTATAGCCGATTGATGTAAAGCCATCATTTGCCGTTACCCAAAATCTCGCAGCACCATTGTTTCCATCTAACTCAAACTGACCACTTCCGTTAATTCCAAAGTCTCCAAGATGAGAGCCATTCGCATAACAAGATATAGCTGCACCCGAATTGGCAGCGGTTCTATTAAGTGCTAAGAAACCCGTCCAAGTTGAAGAGTTGATTTGGAGTTTCTTGCCAAGAGTGGGGTCAACACCTATGCCGACACTACCTCCATATTGATTAATGATGGTGTTCTGAGTGACATTCTTCTGAATGTATAGCTTTGCACTTGTGGCCATCTCAATAGTGTTGCCTCCATAACCGATTGCGATGCCACGGACATTCACATAGTTATTTGCTGCATTGTGAGATACGATTGTCGCACCGCTATTTGACACTAAAGCATACGCATATCCTGCTGTTGAACTTTCTATATTACCCTTATGGATAATCTGTCTTTCTACACCATTTGCATCAGTACAATGTGCAATATCCTCGGAATTATATCCGAAATAACCAAGATTGCCGCTTTGATTTGTGAACTTTATCCATGCTCCACCTGCTGATGGATTATTGATTGTGAGAGGCTCTGATGTTGAAGGATTGCTGATGATACCACCTGTCAATGGAAGATATGCGATATTGCTTCCAGATATGCCACCAGATGCGCTATTCCCCTTAACAATGAGATTCTTTTCAATAGTGACATTACCGCTGGAATCAATAGACAGAGCAACAGTATTACCACTATTAACACGCAGATAAATATTACTACCGTCTATATAAGTTGCGTATAAACCAGAAATAGCGGCGGCATCACCAAATGCCACATATTTATCTGTTGCACTAAATGCCATATATCGGTAAGTGCCTGTTGTCAGCATCTTTGCATACCCTGCGGTCATATCTGCGATATTGTTCGCATCTACAATCTTATAGGCAGTAGCTTTGTTCGTGTTGTAGTGATACAGATTGTCTCCGCTACTTCTTATTGTGGTCGGCCTCACAACCGTTCCAAAAGCATCTCCCGACTCCACACCACTCCAACTTCCCGATGACAAGTCTACACCAATGATACCATTGCCACTTTCATCTTCAAGGAAAGAGCCATTGAAGGATGTCTTGATAGTGCCTGTCATAGTCTTGCCACCTACCAATGGGAGATACTTGCTCGACAAGTCTGGCACATCTGACAAGTCAAGGCTGGGCTTCTTTGCCCATGCAGCGATGTCTGTGGTCTTGAGATAGCCGGAGAGGTCCACGTCCACCTGTAAGCCCTCGAATGCTTCTGTAAGGTCCACGACACCGGCATTGTCCGGATAGTACGGCTTACCGCTGACGATGATATGATCAACAGTGCCGATGTTCGTTGTGGAATCACTCGTGCCACCGGAAGCACTGTCCTTCTCCACGATGAGATTGCCCTTGATCCGGACATCCTTGTCGGTGGTCAGAACCCTCGTGTCGGGATCGATTGACCACATTGAAGCAAGAAGCTCAGATAGGGCTGTCAGATCATCCTTTCGGGCAAAGCCAGACAAGTCGATTACAGTACCTATTCCTCCTCCGCCACCGGAGCCGGAGCCACCAGAAGACGACGCTCCGGACGAGGCCATCTGCGAGATCACTGAAGATGCTATCGATACTTCTGCAGCTGGTACGCTGATCAGGTCTACCTCAACCTCGTCATTCCATAGGTCGTAAGAATAGGTATTCGGGAAATAGAACGTATTATCACGAACGAACAGAACCGGGATAGTCATCCCTTTCGGGACATTGAGACTTCCTGTATATCTCATTCGCGGCAATGCCACTGCTCTTGCATAGTCCTTAGAGATCGTATTGAGAAGAATATCTGGAGCATCATCCCCGACAGCCCACTTCGTTATGACGGCGCTCGGATATTCCATAGGGACTCCCGTCATGAATATACTTCCGGCAGCCGGTACTGTGCTTCCATCGGTGAGAGACATCTCAATATCATCTCCCTCCTCCCTGGCTCCATTGTTTATCGTGACGTCTGACTGATACCCTTCGGACTGATCATACTTAGAAAGCTGCACATCATAGACATGTATATCATGCGTACCTTGCGGATTGAAGATAGTCACCTCTATTGATCTTGCATAGATCCAACTTGTTGTGCCGAACCCCTGGTCTCTACTGTCATACAGAGGTATGATGATGTCTATATCTTGCGCATCGCTAGATGTATCTGAAGACATCGGGACTGCAAGCTCACCTTCTATCCACCCCTCTTTTGTATACCAATAGTAGGAGCCTACACCTCTATCCGTCTCCTCATGTTGAAGCAAATAATAGTCTACATAGCCTGACGCAACATGAGCATTCACCTTCAGCATGATGCCTATGCCCTGATCTTCATTGCCCGTTCCGACATTCATGGCGCGGACACGTAGCGCAAGCCTATATCCGACCTCTTCCGGGAAATCAAGCTTCTGAACGATATACGACCCCTCGTCCGGAAGTATATATGCACCTGCAGTGGAGTCGTATGACGCCCCGTTGGACACATCCCAGTCAGCCGCATCCAATGCATTGTTCTTGTAATGGTTCGGGGACTGCACTGTCACCTTCTTCCGAGCCGGTTCAATGACTGTCGACAGCTGTCCTACCGGCCACCACTCGCATTCGCTCATGGAGCCGAAGTGAGCGATATCAAGAAGAACCTGACTTCCAGACGAATCATGCGCTATCACTCCGTCTGAAGATGCTAGATTAATGAGATCAGTCTCGCGGAACAACAGCCATCTCTCATTGTACTGCGTGATGTTCAGGTTGAAAGACTCAAGAAGGCGCTGCAAGACGTCATAGCAGCTCTCACCGTCCTCATGACCGAGGTCTATCCTGACGTTCATGATCTCGGAAGAACTGTTCGATATCGCACCAGAGGACTTCTCATAACGCAGATCTGATATCATCTGATAGCTCAGGGACATTCCGAGGATATGGTTCAGATGATTGAGGAGAGAATCGGTGCCGTTGGAAGCAAAGGCATAGTTCTTCAGCTCTCCCAGACTATCCGTCGCTATGATCTGGACATCATACGGCGGCGCTACATCCGGCTCGGAATATAGTTCCGGAGAAACATAGCCCATCCATAAGAGTGACCCATTCTTGTAGAGCTGTACGCGGAACTCGAACGCATCACTTGTATAGAACTGTGCATACTCACCCTCAACAGTGCATTCTGCATATATCTCAAGAGAGGTACCATATATATGACCGTTGTTCTCTCTCTTGAGAACAGGAGCCCTGCCAAGAGGTCTCCTCATTACCTCCCCACTATAGTACTTCTTTGAGATCACTATGAGGAAGTCGGCGCCATTCTGAGAGTCAAAGGCGAACTCGTATATATTACCGTATGATACCATTATGTTGTATGATTCTTACGTTTATTTTCATTCTCAATCACAGTCAAAAGTTGGTTACCATCTGCTCTGAGAGTTCCAGTCACATTGACTGTCATTTCGCGCGTTTCAAAGCCCGTACCGAAACCGGATGCCGAGCTTCCATAACTTCCGGATGCGGAAGCCACGCTGCTTGATGCGTTGTAATTTCCGGATGAAGCATTGCTGAGTGCAGACTTTACAGCTGCACTAACGGCAATCAAAGCGACACCGGCGGCAATCGCCACTGCTCCATGTCCTGGAGTCTTCAAGGCTTTGTCTATACCCAATACTGCAGTACCCATGGCGATAGCTACCTTTCCGACATATGCTGCCATATCTGCAAAGGCTGAGATGGCCAGATCAGCAAAATTACCCCAAGCATCGCCACCTGTTGCAAGGTCTCCTATAAGTCCACCGATAGCGTTACCTATCTGCTCAAACGAAGTTGTCATCATCTGCTGAAGCTCGTTGGTGATATCTATAACAGCACTCGTATCTAGTTCCGGCTTGACAGGGACTATGATTCCTGGAGCATTTTGAGCCTTGACCTTATTAGGAAGTTCTAACGTTCCCACAGCTGACGTCGCAGTCCATGCCATCAAATCTGCTCTTGAGTTCATTAAGGCATCTTCAGCCGCGACAGCCTCCTCTGTTGCCCTTGCCTCCTCTTCTACCAGCTTGGTAACAGTGGCCTGACGCTCTGATAGCTCACGGAGAGAGTTATTCATCCTCAAAATAACATTCTCCTCAGCGATTCTCAATTGAACAGCCTTATCTATGTCCTCGACAGATGATTCAGCGAGACCATTATATTGAACCTGCAGGTCCGCAAGTTTTTTTCTTAGCTCAGCCTCTTCACCATATCTCTGATTGATAAGTTCAGTGGCTTTTGCAAGAGCTTCCTGCTGGGTCTTGGTATCAACAGTCTTGTCGTATGCTATTCTTTTCTGCTCAGCGATTTCTCGCTCCATGCGAGCCCATTCTAATGAAGCATTGGAGATCTGACGCTGAGTCTGATACATATCATTAGCAAGTCTTTCCGCCTCTGCACCTTTGGCTTTTGCCTCGCTCATCAATCTAGTATAATCCTCAACTGTCTGCATTGCTTCTTCAGGAGGCAAAAAACCTGCGGAGAACGCTCCTGTAGTAATTCCAGCCTTCAGCTTGCTGCCTACAGTTCCCCAAAACTTCTTCCAATCGCTTTCTGCTTCAGCAAAGCCTTTTCCTATATCCCTATTGAAATCATGGATGACCTGCTTATAAGTGTCTATATACGCAGTGGTCGCAAGCTCCATATTAGCGCCTGCGACAGTCTGCTTAAAATTCTCAGCCTCGTCTTTAAGCATTTTGAAGCCAGCGACAGCGGCTCCAATGCCTATGCCGGCTATACCGGCTGTGAGACCATTAACGCCTTTCAGAAGGTTTCCTAATGCAGCAACTCCAGCATTACCACTTTTGGATAAGTTCTCACCGAGTCCGCGTACCGCAGACATCATCTGTTCTATCTTGCCAGTATTAACACCAAAGGCACTACCCAGCGAACTTACAGCATCTTCTCCGACCTGAGCAAAGTCTTTCAAAGCATCTTTTGACTCTTTTGACTTTTTCTTAAGATCAGAGTTATCCATGGTCGCTTTGACCTTCAGATTTGCCGAACTATCTGCCATATTACCAACCTATCCTGTTTAAAAAGTTACGAGCGTTTTCAGCTCTTTCCTCATCATTCATGTTGTTAAATCTCTCAAGTTCCTCATCGATCTCTACGATATCCCATGGCATTCTCCAGAACTTGACGATATCTGTCATTCGGTCTTTCTTCGATACCTGAGTATTGAAGAGTCTTATCGTAGCTCCACGGACCAGCTCTCCGATGTGTCTTCTGTCTGCCTCCTTTTCCTGATTGTAGGCATCCATCGCCTCCCAAAACTCACCAGGACGCATGTCATAGAAGTCTGTACGGGATAGATGCAGAAGGCTGATACCCCATCCTCTGACCTGACCGATGGTCAGAGGCGGAGGATCAGAAGACGCTAGTCTTTTTTTGTTGGCTCAGCAGGGAGCTTAGGAGTCATCTGATAGAGGAACTCAGTGATAAATCCACTGACTTCTGCGAGTCCACAGTTCTCCTCTATCCACTCAGCTGTGAATCGTCCTTCCTTACCGTCAAGACGTTCACCTTCGTTCAGACATGCAGCCATGAGCGGAGCCATGTCTGAAGGAGGAAGCTGAGCCATGTCTGAGATACCCTGGAGATTATCCCTACCAACAGAGCGAAGGAAAGCCGTAATGGCTCTCCAATTAGCCTCTACTCTTACAGAGTCACCGGCTACAGTAATGTATCTCTTTTCCATTACTCAGTAACCTCTCCATATTCACCTGAGATGCTGAGCTCAAGACCGTAGGTAGCGTCACCATTGGCTGCAGTAGACTCAGAGTAACGTGTAATGATAGCATTACCACCATATGTCGTACCGCCATCAGCTGCATAGCGAACAGGAACTACAGCCTCCGCACCTTTCTTCAGAGCGAGAGCCTTGACTTCATCTCTTGAAAGTACAGTCTGACTTGCTGTCATGTCCATTAAGCCAGAAACCGAGAATGATACATTATGGCCGACAACGGTCCTGTTGGTATTACCCTTGTCATCCTTTGTCTGAGACTCCTTGATGATAGCCTCGATACTCAAATCGTCCTGAGTGCGACCTGCCAAGGTCTTTCCATCGACCTTGAGCGCGACATTATAACCTTCCATTATCTGTATTGTTTAATAGTAAAACTCATTTCCCTTGACCACACTTCCTCAGTGCAGTCTGTATAGTCAGATACCTGCCTTGAGGCATACTGACCGTTGTTCATGCCATTCTTGACAGCCTCCAGGATGTTATCGGCAATTGGATTGACTACCTCAAGATCTTTAGCATAGACAGTGATCACTACTGAAGATTCGTAGTGATGTATTCCGTCCTTGGTATAGACCGGAGTCACCGATGATGTATATACAGCATACGGATACACCTCAGTCTGAGCCTCTGAGAAAAAGAATGGAACATGTTCAGACGCAAGTTCCGTCAATTTTATACCGATTGTTTCCTTCATTACATATTCAATTTTTTCTCATTGTTTTTCATCTCCTGATCCAATGTCTTGAGATATACATCCTGCCATCCTGCAAGAGCGCGTTCAAAGAAGTTCTGAGCCGGCTGACCGACATCCTGGCGACGTGGGTTGCCCTTTGTCTTCGGCTTAATCTTATACTTGAATGTATGATTAGGATCTCGCTTACTCAAAGTACCGTAGTTAGCCCAGTATGCCTTGAACCAATCGAAAACCGGATCACCATTATCTGGCTGATTGCCGGATACCTCCTTTCGGTTATACATTCCGATAAGAACGTATGAATTTCCATTCCTATCTTCATGCAGCTTGTATTTGACCAGTCTCTTAAACCTCTTAGGAAGTCCCTTTCTCATACTCTTGGATACCGCTGCAGCTGCTTTACGCATGGATGCCTTTTCAGCTTTGAGTATCCTGTCAGCGTCAAACATTCGCAGACATTCATCAAGTCCTTCGACCTTGAGTTTAATAGCCTCAGCCATCAGTCAATCCCCCTCAGCGACAAGTTATTCAATGGAGACATCCTGCTTATAGGATCAATGGCCATAATCTCGTAAGGAATCTCATCGATGACCACGCGCCAATTACGGTCAAGTCCCGGAATCTTGTAGCAGGTCAGCTCGATGCTGTTATCTTCTTCGAGATTGGAGTTAGAGACCATTTGGTTGATATTCCTCTCGACCTTCGCCCATACGCGCGAATGGTCGGAGAATATCATCCTCTTGTTACCTTGAGCACCCTGGACTATCTCGCATCGCTGGATGGTCACGAGAGTATCAAGTTCTCCTATGTTAACGGTTAGTTCCATTTCCCATTCCCCATGATCTATAAGGACGGAGGAGATTCTTCGCTACAGAAGGAAGGCTCTCAACTGTGTCCACAGGATTGTTGAACAACTTGGCAGCAGTCAATAGGATGGCAGCCTTCATATCGAATGGCACCTGCGACAGACCGGCCTGGTATGTGACGACCAATTCTTCACCAGATACCTCCGACGATATCAGCAGCGTCCTTTCATCCACGGTATATTCGTCTTTTGTCAGCTCTACTCCGTCAACCTCTACCTTCACTACCTTACGGAATGGAGGCATAAGGTCAAACGAACGGACGAACCAACCGGAATAGCAGAACTCCGACACCGCGATAACCTTTCCGATATGATGCTCCGCCGACTCGATGGCCGCACGAAGATACATCTCAAGGGTCTCATTGAGGTCATCTGAAGTTACCCTCAGATGCCTCTTGAGATCCTCCAGAGAAGGCTGGAACTGTTCAAGATAAGAACGCTCTACCATACCACCTCTTAGTCTACTGTGATACCCTTAAGAACTGCGAAGCTCTTAGGCTCTGCCACAAGGGCATCATTCCATGAGTTGACTGTGATGATGATCTGAGCACTAGTAGCCTCTGTGTAAGGGTCTACCACGATATCCAGACCTCCCCACTCTCCGATAACGAGATCATTCCAGTTACCGAAGACCATATGGTGAGCACCATTCTTGTCAGCATCTACAGCGTTGCTATAATCGATGGTATAACCATTGAGGATTCTGCTGTTAGGATCATCGATCAGCATACGCTCACCGCCTTCTACCTTCGGAGTCTTCTTGAGAGCGCCCCATACCTTAGAGTCTGTGAGATATGCCAGGTTGCCCTTATTAGCGTTTGAAACTTTGATTTCAGTCTCAAGGTCAACCACATGATCCCACGATATAGGACCACCAGCCTGAATGACAGAGACACCCTCAGTATTGATGATACCAGTAGGGCCCTTGAGCGCACCATTGATTGCTCCAGACTCAAGGAGTCTGTCATGAGCATCCTCCATTTCGCGACGGAGATCAGCTTCTACATCGTATGAAGTCTGACGGAGCAGGTCCTTAGTAAGGGCCACAACAGTCACATTGCGCTTAGGTGAGAGTACGCGCTTAGCCCAGTTCACTTTCTGAACTTCTACTTTCTCTCCTTCCTCAGCCCACTTAGCAGTGATAGCTGTTCCTGAAATAACAGGAAGCTTTCCGACAAGTCCTCTGAGGACTCTTGCGCCAAGACCCTGGACGGTAAGCTTATCCCTAAGTCGGGGCATAATAATCGGCGCCATAGTCTCGCCAAGGGCCTCACCATCAGCCTGAGCTGACTGTCCGAGAATGTCTCTCATGACAAATGACGGAATCACTGTTCCCTGAGGCTCGAAACCGAGTCTTCTGTATTCATCGGCACCTGCTTCTGCTGCCTGAAGCTCAAGGCCTGAAAGGTTCTTGTTGATACATCCATTCAAGAACTTAATGAGTGAAAAGCGGCGATTAGCCTTCTTCTCCTCACCTCGGAACTTGTCCTCGGCGAGTGCCTGAGCTGCACGCTCTGCCACCTCAGCCTCATCAAGCTCAGCCATGAGGTCATTGGCTCTAGCAAGGGCAGCTTCGCGTGCCTCCTTGTCGTTTCTGTCAACACCCTTGAGAGCGATGACAGCTTCGTTCAGATCCTTACGGATCTCTGAAATCTTTCTCATTTTCGAAATATATTAAAGGTTATTATTACGCAAGGCTGCCCTTGCCATTGTTAAAGTCACATCGATGTCAGCGTCACAGCGAGTCTCCTCCTCAAGAGGTTCAGGCTGCACCTGCTCCTCTGCCTCCGCGCGGAGTCTCTTGCGTTCAGCCTCGATAAACTCAGCCTCAGCCTCCATGCTTTTCTTCAGTGCATTCGGATTCGCTGGTATGTTCACCACCGAAACCTCAAGAAGCTCCTGACCTGCGAAGTAGTAAGTCTCTGCATCGGCACCCTCTCCAAACTTACCGCGACCGACAGGAAGGAATCCCACCGACACAGCTCTGAGAGAACCGAACATGATCTTCTGGTAGATCTTCTCGGCCAGAGGATTGATATCAGCCGGTTCAAAGGTGATATCAACCATCAGTTTCTTATCCTCGACATACGCAACACCCTTACCGATGACGTTGTCAGGATTGTCGGTATCATCCCAGCCACCATAGACCTTATGCTGATAACCGATGATTCCGTTTGCATTGAAGCGGCGAAGGTCCCAGTTGTCCTGATTGAGGACGGTTCCTGCGCTGTCCACAGAATCGTCGGACGCGACGAAGGTCACTGTGCGAGTCTCCTCATCCTTCTTGCGAATCTCAGAGGCTACCGACCTGTAACTTACATTGAACTCTTTACTCATGATATTATTGATTATCAGCCGACGAGGCTGTGTTTTCCTTTATATTTCCGTCCTCATCTATCGACGCCACGTTCAGAGGTACCAGGAAGTCGTCAAGACCCGGAGCATGCTCAAGACCTTCGAGCGAACGGACCTCATTACGGGTCATGTATCCGTCAAGGATGGCGTTATGATAGTAGGCAGATCTTGCAGTGGTATCTCCACGAAGCAGACCGTCCAGAGAGAACTTGATGCTCACTGCTTCCCTCTCAGAATCAAAGAGCAGCTTATTCTCCAGCTCGATCTCTATCTTACGGACCACCGGACGAAGCGAATACTGTACGAACTGGATGGTCTGATGCTCGATATTGCTGAAGGTCGCATGTGAAAGCTCTGCTATCATATGTGGAGGTACGTTCAGCATTCGCGCGATATCCTGAATACTCATAGTCTCAGACTGCACCAGCTGGGCCGCCACAGGATTCACAGAAAGCTGCTTGTACTTGATACCATACTCAAGAAGCGGAGTTTCAAAGTTCGAAGCAGCTGCGAAGTGAGCCAGGAACTTATTATACGCATCATCACCTAGGTTACCTTCAGTTTCAAGAACGGCCTTGATATTGCCACCCTTCTTGTAGAACTCACCGGCAAACTTCTCCTGAGCGAGAGACTTACCGAGAGCCATGGCATTATAGATAACAGTATTGACACCGATAATACCGTTGAGAGACATCTCCATGAAATGAAGCATGTTCTCATCCGAGTATGTTCCATCGAGGAACTTGAAGTCAGGATCCGAGACAGTCACCTTGAACCATTTGCGACCATTTGACATGCTGACCTGAACATTTGACGGATGGACCTGGTGCAAGGCTACCGGCTGACCTTTGTAGTCTCGCTTGATGATAGCATATGCATTACCCCATCCTTTGAGCCATGACACTATGGTCATCCAGAAGGTCATCGCATTCGTGTAGTCGTTAGGATGGTGAAGCACCTTATTTGCAGCATGCTGTCTGTCTGAGGTCGCTGAACCATACGAATCGATAGTCTTGACCGTCTTAGGTAATGAAGCGATATTCTCTGCGATCAGACGAATACCTGCAAAGAAAGCAGATAGCTTCAGAGCAGAGTCGTTGGTTACAGTCACACCGAAGTCGATATCATTCATGTAAGGCGACAACGGAGAACTGTCTGCGCTGACGCGGATACCACGAAGCCAGGCACCCCACCTTTTGAAAGGTCGAGTGATGCTGTCGTAGCGCGAAATATTTGTCTTCTTTCCCATTGCATCAGCAAGTTACAACCGGAATAGAGCATGACAAAATATCGACCAGAAAAAAGAATTGTTTCGCAAAAAAGTTTTTACGCAGATGGGAGAGATACCGTTCTAAGGCCGTGAGAGGCATATATCTCACCTGTGTCGCCCGTAGTTTTATTTAACCATCCTCCGACAGCATTGACAGTGGCGACAACACCGTCGATCTTGTTGCGGCTGCGAGCCTTGTCGAGTTTGATGTTTGCGTTAGGGTCAGTATAGATCACAACATTCTGCATGTTCCATCGTAGGATAGGATTATGCATGAAGTTCAGCTCAGATTTGAGAACCGCCGACTCCAACCATTTGGTCGGAACGGACATATAGCGGATAGACTGCTGATACTCCAGAAGGACTTCCTGATAACGTCCGAACTTCTGGATCATATTCCACATACCCCATGGGTCATACGCAATGCATTTGATGTTGTATTTATCAAGTTCTATCTTGAGACGTTCAAGATACCACTCCTCATCGATAACCTTTCCTGGAGCAACAGTCACCCATCCCTGCTCAGCCCAGCGTCTATAGTCAACGCGGTCCTCAAGTTCGATGACCTTTGCCTCTGGGATGATGAACAGATATTTGAACGCTTTGTATTTCGGGAAATAGAATGATGCACAGGTAAGGTCAGTTTTGGACGCGATATCGATACCAACATAGCACTCCTCTCCGAGAAGCTGAGATTCGTCCAGATCATGATTATTTTCCTTGACTGTGTCGTCCGCTATCCACACCGTAGGAGCATCCACCCATTTGTTAAGGTTCTTGGTGCAGAAGGCTGCCAAGACAGTACCACCTTTCTGCTTAGCCTCCAAATACTCATTCTCCATATATGTCGGAGAAAGCGAGACACCGTAGTTCGGATTGACCTTATGCCATGTCATAGGATCATCCCAGGCATCCTCATCATCCGGAGTGTACAGCATGATGAAGTGATTGTCCTTCTCCTTGATACCCAGCATGACCTCCTTGAGGAACTTGATATCCGAGAAGTATGGAAGGGATGTATCATTACCGGCTGTGGAGATCGAGAAGATAAGAGGCTGAGAACGGGCACCGATACCAGTCTTCAGTACCTCAAAGATTTCATTTGTCTGCCATGCATGGCGCTCGTCGCAGACCGCGCATGACGGATTGAGACCGTCCTTGTTCTTGGTCTCTTTAGACAGAGGCTTGTATGAGCTGGCAGTCTTCTGGTAGACAAGGCTGGAGGTATAGGTCTTGACCAGACGAGAGAACATGCTGACACTGATAAGCTCCTTGCTAGCCTCGAAACAGATTCGCGCCTGCTCTCTATCGACTGCAGCCGCATAAACCTCGGCACCTGACTCACCGTCGAGCATCATACAGTAAAGAGCAAGAACAGCTGCGAATGTGGTCTTACCATTCTTACGAGGAACGAACACATCAGCATAGGTATATCTTCTTTTGCCGGTCGCCTTCTTCTTCCATCCGAAGACATTAGCGACTATGAAGATCTGCCAAGGTTCCAGGTCTATAGGTCTGCCGGCAAACTCACCCTTGAAGTGCTTGAGGCTTGAGGAAAAGGCAACGAACTTCTTGACCGCCTTCCAATCGAAATAAAGGTCCTCACGCTTCCAATCATCGAGATATCGCTGACATGCCAGGATCACCATACGACAGCTAGGCAGACGTCCGGAAATGACATCTGCCACATACTCACTGACTACATTCTCTACATTGATTTTCTTAGTCACCGTATGCCTTCATAAACTCGTCAAGTTCATCCTCCTTCTTAACCTCCAGCTTCAGCTTCGTTCGGTCGACAGGAGAGAAACCGAATCGGGCCGCTATGGCTGTCACATCCTTCAGAGCATCCCTCTGCATCTTGACAGCTGGATTCGAGATGTAGTTGGTGCCGTACTTCGTCTGCACCTCGATCACCGGACCATGAGCTTTCACCTCATCCTCATATATCCAAAATCTGTCATACGCATGTGCATACATTACGACCTGGTGGAGGTCCGTAGAATAGAGACCAGCGCCAGCAATCAGTTCTTTACACTTCTGACGATAGAGAGCCTTCGCCCTCATGGACAGCTGAGCATAACCGGAAGCCTTGCGAGCTTCGTTCACGCTCGTCAAAGGTTCGCCCACATCAGCAGTCTCGACCTGCACTCTGTCCTTGCGGACCGTACCTTTCAGTTTCTTCTGGCCGATATCTTCTTTCTTTCTTCCCATTGTACCAACTTAAAAAATGGAAACCGCTTTAGGAATACCTTAAACGCGATTTTTCCCGTTTCCCTAAATTTTGAAAATTTTGACATTTCACGCGAGCTTCCGGGGGTGTGGTCTTGGGCGTTTGCCTCCGAGAGATTCAGACCCCCTACCCCCTTTCGTGAGCGTGCTCGCGTCTCCACTGAGCAATCAGTCTCTTATCACGTTGTCCCTTCTCATGGTTGCAGTTATGACAGAGCGCCTGCAGGTTATCCTCATCAAAGAACCTATCCTTACCACAGACCGGGAATGGAATGATATGGTCGGTTACTTCAGCCGGTGTGATCTTACCCATGCGCTTGCATTCCTCACACAGAGGATGCGCCTGCCTGAATGTCCGTGACAGTCTGGTCCACCTAGCAGTGTGATAGAGGTCGGCTGACTTATCACGGACATACTTGCCTTGCGCTCTTTCAACTACTGCCTTGCTATCCCATGGAAGCTTCTTCATGTCTTATGCTGTTAACATTAAACCTCTTGCAATCTATTCCGATCTCCAGCAGTCTCTTCCTGCAGTCATGCAGGTCACGCATCCAGCAGAGATCGCACGATGTCGGACCATCATCTATCAGCATCCTATGACTGTCCGGATGGCATGCCAGAGCCTCACGGATCTTCCTGTCGTTTGTCTTGTAGTCTGACAGCTCAGCCATCTTATCATTAAGCTGTCGGACCATATCCAAGGATGGAGGACCAAACTCCTTCAGGTTCCAGCGATATGTGAACCTCAGACCTCTCTTGCCTGGAATGGTAGTGGATATCACCTTCAGTATGCCAAGCTCCATGATAGCCTTACCGACCAACGTCTTGCGGTTCTTCACTGATTGACCTGCATCTCCGAGCCTACTATACAACGGGATATAAGCCTCATGCGCTGACGTCTCAGCATAGATACTTCCCAATGCACTGAGCAACTGTCTCTCATCCACCGGAACGAAATGCCTCTTGACATGATCACGAGGACAGCTCTCAAGCCCGACAATGTCTACAGGACTCTCCCCATCTGCAGATGCCTTCATACATCCGATAGAATTATGTCCATCGGCATATCCTATCAATCTGTAATACTTACAGACTGAACACCTCAACTTCATCTCAGCAGTCTTCATTACTCCTTATCGATATAGTTTCTTTTATGAATCTCAATGTGGTACCCTTTAGCCTGTCGTCTGTCGTGAACCTCAACACCAACCATCCCATTGACGCAGCTGTATTCAGCTTCTCCATATCATTGATATATCCTTCAGGTCTGTTGTGTCGTCCCATGGTCCAGACTGCACCATCAATCTCTATAGCAACCTTGTACTTCGGAATGGCATAGTCGAACCGCCACTTCCGTAATGGATGAAACAGATACTCCTTCACAACCTCAACGCCAGGGAGCTCTGCCATGATGATGCGCTGGAACATGTCCGTAGACGATGCTGTGTTACTCAGAACGTGTCGTGACTTCTTCCCCATGCACCATTCTATCAATCCTATCCACCATCAGGAACGCCGCATCCACCATCTCTTCTGGTGACAAGTCTATATTTCCTGCGATCTGAGCCTCAACTAGCCTCATTACTTCTGCTTTCTTCTTTGCTCTCGCCTCTGCTTCATATACGCAGTTAGGCTTTGGTCTTGGTATATACATAATCTCCTTTTTGCTCTACTATTCCAACAGTCACACCGTCACACCTCAACGGGCCACTGATTTACTTCGTCATTACTTCTCCTTATTCAGTTCCGTAATGAGCTGAGGCTGTTGCATCACTGCACATGCTTTAGCTATAGCCAGGATATCGATATTGCCGGTATTGCCTTCTTGCTTAGCCTCTACAGACTTCACGATCAACTTACTCAATTTATCTATAGCAACGTCTATTACCCTCAATGAAGCAATAATCTCTTCCATACTATTCAAGTATCCTTCTACATATCCTGACAACAGCATACTCAGGTTATCACGTTCTTCCTGCGCAGCCTTGATTGCGATCTGCTTCTCAAACTCAGCCTTTGGCATAAACATGGTGTAACCATATTGACCATCAAAGTAACATATACGATATAATGCTGTGTCTTCAAACACATATAAACCTGAAGTATGGTTCTCCCTCAGATATTCATCGTTCGGTATATTAGGATTATCAACCTTTATCACTGGGACCGAAAGCGTCACCATTCTATTTGCTACATTGTTTTCCATATTCTATTCCTCCCATTCTTTTTTATCAACATATTCCATCAGAAATTCATTATCGCCGAAACACATGATCTGCAATACTACGATTTCGTAGCCTTTGTCAGCCATTCTTGGATTACTTGAGAACACCAAACTTGCTAATTGGCTATTTGCATGAAACTTCTTAAACTTTGACTTATGATGCGTCTTTTGAAGCGTTCCGACACATGGTGGATTCATAACTACACTATGCGTACTGTTATCGTTATAAGTGTGATTTAACATGCTATTATCTCCTTTTCTTTTTGCGTTCATATCTCTCGCAAGCCATACTCATCGTGCCGTGACTTTTTGTGCAACTATAAAAACGCACGCAAGACTTACATTTCGGAGACTCACCCTTGTACTTAGGCAAAGGTCTGTGATTTATAACCGGAAGCTCAGTCATTCCCGGCTGAGACGCGGCTGCTGCAATAGCAGCCATCGTCATTAATCTGCTCAGCTTGCTCATACCTACCCTTCCAACTGTTCAAACATTTTCAACAGGTCGCACATCACACTGTGTTTACCCATGTAGAGAGCCTGGCGGAAAGAGTCATTATTTCCCTTGTGTCTCTTTGCGAGCTTGCAATAGTGATCTCTGAAACTCTCCAACTCTGCTTTGGTGATGATGATGTTATCACCATCGATTTCGTAATTCTGTAGTACCATAGTTATTCCTCCTCATTTAAACACCATTCCTCCAGATACCTTGTATCAATAAACCCGGATCTGATGTATTCCTCCACATGATCAATGACAGTGTCATATCCGCAATTGGTGTAAAAGACAAATGGATTTGTGTCGAGGATCTCAATCAGCCTGTACAGACTCCAAGCAGGGATAACCGTTGTTGGATAATCTTTAAACACCTGCGTGCTTGACAAAATCGTGCATTTCCACTCTTTTGCAATGTCGCAATAGAACCAATAACAATCCGCAGTCTCCTTCTTGATACCGAGAGCAATCATCCTCTCTGACTGCTCGATTGTTGTCGCGGTATGTGATTTAAAATTAAATTCAACAGCCATATCCGTAATATTCTTTAACTAGCCATTTAACATCATTGAACTTTTTCTTGATAATCTTGATACACTCTTTTTGGAGCTTCTCGTAGTTATCGTGAGAGTAAAACCTTATTTTTAAATGCTCCCAATTATTATCGTATGTGAAGTCGCACCGATTGTCAACTGGAACTATACTGGCTGTCCATGGGTCATTCCACCTCCACCTGAGATATATGCAGTATTTCTTACCATCAGCCTCAAAGTAGCAATAACACTGACTGGGACACATTATCAAGTCGTTATCCCATGTTGGGTATCTTCTTTCTTCTATCTTTTCCATACCTTACTTCACTTTATAAACAACTGTTGAATCTATTGCCACACTATCCCTATAAGTTATCTCCAAGGTGGTCTTGCCTCGGTAGACATCTATTGCACTTGGTGTTGGTGCTATTGTATTATGTAGAATTGCACAGGATGCTCCCATTGCTATCATACACAAACCTCCAACAACTATCATCCACGAATCATCTGAACCAGCACACCAAAGTAATAATCCAAATGCCACGATAGAGAGAGTTAAAAATACTATTGCCCAAATCATTTCCTTTCCTCCTTTTCTCACATAAGCCATGTCACTGCTCCTTCATGTCACCCCTGATACTGTACACCACCCATGTAAAGAGGATGACCATCACCACCCATTTCCAGCCTTTAGGAAGACAGTAGAAAATCGCTTGAGCTCCGATGACGATGGCTATGATCAGAACCGCCAGGACACAAGCCTTAAAAAGATTCATCATGACTGTTTCTCCTTTTTTATTTTATACTTAATAGGATCCTGTTTTTCTAAGAAAATTCTTGCAGCTTCAAGAACTATGATTTTAAGATTCTCATCGGCATCAATTCTTGTGGAAAGCATCTTAATAATGTTCGAGATTTTCCCTGATAATTTCCGCACACATTGTGAAAATCTTCTCCTAACAGCAAAAGCGCTCCATGTTCTCTCTCCATATTAAAATCAGCAATAAGCGCATTGATATTATCAAACAAATCTTTAATCTTATCCATACTTAAACCTCCCATTTAACCTCAACTCGTAAAACATTGAAAATATCCTTAATCTGACTCAGTCTCTCTACCGGATAAGGGATAATACTATCAAGATAGAAAAGCGCCTTATTGACCAGATTGTATTCGAAATAGACGGTAATACCGTTCACCTCAAACTGCTTCATAAAGAACTTCTCCTCCGGATTAGCTATCCATCCGTTATTTTTGAGGAGATCAGCTGTGATAGGATGGTCCTTTTCGTTCTGGTTACACCATGCAGGAATATTCCCTCCTTCCTTGGTCAGATACTCATACGCCCAGCAGGCTCCCTCAACGATTGCAGCCTTAGCAACTCGTCTGACCTGTGGAACATATTCCTGAGATTTCTTTTCGGCAAACGCATCGATGTCTGCCAATGTCATGTCATTCAGTTTCATTGTTATTTTCGGTTAGTTCTTGTTTTTCACCATCCTCGAAGTCGAGGTTATTTCTAAACATGTGCCAAATCACCAATGCGATCAGTAGTCCTACCACTGCCCCTATGATGCAGATTATGAGGAATCCCACACATGCCAACATTACAACCTTGCTCATATCAGATCTTGATTAAATATCTTTTCAAATCACCTTCATCCCAGATATCCTTTCCGGTCATCTCGTTCAGACATTCGACCAGAGTCTCGACATTGTTCTGAGACATGTACAGCTTCTCGAAGATAGCGAAGAAGAGATATGTGCAGAATCCCACGCTATGAGTCTTCTTGTCGTATTCCCTGTTGTAAACCCCGTTCTCATCCTCGAACATCTGAGCATCCCAGTATCCGATGAATTTCCTGTACTTGCTCTCGAAGTCCTGCATCAAGACCTTCATCTCACCATAGCACTTTGCCAGACGGTCCAGGTTCTTCTTGCTCTTCTTGTAGGTCGCGTCGTCGGTCTTAGCCTTTATCACCAGCCTCTTGTACTCCGCCTCAAGCATCTCCATGATATCTTCACGGATCATGTCCGCTCCGCTTACCATGATGTTCATTACGTCAAGCTTTTCATTGAACTTCTCTCTCATCCTCATGGCCCTCTTCCTCTCCTGAATCAGAAGCGCCCTCAGAGCCTGCTCATTGGTCACGAAGCATGCGGCTCCGTAGTTGTAATGCATCTTTGGCTTCTTGATGAACGAGCACCACTTCTTTTCTGCGTCGAAGTAATAGCACATGTTACATGGCCTCAGCGCTGGGTCCTTCGCCATCTCAGCCTTGGCAAGGTCTATGAACTCCTGCTCTATGATGATCTTCTCCTCCATGACTACCAGTCTTTGTCGTTATCAGCCTCAGGAAGGTCACCGATATCATCACTCTTTCCCTCGATCGCCCACGGCTTGACCGTTCCTATCCATGGAGTATTGTAAAGCTGTTCCTCTGTCATCCTCTCCTGATGCTGCTGGCTGAAAGAAGGCTTGAGCCCGTGAGAGATGCCATGCTTCTTCTGTCTGTACTCTATTGCCACGACCTGCAGCTTCACGTCGTCGAAGAATTTTGTTGTAGGTGTTCCGTCCTGGTTCTTGCCAAGATATGAATCACAGACTGTTCCCACCTGAGAGTCGATAGGTATCACCACGCACTTCTTTGTGCAGGTCTTTCCTTCGATGTCCATTACCCTCGCTCCTGGGAGCTTGGTAAGGTCGATGCTGATGTTAAGATTTCCCATTTTGATTGAATTTGATTTTTGATTTATTTCTCGACGTTCACAAACGTCACCTTTCTGTCCTTGAATACCGGAGTCATACATTGCTTAGCCATGAAGGTAATATCCTCGCTGCTGCAGAGCCATTGCTGAGCTTCCGGAGTGATCTCCCATAGCCACTTGTTCTGAGTCTTGTCCCATTTGATTCCGATTCGATGGTCAAGAAGAGGATCCGCTGACTGTCCCATCTTCTCAGCCGCCTCGACTATCCTGTTCACTCCTCTCATGTATTCGAGCCTGGTTCCCTCCGCTGTTCCCAGCTCAAAGTTCCAGAGTCCTGCGAGACCTAAGCGCTTATCCGGAGTATCGTATTCGCGACCGCCTTTGTTGGCCCATCCGTTCGAGTTGTTGTAGGCGATGAACCTCTCGACTTCTGCAGCCGGATCGGCTGCCTCCCTCTTGAAGAAAATCTTGTAAAAATTCTTCTTTTCTTCTTGTTGCTGAGCCGGCGAGGCGCAAGAAAAATTATAATATATTATATCTATATTATTGGTTGTCATTTTGACAACGGTTTCATTGTCATTTTGACAACGGTTTTTTGTCAAATTGACAACGGTTGACTTTTTGACAACGGTTGACTTTTTGACAACGGTTGACTTTTTGACAACGGTTGACTTTTTGACAACCCTTTCCGGAGCCGAAAGACCGACCGATTCACCTGCTATCGCCTTCACCAGAAGAGCCTCATAATTGGTCGTATATTCGAAGCATTTCACGCCTCCCTCGTAGTATTCCAGCTTGTTGATGTAACCGGATTCTGCGAGTTTATTGATCACTCTTGAGACGGTCGATTTATCGGTATCGCACCACTCGGCCAGATAGGACAAAGAAGCACGGCAAGCGGTCTTCTTATCCTTGGAGAAACCATGGATAAGAGCGAACAGAGTCAGCGCATGTCCCTTCAGCTTGAGCTTGGTGATCATGGGCGCCAGGGTCACTATGTAGTCGCCATCCTTAATCATATCCGACGTTATTCTAAGTCGAGGTCAATAGCCTCTTCCTCGACAGGTTCTTCCTGCTTGGTATTATAAGCCTCGGTAAATTCAAGCCCGATGACCGAGTGACACTTCACCTTGGTAGCGGTTATCACGTTAATCTGAAGCAATGCCTCTGCCGCAAGGACATCCACAAACGGCAGGAGCTGTCCATACGGAGTCTCCTTGACCTTACCTCTGAGGAACTTATCGATAAGCATCTTCGCGTTATCCACATCCCTTGCATAGACCAGAAAACGGAAGTATTTCTCATTGTCTTCTCCCAGCTTGGCGTTCACCTCAACGGAATAGAACGAATAGACAGCATGCTTGATCTCCTCAGACTCGTCTTCAGGAATCTCCACTCCATTCTCAAGGACCATCCTTACATCGTCATCAAAGATGAAGTAATGCTGCTTGAACTCCTTTGCAGAGCAGATCGAGAATACCTGGTCGAACTTGAGCTCAGCCCAGTCCTCAACGATATCGAGTGCCTGGAAGATATTCTGAGCAAGAAGAATCACCTTGTACTTCTTACCCAGCTGCACTGTCACCTGCCACGGGATCAATCCCCATGCAGTACCGAAATGTCCGAGACGCTTCTGGTCCGATACCGTCACCTCCTTCACGTCACCGGCCTGCAGGTGAAACTGAATCACCGCCAGCTGGTCCACGCCAAGATAGGTTCCCCTCTCAAGGACAAGTTCCGACCTCTCAACCTCTATGATCTCCCCGGTATCAGAGTCGATGAACGGCTCCATCCATGTGCGGAAGAGATTATTCACGAGATACTTCTTGTGCATCTGCGACGTGTCCGACGTCGTGATGATGGTCTCGTTCTTCTTGGTTTGAATTTTTGATGTCATGTTATATGTTTTTATTGATTTATTAAATCCAGTATTAGCTGAGCAGCCTCCAGCTTACCAGAGATAAGCATAACCGCCGACTGCGGTCTAGGCTTCACTTCCATCTGTCTGAGATAGTTATCCCTCATCGCCACGACCTTGCTTTTCATGTCATTAACCGCCGCCTGATAACCGTCCATATAAGCCGTTCTCCGCATTGAAACCTCATATCCTTCGTCCACCTCTCTCGGATGTCCGATATATTTGTCTGCCTTGCCCTGAATGTCCATATCAATCAAATAATAAACTTTGTGTTATAACAGTATTCCCTATCACCTCAACGCCATGGCATTCCTTCTCGAACCTAGCGTTCATTAGGTCATAATATTCTTTATCCAGCTCGCAGCCATAGAAGTCGAGACCGGCATGCCAGGCGGCTATTCTGCTGGAGCCTGAGCCTAGATGTGTGTCTAATATCTTCTGCCCCCCCCTAGCGAATTTTTCGAATATCCAAGCATATAAAGCCCTTGGCTTTTGAGTCGGATGTATCCGGATTTCCTTGTCTTTCATGTTTCCCTGAAGCATGCCTTGCCATCGGTAAGTAAACATCCTGACAGCCATGTCAAAAGATGTCCAGGCAAGCTCACAGTCTGCGAACGGATTATTACCATTCTCTTTGTTCCAGACTATCCAGCAAGATGAGTCATATGGTATTCTGCTGATGAAGTGATTAGCACCAAATATGATCTGATTCTTACTACATCTTTGCAACTCTGCAAAATAAGACTTATCTGGTGCCTCAGTATCCCATGCTTTTTTAGTGTACTGAGTATTCTTGGCTTTGCGTGATATGCCTATAGTTCCTCCATCCATATTAATCCCATACGGAGGATCCACGACAGCAAGGTCAAAGAACTTATCCGGAAACTGCGCCATATACTCCATGCAGTCCATATTTGCTACGTCACTTATCATATTGCCTTATTGTATCTAATGTTGATCTGAAGTTTTGGCATTCTTGCGATATCTTATTTTTAGCATGTAGGCCTTTGCATCTATAAATAACTATCATACTTGGGAATGGTGCCGAATTAGTTGCATTACCAAACTTCAATCGACCTTTAATAAATCTTATTTCGGCCTTGTGATATATGTACTCATGGAACCAAGTCGTATCAGTCCGGGAAGGTATCAACATGACCACAAGAGCTCCGTTTTTTGATTCATCATAGCATTTCTTGACCCACTTAGGAAGCTCTCTGCCATATGGAGGATTGCAGAATACTCTTTGCCCCCCCCAACTTTTTGAGAACCCGTCATCCTCTTTGGTATAGTGTTTTTCACACTTCGCATTCTCATGCGTACTGCATGGATCAAGATTGAAATGGAACTCAGCATTGAGCTCATCAAATAATCCTTGAGGAGTAGCCCATTCAGGCGTTTTCGATGATAACATTCCCGATGTAATCATACCTCAACTAGTAAACCGATGACCAACACTTCATAATTTCAGAGCCAAGAAAGAACGGTCTGCCGTTGGTCCTTCTGAATCCCTGCTTGATGAGACCCTGGGCCACATAGGACCTCAAGGTATTACGCGACTTGATGCCAAGAAAGGCACATGTCTCATTGATGCTATACCTGCCTTCAGGCCTCACATCTGGCTTTACAGCTGTCATAATCTTCTCAATTAAAATCCCCACATTAGCAGATATCCGCCGAATTCTTGCTTACCAACTCGCTCTCAAGTGCGAAAGCGAATACCAGTCCAGCTGTGAACAGATGTCCCGGATTCTTGAGGCATGCCATTACTGCGATACCTGCTGCAACAGAGATGATGATTCCCTTGTAAATTCTGTTAATGATTTTGATTGACTCCTTACTCATGATTGACACACTTTTGATTAATTAAACTTTCATTCATTGGTGATGCAGACCAGATCCCTCCGATCTGCACCGATGTACTAAAACTCAAACCATGACTTACTATCAGGTAACTTCACTGCTGAAGTCGTGAGTGCCGCCGGACTCGAACCGGCTCTGCTGACGAAGGCGAGGTTACCAAGGCAGAGGTCCAGATTATCACCGTTATGGTTGCCTTGTCGTATATGCCCTTCCTGATACCCTTACAGGACTATGCACTCAATATGTTGTAATACCTTGTGTTGTCATGCGCCTCCCACCCTGCTTGAAATGGGAGGCATGGATCGTTAGTAGCTATCGGTGCCCGTGTCAGCCGGAAACACTCTCACTTGGAGCACCTTTAAGAACGCATCGGCTTTTTTGGAAGTGGAGTCAGTTTCACCCTCTCCACCCCGAAGAAGGCCTCTATAGGCCGTCACCGCTATCACAGCAGGTGTCTTCATGACTTAAAACAATTCATAGACTATCATGCAACATTCACTTTGCTCTCGCCTCTACCTTGTGACATGGAGCAGGGTCAGCCGCCCCATGCCTCTATTATCAATCCCTTTATGCGTGATGGCTGGTCAGGCCTCTCTCTTGACCCATGTGCCGTTGATTGTTGGCCAAACGTGAAACTTTTTATCCTTGTCGGTTTCATTAAGCAGCTCTCTCAGTTCCTCAACCTTCGGCAGACATCCTACATGACATTGGTAGAACTCCCCTCCAACCTCAAGGCTCATAGCCTTCTCAATAAACCGCTTGATCAATCTTGCTCTCTCTCGTGAACACTTACGCATAATCTTTTCTATTTCGTAACGCGACAGAGACCTCATGTATCCTTCCATCAGAGGATGCGCGTTACTATGAATCCATCCTTGCCAATCTTGTCAACGCTCCAGGTACCGACCCCGGTAGTCCTCAGCCTTACACATGCGTTCCTCAGCGTCGTCTCGTTGACTGTCGAATCAAAACGCACCTTCGCTCCTGCATCCATGGCTCTGAGCGTCGCGCTCACATTTACTGTCTGTATTACTTCCATTGTTTTTCCGATGATTTTTTGTTTTATTTGCAATCGGTATATTTATTGAGTGCAAAAGTAAATCATTTTGTTTGCATTTCAAAGTATTTTGCAAACATTATGCATGCATATTTTACACACTCAAATCAAAAGTATTATGAATCAAAGATTTAAAGAGATTGCAGATGAGCTGAAAAATCAGCGCAAAGTGTACACTTATGCCGACCTAGCAAGGACATTAGATGTTCCTAGAGGCGATTTATCCCAAATGATGTCTGGAAAACGAAAAGTTAGCAAACGTTGTGTTAGCAATCTGCTAGCTAATTTTCCCGAAATCAATGAAGATTGGCTACTAACTGGAGAAGGCGAGATGCTGAAGGATACATCAGCTATCGCAGATAATCATTCGATATCTATTGCCGGAGAAGAAATTAAAGAGAACAACATCAGAGTAAATACGGATGAAACCATTGCGAGTCTCATAGCAGAAGTAGCCGCACAGCGGAGGCTGACTGAGATCGCCCTCAAACAGAACTCTGAACTGATTACCCTCTTAGGGCAGAGGAAGTAGTTACCTGGTTTCATATACTCTAAAAGTCCGTTGAATCCGGACATACCATAAGATGTGCCAAATCCATTTTTAACTACAATAATTTTCGAATAATGAAGAAACTTATTATTGCACTTATCGCATTAGTTGTAATACTATTTGCGGTTATATCTTTCCGAGGAATGTTGATGCAGTCTTCACAGAAAACGTCGACACCCCAATACAAGTTTGTAGAAAACCTCAACGGTATAGGGTGCTTAAAGATTGGCATGACCACATCCGAAGCCCACAAAGCATTAGACAGCCTCTACCTTTCTCATAAGAGAGATGTATATTATTATATTGATAGAGATGAGGTTCTAAAGCTAGCTAAACCACTATTTGAAGACGAAGCTCCTGTCGAATATCACCCGAATCATAAAAAATACGATGCAACATTAATCCTCTCGAAAGACCTTGTTGTAGAGTCTATAGATCTATATTTCTGGGCAGATACATTATATCGAATCGTTATTCCTAACAGTCTCTCTAAAACCAAAACAATCGGCGATGGACTAGTCTTTAAATACGGAGAAGGTCTTGGTCATAACCAACAAAACGGAATCTACGAGAATCAGCTTCATAAGTGGGGAAACGATCGATGCCTCGTAACCTATATAGGTAGGACAGAAGAGAGTGATAGAGGCCCAACATTTTTCTACAACATTGAAGTCATAACAAGCGATTCAGAGCTGGAATACACGGTAAAAAAATATCTTGATAAGGCAGATAGTCTTTGGGTGGCTGATAGGAATGCAAAATTATATAAGGATCTATAGCAAGAACCTGGCAATTACAATGACTTACCGTGCAAAACGAGTGCAAACGATTTAAGACACTATCATAAAACATTATTAATCAGCGAAATAGTAGGTACACCAATTACCTTCTAAGCTGTGGGTCTTGGGTTCGAATCCCAACCGAATCACGCCGCATTTATTCGACTGATTATCAATACCTTAGATAATCGGTCGAATTTCTTTTTAAGGGTGATTTCCCAGCTTTTTTGGCATGAATATTGGTCAATTTCGGTCAATTTTGCTCAGTTTTAGTCAAATTCTGTGCAAGAAGTGTGCAACTATTTTGCACCTAAAAAACCATCATTATGGCAAGAGCATCACTCTACCTCGACATGCGAGCTGTAAAAAAAGGACAGCCCGGACCTTTGAAAGTAAGGTATCACCACAAGGGAAAAACAATTTTTCTCCCTACAACCATCCAAATCCATCCTGATCAATGGATGGAAAACACCATTATCAATCATCCGAAAGCAAAGCTATGGAACAATATGCTCCAACTGAGAATGGCCGATATCACAAGTGAGATCCTGGAACTTGAGATAATGGGAACTCTCGGTAGTATGACTGCTGAGCAACTGAAGACAAAGCTTATGGAGAAGCTTGGCCATGTCGAACCCAAAAACCATCTATTCATTTCCGTATATACTGAATACATGGAGAGAATGAGTAATGCCGGCACCATCAGCATATGGAACAACACTCTCAACCGTATCAAGGCATTTTGCTCGGAAAACTCCCATAATCTTGAGACACTGACTTTCGACAAGATGACAGTGGAATGGATGGAGGACTTTGACACGTTCCTGGCAAAGACAGCTCCAAAGCCAAACGCAAGAGCAATCAACCACCGCAACATCAGGACTATCTTCAACTATGCGAGAAAACGCAAGAAGATGGATATCCCATATCCGTATGATGAGTTCAAGATAAAGCACCAGGAGACAAGAAAACTTGCAATGACAGTGGAACAGACAAGGCAGCTGAAAGACTATGATGTGCCGGAGAACCATATCGAGAAGTATAGAGACCTGTTCATGCTCATGATCTACCTCCGAGGCATCAATGCCGCTGACCTGTTCTCTGCAAAAAAGACTCAGATCGTTAACGGAAGGCTGGAATACTTCCGATGCAAGACCGGAGCCTTCTGCTCTGTCAAGATTGAACCGGAAGCTCAGGAGATAATGAATAAGTATCCAGGCAAGGAATATATCCTTGACGTAGGAGAAAGATACCTCAACACCAAGGACTACCTCAGAAAGATGGATAAAGGCCTGAAGAAGGTAGGACCGATGGCTTACGAAGGCAAGCATGGAAAGAAGAAGTATGACGGTCTGTTCACATGGTTATCGAGCAACGCAGCTCGTCACACATGGGCTACACTAGTTGCGTATGACCTTGGCTACAGCATCGATGTCGCTTCTGAAGGCTTGACGCATAAGTATGGCTCCAGGACAACGCAGATTTACATCATGAAGATGCAGAAGAATGTCGACAAGGCAAACCGCGAGCTGATTGACTATATCATCAAAGATGAAGAGATTGCAGAAAATGACAATATATTGACACAAAATGCAAATTAATTGACATAATATGCAATTTTGGAACGGTTTCGGGCAATTTTGGAACACTTTTCGGCAATAATAGAACAAAGAGCGACCATTTTAGAACGGTCGCTCTTTTTCGTTGTACATTTTTGTACAATGAAACATTTTCGTGACGCCACGAAAATGGTCACCAGTCATCCTCGTCTTCATCCTGATATCGGTGCCGGCAGCATTCGCAGAGCAATGGTGACATGGCGTCAAACATCTTTCCTGCCACATCCCCTCTGAGATAAGCGGCATCCTCGCTCTTCTGGTCAATCTTGCAAGCCTCTCCGATCTGCTCCTCGAAATGCTTCAGCTCATGCATGAAGCTGTTGAAGTATTCCCTGGCAGACTCAGCCTTTGCGATTACCATCACTGTCCTTCGATGCTCAGGAGATGAATAGGTGATACCATTGTTAAGCTGGTCAGACATCATATTTTCATACGCCTGTTTCGCATGCTCCTCTGATATCTTGACCTTCTTAAGATCTTCCATGATATCCTCGGTCCAGTATGAGGTAACAGCATAATAGACCTTTATCTTCCATTTGTACTTTGGAATCTTGATTATCTGAACAAACATATTTTTATATTTTTATATAAAAGGGCGACCGAAGCCGCCCCGTTGAGCATTTGATTAGTACATTGTGTCGTACTCATCATCTTCGTCGAAGTCATCGTCATCCCAGAAGCGTTGGCCCATGCTACCACCGCTTGAGCTGCCACCACCGCCTCCCATGGCGCGATACTGACCATTGCGGCGACGTCTGCGACGCTGACCCATGCTACCGGACATCATAGAAGATTTCATCTTCTTGAGCTCCTTTGCCTTTTCCATGAACTCATCAAGAGCCTCATAGAACTCAATCATTTCCTGTTTCATAACCTAGTTGATTAAAAGATTCTTTAGTTCTGCGAAATCCTCACGAGAGAACCTTACGCCCTCACGGTCGGAAAGTGGGAATACCTGAGGATACTTAATAACAATCTCACCCTTACCAGCCTTCACCTTGAATCCAAGGATAGAGTAGTCAGTAACCGGCATCTCGTCAAGGATATCGATAGCGCAGTCCACCATAGCATCTGTGTCCACTGATCCGGATTCATCGGCCACAAAGAGGAATACAGTATCAAGCCATGAACTGATACGGTCATCGTATCTGACTACAGCGTTATGAGCTGCCCTTTTGAGCATAGCTCTGACTTTAGGCATTTCCGGAAACATACGGTCTACCATCAGATTGCTCCAGTTCACCACACCATCCTTGACGGTGCCCTTGAGTTTATTGAGATCCTGAACTTTCATTATTTATCCTCCTTCCTTGTTTTCTTGGTCTTGAGATATTCGCTATATGGCATATCTGAGAAATGCTCCTTATATACCTGGAAGTCGTTGAGCTCCTCATCGGCTTCTTCAGCTACAGACTTCTTCAGCCTCTTGATAAGAGTAAGATGTCTGTCAAGGATATCCTTGCCATTCTGCGAGTTCTCAATTATCGGACGGAGCTGAGCGAGCTGAGTTGCCTGGATCAGCTGAGCGAGCGCGTTACTGCTCTGCTTGAACTCCTCGTTCTCAACCAGCTTCTCAAACTCCTTCTGGCTCATCTTTGCCGTAATGGAATCTATCTCATCCCATACTGGAGTAGCACTCTTCTGTTGCGCTGGCGCCTCCACGGTTTGCTCCTGCATTTTGATGAGTTGCTGCTTCTGACGGGCCAAGGCCTTCTCGGCCAGTTCGAGATCCCGAAACTTGGTCTCAAGATCAAGGCTAGACCCCAGAACGGGGTCTGAGCCTCCGAGAAATATATTAGCATATCCCATGGTTCCCCTTGATTATGCTGCAGCAGCTCCTCCACCACCGCCAGCGGCAGCTATACGGAACTGATTGCAGCAGTTCTGACTGTAGACACCTGTAACCTCAGGAGTGAGAGGAAGGACATTGACGCCCTCAATCATTCTGCAGGTTCTTGTGTCAACATAATTCTTGAGCCATGCGAATGCCTCATCGATCTTGCACATGATGAGCTTGTCCTGGTATGGACGGATAGCTGAATTGACAGCAGCCTCTTTCTCAGCAGCTGAGATACGAGCGCTGGTCTCGTCGTCCTTGTCTCTTGTGTACTTGTACAGAGAGAAAAGCTCGTTGGTGATTCGGTTGTTCACTCTGTCAATGTTGTCTCTGTTGTTGATGTACAGACCGAAATCTGCATTGATCTGAGACTGATAGAGGCCGAACTTCTCAGCGATGTCTACGTCACGCGCAGCCTGAGCAGCTTCCATTGTACCGATCTTGAGACCATAGACGGTCTTGAGGACGTCTACATAGTCATCACATCCCTTGCTGTAAGCATAGAATGGAGAAGGAGAACAGCATCCATAGTTGTATGCGTGACCATACGGAGCTGAAGTGTTCACCGTCACAGATGATGACGGAGAAGAAGCTGGCGAAGCACCGCCTCCTCCAGTGAGACTACCGATGATACCACCGATTCCTCCCTTAGTAAGGAGAGCTGCAGCACCTAGCACTGTGCCGGTGATGCCTAGACCAAGAGCCGCATTGGCTCGGTCGCGTGTATTTCCCCTTCCTCCGCCATTGTCGGAATCGGTTTCATACACTTTTTCACGAAAAATGTGATCCATAAATTGATAGTTTAAAATCCGGTCAATATTAACCGTGATGCAAACCTACTGCTTCGCAATAGGCCTATCAATTAGCTGTTTCGCAGTCGTTTCTCAGCTGCTTCCTTATTGTTTCGCAGCATGATATCAGGAGAGTATTTCACCCTATTTTCAAACTCCTGCAGAATCTTCTGGACCATTCTCGTCGATACTCCGAGCAGAACCGCCACCTGCCTAGGATAATACCCTGCCTGGCACATGAGCCAAGCTACCAACCACCTTGCGTCCACGATCTCCCTCAACTTGCGTTGACTACGGATAGCGGAACCTGATACACCTGTAAGGTCCTCAACCACCTCAACAGTCCTGTTGAAATACTCTCCTATTATCATAAACAAAAAACATGATGCATGTCGGAAAGACACACATCATGCCACACAT
>JAEIGA010001763.1_pt1 | contig 34298 bp, 53 predicted proteins | sample 9270691 | NCBI WGS metagenome assembly JAEIGA01 (sample SAMN17057246, study PRJNA624740) | gut metagenome | biome: biome; isolation source: fecal sample | host: Bos grunniens | place: China: Xizang | collected 2019
CATTTTTAGTTTCTCCTTTCTATCTTATTTGATAAATAAAAAAATGGGAGACTATCCAATTAAGGATAGTCTCCCATGGAATATTTATCCTTCTCTACAAGAATTTAAAATTTCAAAAGTAATAATTAATTACTTTTGACCGTAATTCTTAAGAGTCGAAAGAGCCCCATTCCATACTAATGATGATTTGATTAACATCGCCAGTTACTTTCAGGCTTTCATTGCCTGCTTTAACTTTAACGATAATGGTTTCAACATCTTCATTAGCCTTAGTTAAGGTAATTTGTGCGCCTGCAGCATTAGTATCTGCAGCCAACACAGGATTGTAATCAGCCACATATCCAGAAGGAATGTGATCCCAAGACAAATCGCTAGTAATTGCGCCATCGGTCTCGGTTCCCTTGGCAATTAAAATATCGCCAATACGAATATAAGTATCATCAGTATTATGAGAATTTACATTAGTTGCACTGCTCTTCAAAATGTCAGCAGTGACTTTATAGGTCCAACCAACTGCCAACTTATTACCTGCGGCGTCTGTATCACCAATTGCGGGCAAATCGCTTAAGGCGCTAACAGTGCCTTTGTAAACCATAGCATCAGCAGTTTGAATCTCTTCAGTCAAACGGTCTTCTAATGCATCAATATTGTCTTGAAGGGTCTTATCAGCAGCCTTTCGCTCAGAAGTTTCAGTTGCTAAACTCTCTTGCAAGGCCTTAATATCAGAAGCATTGGTAGAAATGTTGGTAGCATTAGTAGTAATACGAGTAGATAAATCGCTCTCTGCCTTGGTTGCACGATTTGTCTCTGCAGTAATTGCTGCACTTAATTTAGCCTCTTCGCCTTCTGCACGAGACTTTTCAGTGGCAATTGCAGCGGCGTTGGCCTTTTCAGCAGCATCAGCACGAGCAACCTCTGCAGCCAAATTCTCTTGTAGATTCTTAATATCAGAATCATTGCTAGCAATATTTTTAGCATTAGTATCAATTAACCCTGCTAATCTTTCTTCCGCTTCTTTAGCACGATCAATTTCAGTCTTTAAGGCGCCACCAGTAACTTCACCATTTTCGATAACAGCAATAGCCTGTTCTGCAGCGGTAGCACGATTAACTTCGTTAGTGATGCTAGTGCTTAAAGCATCGTCAGCATCTTTGCGATCTTGGATTTCTTGTGCCAGTGCTTCACTTAAATCAGTGCCACTAGATTGCAAGGCCTCAATGGCTGCGGCATTAGCATCAACATCAGTACGTAAACCACTTTCAACGCCTTCAGCACGAGTTTTCTCATCCGCAATGGCTTTAGTTAATGCTGCCTCTGCACCCTCTGCACGCGTTTGCTCTGCAGTTACCAAACCTTCAATTCTAGCCTCTTCACCTTTGGCACGATTAACTTCTTCAGCTAAATCTTCTTGCAAAGCCTTAATATCAGTAGCATTAGTGCTAATATTTCGAGTATTAGTATCAACTTTACCCTCGATACGGCTTTCTTCGCCCTTGGCGCGATCAATTTCAGTCTTTAAAGCACCACTAGTAACTACGCCATTTTCGATAACTGCAATGGCATCCTCAGCGCTTTTAGCACGGTCAATTTCATCTTTTAGAGCACCACCATTAACTTTACCGGTAGCATCAAAAGTAGCAATCTTATCTTCTGCGGCTTTAGCACGAAGAACCTCTTCAGCCAAATCTTCTTGCAAAGCCTTAATATCAGTATCATTGCTAGTAATTAAGCCTTCTAATCTTTTTTCTTCGGCCTCAGCACGAGATTTTTCAGTGGCAATGGCAGTAGCATTAACTTGCTCTGCGGCCTTTGCACGAGTTTCCTCGGCAGCAATGGCAATAGAGTTATTGCTAATATCAGTAGCATTTTTTTCTTCTGCGGCTTTTGCGCGAGTAATTTCTTCGCTCAAATCAGTAGCAACATCAGAAATAGAACTTCTTAACTCAGCCTCTTTGCCCTCTGCACGAGTTTTTTCAGCATTAATATTACTCTGTAGAGTAGCATCAGCATTCGCGCGAGTGGTTGCTTCATCATCAATATTTTTTTGTAGGGCCTGATCAGCAAGTTTTAAGTTAGCAATTTCTTCATCTAAATCGCTATCTTTTTCTTTTAAATCTGCAATATCAGTATTAACACTAGTTTTCCAAGATTCGATACCAGTCTTCCAAGTCTCTAAATTAGTGACACGGCCACTAACTGCGGCTAAAGCACTCTCGACATCGGCAGTGCTATTGATTTGTACCCATTTACCCTTTGCAGCAGCAGTTTCACCAGTTCCATCAGGATCATACTCTGCGCCGTAGTCAAGATTATACTTTAACAGAGCATTCTCTGAAATAATATAATAGAAAGCCTCGGTACTGTATGGAGGGGTGGCTTTATCTAAAGCGGCAGTAAAGTCCGCAAAAGTATTGTATGAAATAATTTGATTGATACGAATTCTACTAGAATTACTAATATCAACATACATGCCTTGTTCGTCAGTGGTTACATAAACAGTACCAGCATTATAAGAAGCAGGTAAATTTTCATGTAAACCCATCTTAAAATTTAACATAGCCATATACTTATTTCTCCTCTCTTAATCAAGTAGTAGTTTCAGGTAATGTTTGCCAAGTTAGAGCGGCCTTTAAAGCATTAACATCAGCCTCTAAATCAGAAACTTCCCATTGTAAATCAAGTAAATCACTCGCAGATGCTTTTTGATTTAATAACTCAGCCAAATCACTTACTTGAGAAGAAGTAATAGAAACTAGTTTTAATTCTCCATTTACACTAACTTCAAAATTCTCAGTAACAGAAGAAATATAATTCTTCTAGGCTCCAGCCTCAATACCATTCAACTTATCTGCTAAAGTGGTAGTAAAATTATTTTCAGATAAACCAATTACGCTTCCTGCGTTTTCAGTAATCCATTCATCTAAGCCTTGAACATTATCAGCATTAACAGTACCAGAAATCTCCAGTCCGCCCTCATCGCCAATAACCAAAGCCTTTAATTTCTCTTGGTCAGTAGGGCTTAATAAAGTATAGCCTTCTTTAGCATCTACTTTACCATTTAAGGTATCCTCTAAATTAGTAATTTTAGAAATGGGTAAATCATTTAAAGTTAAATGACCACTTTCATCAACATTAAAATTAGTAGTATCAACACTTTGAATTAAATCTTTAATGTTCTCTAATTTAGTAGCCTCGTCATCAGTGATTAAGCGAGCATTATCAACTTTATCAACCTTACCAGCAAGGGCGGTATTCACATCAGTTGTTTTTGCATATTCACTTAAATTGACTTCCCAAGAGCCAACCTTCTCTAAGGAACGAGAAAGTTCAATACCTTCATCATCGGTTTCAATAATGACAACATATTCATCATATTTATCATCAGCCTCTTGAAGCCCAGTAGGCACCATGAAAATATATTGGTCTGCGTCATTATTATTATTCATATATTCTTTGGCTTCATCTAAGTCTGCAACAATCTTTCTCTTTAAATGAGAAGCAGCAGCAACAGCCGCAGAAATTTTATTGTCAGTTTCAGTTTTACTATATGCATCGACAGGAACGGTCCAAGAGAAAGAGCCATCAGCATTCTTTGTCAATACAGTACCTGCGACCGCATCTGCAAAACCCTTTAAACTTAAATTGCCTTCGCTATCAAAGACAAATTGATTGGCATCAACAGTAATAGTTGTGTTATTTGCGCCTGCGACTGCACTTAAAGTGTTATCAGGCTGAATAATATAGAAACTGGCTACGCCGTTTTCTACAACTACTAATGTTTGACCATAATAATATACAGAATCAGTACTGCCTGCGGCAAGCGCCTTTAAGGCAGCGGCTTCGGCTTCTGCATAACTTTCAAAATAACTTCTTGCGTCTAATGGGAACGCAGAGGTAGGATTGAAAGCTATGGAGCGATTGCCCTTACCAAAATTCATAGCCATAAATCTTTACCTCCATTAAATAGTTACTTTAAAGATATTTGCTGCATCATAAGGATTAGCAAAATCAATATAATAAACTTTGTAATCAATGGCTTCATAAGCATTGGCGCCGTTAACCGCAACAGTTACGGGGCCTTGGAAACCACTAATAATATTAGAGTTGGAATCATTTTGATCCAATACTTGAGTCATATCTCGCAAAGTTGCAGGATATGCAATTACTACACGCAAAGCGCCTACTGGAACATTAACATTAATAGTGCTACCGTTAGATAATGCTCTTCCGCTAGCCTTTAAACCTCTAATTACATCAGAGGTTAATTCACTTTTTTCAGTTAGAGTACCATAGAAACTATTGCGATAACCAGTCATTGCTAAAGAAGTAGCAGACTTAGAGCCTGCCGCAATTTGCTTAGCCATACAGTCATTACCTAAATTAGTTACAGGAACTTCGCCAGCATCATAATTTGCTTTTGCAGTAATAGTATAACTCACACCATCTACAACGGTCAATGTGGGCATTGAACCGGCAGCCGCACTTGCAGTATTGCCTTCACTGTCGGAAATCTCCCAACTTGTAGCGGTAATGCCAGTCTCAGGTCCATAACTATAAGAACCTGCGCTTAAAGTAGCGGAATAAGTAGGAGTAATAGAAGAACCGACTTCATAACCCTTATTACCCTGAGTAAATGTCAAAGTAACCTCAGGCTCAACTACTTCTGGGTCTTTTTCATCCACAAAGATAGTTTCAAAAACCTCTTTTAGATTTTTGCCTGCGGCCGCAATTGTTGCTTGGCCATCAGTCAATTCAATATTGCCAATAGCAGTAGTAGTAATTAAATCTTCACTAAAATATACATTTTCAGCATCATAATTACCATCCATGGCATGCCATGTTCCATTATCATAAACATAGGCAGTGTATTGCCATTTATCATTAATAATTAAATCTTTGATGATAATGATATCTCCAGACACGGGAGTGAAATTTGCTTGTGCTGTATTCAGCAAATCACTGTGTGAGGATTTATCCTTATTCTCAAGAGTCAAAATAGTATGGTCAACAGCAGGAGCACTCCAAGTACCATCACTCTTTAAGAATAAATTAGTCTCATCTTTCTTAGGAGCAGGAACAAAACCTGCCACACCAGCAGATTCGGTAGTTGCGCCAATGAATAACATTTCATCTAAAGACTTATTTACCCAAGCAGCCGCTTCTTCATCGTATACAAGGAAAGAACTGTCATCCAAACCTTCACTAATCAGAACATCTTTTAAATCTGATAAAAATTCAGTATTGGTATCAGTTCCGGCTTCAGAGCCAGCAATTAACTTAGTGCCTAAATATAAAACACCAGTAGACTCATCTTCCTCGTAAATAAAGTAAAGAGTATCACTATCTTTTGTTTCTAAATTTTTATACGCGGTTGGAGTACCTCTTAAAAATTTTACATATTGAGCCAATTATTTTCTCCCCTTTCATTTAGATTTTTTATATATAAAGTAGATTAAACTTCCCATAAAGAATTATAATCTACAGTTATATTATTTTCATTTAAAATATCACATAAATTTTTGATCGCCACTCTAACAGCAGTCGCATTATTACCAATTGAACTATTAGAGTTATTGATTTCAGTTTTTAATGAACTAATGCATTCACTTAAATTATCACATTTTAAACCCTTTAATAAATCATCAGTTGGACCAATGACTTTTGTGACTGAAGTTGTTGTATCCTTGGTCATAGATGCACGCGCACCCAATAAATCTGTCAAACCATCGATGTCTGATTCAAACTATTCTGCAGAATCATCCAATGTATTAAAATGGTCTGCATATTCAGCCAATGTCTAACCAGTCGTAGTTGCAGTATCTTCCAAAGTTGATACACGATCTTCATATGTTTCAACCAAAGTTTCAACCTCATTCAACCGCTTTTCCTACTCTTCATCGCCCGTCTCTAAGGTTGTCATACGAGTTTTTAAATCAGCAATATCAATTTCTGCTTCACTAATTGGAAGTTTATAATAAGCCACATTATCAAGACTGACATGACCAGCATCATCATATTTAAACTTTTGAATAGCAATAGTATCTGCGGCTTTCAACTATGTAGCGCCTGCAACTTCAGTTCCATGTTTAGTTAAAGGGGCAACTGTTTGCCCCTTTTCACCAGTTATATGACCAAATTTAATTGTGTGATTAGCAACATCGCCCTCAAGAGTAATCCATTGATTTTTAGGTTCAATAGTAATACCTCCGCCGGTGCCAACTGCTTTCACTTCAATAGGAGCGGTATCTAAGGCAGATTTCTTTACAATAAATTTTGCAAATGCATCTCCTAGTTCATAAAATACTTGTCCATAAAAACTCATATTAATTACCCTCCATCATATACAATATCAATTATCAATCTTGCATTTTCATCTGCTGATACTAAATTTAAAGTACCTGCATCAAAACGAATAGCAAAAATACGACCAACACCCTCAAGATTTAATTCATAAATACCAGTTTTACCAATCATTAATGGAGAACTACTATTATTTAAATAAAATATTAAACCTGGAGGACCCTAAATACCTAAATGTGAAATTGAAGGATAACTACTGAAAATATTTCCAGCAGTTAATTGCTATACATAATCAGAATAGGTAGGATAATTATTAGGATTTTTAAACGCATAATATCTAAATTGAGTAATATGCTTCATCTCATTTTCCTCCTTTAAAATACATCTGCCACTGCTTTAGTAGCACTAATACTCATTGTGCCATTATAAGTAAGTGGTAATGTAATTTTACTAATTATATAATCTCCATCTAAAGAAGTTTTTTCATCATATAAATGAATACGAGTATTCGGCTCAAGATAATAAATAGGAATTGCTGTAATAGTAGCAGTTTCTACACAATAACCATGTTGATTAATTAATTCATCTAACTTGGTTTTTGCGTCCTTACCTTGTGCACTAATACTAAACATTTCTTCCATCGTTTCTTGAGGAACCTAAATATAACGATAAGTTGCCTCTGAAGGTCTGTCTTGTTCATATATATTTTTATCATTTATATTATTAATGAAAAATAAATCAGGAGTATCTCTAAAATAAATGGCCTTTATATTAGAGTCATTGACGGTTTTTGTCCGCTATCCAATAGTACGCACATTTAAATTGTCCAATTCACCTTCTATTGCAAAAAAGTCAAACCAGAAATTTAATAACTCAGGATGCTCAAATACGTTATAATGCCATCCATCATTATCAACATAATTTACTTTTTTATCGTCAATCGCTTTTAATTGAGCCTAGTAATTTTCTTCTATCGAAGTCCAATAGGTCAATTCTTCTTTTGCGATTTCCAATGCGGCCTTTGCTTTAATCCAAGTACTATAACACTCTGCAACGTCACTAGAAGAGGCTGACTTCAAAGCGTTATGCGCATCTGTGACAGCCTGAGGGAAAGTGGTTTGTACTTCATAGCGTAGACCGCTTGTACCATCTACCGGTCCCAGAATATTCTAAACGGGCTCTAATTTTTTGTTAATCGCTTCTCTATCCTCTTCTATTAAAGTTTCAGGATAATATAACTCTCTCCAAAAACTACCTAAGTCAAGATAATACTGCTCATAACCCGTACGACCAGTGGGATACAATTCTCGATTGGCTTCGGCCACTCTTATCTCGAAGTCTTCTAACCAATTATAACGATAATAATCTCGAGCCATTTGGAAAATAATTTCTCGCCAATCGTAAGCAGTATCTGTAAATGATTTAGAATCTTGTCCTGTTAAAGTAGTGTTATATTTTTTATTATATGCAGTAACAGCATCATAATCTTTACCTTCATCAATAATCTCCCCATCATCATTAAGTACAACATGATCATCTACAAAAATTCTATTATATTCAGTAGGCTTAATATCAATAGCATATCGTAATAAAACTGGTAAAGTCGAACCACTAATACCAGTACGTTCACCTCGAATTACATAATCATTTTTTGCATTTAATAAATTAGGATTATTATTAAACTATGTAATTAATTCACCGCCGCTAAAAGTATAAGCCGTGGCCGCAGACTCTACTAAAGTCTAAATTACTCTATCAGTATCTCTATCATTAACGCCATTGGGAGACCAGGGTGTTGAAACAGAAATTCTCTTTTGCTAAAAAATAAATCTGCCGTCAATGTCATAAAAATATTCAAATTCACCTAGCATATTCTTAATTTTATCAAGAACTGAAGTTAAACTTTCACCCATGTTGGCAATTAAGTCTCCTGCATATACGAGGTCTGTTCTGCGATAGCCTGCCGTCTGACCATATTCCACTTTTGCTACTCGATATGGAATAGTCGTATCATCGAAATAAATATTAGAGGGCTCTCGCACTCCCACCAAATCATCAATTAATAATTCTAAATTTTCACTTTGCAAGTCTTTAAGAGCAGTTATAGTACCATTGTCGTGATAAGTGCGACACAATTTATTTCCATCAATCAAAGCATTGGCATAAGTATCATCCCATACGTCTCCGCTTCGGGCGCGATATAAATACATTGGCAAATCATATCTGTATTCCAATAGTTCAAGACCATAATCCGGCAGATCAGTAATAATAATATTGTGTAATGGTTCTCCGCCATAAACATGAACTGCATTTCGAATAATCTCTGGGATTGGAATTTTTCTCTTTACCCAAATACCATTCTTATCTTCTTCTTCAATCGTGCCAAAATCCACTTGTGCCTCAAGATTACCATTAACTTCTCCATTAAGTAAACACATTTTATCTTTTCCATTAACAGAAATTGTAAAATTACTTGTAGACTAACTGGTATTAAATGCAGTAATAACAAATATACCTTGCGGGAACCAGATTATATCATCCTAATTTCTATCTATTGTATTTTCTACACCAATTTCTAATTTAAATTTAGTGTTTAAGCCCCAATAATAATCATTATAATTAAAATCCTAAGCTACCATTGAAAGAGAGCAGGTTCTGCGGACGGCGGAGGCTCCATCAATATTAATAGAGCCTCCGGTAACACGACCTTCAACTGTTTCAATTGGTGCTTCATCAATTGTTAAAGCAGTAATACGAGCATAAATAGTTTTATGCTTCTACTTATCCAATTCTTTTAAAAAATCTCTATTATATGGCAAAATCTACATCATATACCTCCCTTAAATTATCCAATGCTTTTGTTAAAGCATTTAAATAACTTTGGTATCGAGCAGTATTATTGGGAGTAGCCTCCCATAATCTTTTCTTAGTAATTACATCTTGAACTGCCCAGGGACTATTTTCAACTTCAACTGCATATAATAAAATATTTTCTTGGTATACCATATCAGCCATAACTCCATTGCCTAAATATAATTCACTTAGACTCTGAATATTTGTAAATGCTTGATATGCGGCCGCAGTTAAAGGCTCGCCTGCCAAACTTGTATCCAAAGTTGTAGAGCCATTTAAACGCACCACATAAGATAATTCTCCAATAGGTGTTTCCACTTTTGGAGTTCTACCATCAATATAGTGAGTAGTACTTCCATCTGCATTTACTAATAAATAAATATAATAATCTTCAAATTGAATTTCTTCTGTCATACTATGATTTGCATAATACTTATTACCACTCTTATAAATATTACGAGTGGAACGAGGCATAATTTTTAAATAATGAACTGCGCCAGCCTTAGTACGAATATCAGGAGATAATCTTTCCATAAAGTTTACCTCATTTTCACCAAGAATTTGAGCAACTCTATCAGTAGAAGTAATTTTGTGAATATAACTGAAATCTGCGAATACTGCATCATAGTAAGCCCAGGTAATTTTTGCGCCATCGGGCCAAGAGACACAAGATAATTTAACCATTGGAGTTGATGCCAATACCTCTTTTGGAAATTCAAAATAACCATTAGAAGGCATCTCCATGGTAAATGATGTACCATCAGTTAATTCATATGTTATCATTGCCAATGGAGCATCTTCAATGCGAACAATAACTGCCTATGGCATAGTAATGACATTAGAGGGCTTTGCTCTTGCCAGCGTGCCCGTAGAATCGAATTGTAAAGTTCGAGTTTCAATATAAGAAGGTAAGGCAAATCCAAAAGCCTGCAAATTTTCAAAAGTATAATCTGCAACTTCATAAGCCGTTGCATTAAAAGTGTGAAGCATGCGGCCGACCGTATCATTGGGAGATAAAGATACATTCATAAGACGAATAATATAATTACCTTCGGCCGCAGACCTAAATAACTTAGGTTTACCATTTGTTAACCAATCTAACGCAGTCAATTTAAACTAGCGTTCGCGGCGATAGTTATCTGCGGTTGGACCAAAATATTTAGAATCATATAAATCATCTAAGGAATCATCCTTCCACTTAATGAAAGACTACTCATTGTCGCTTAACATAGATAATAATCCAGAAATAGAAAATTCTTTATATTTTACGTTACCATTTCTAAATACGAAAGGATGTTTTCCGCCAATTGTGTCAGTTTTAGTTTCTAAAATAGTATTCTTAAAACTACTTACTTTTGGATTAAAGCGAATTTTTAATTGATATTCACCATCATACAAAAATGCGTCTTCAAAATCACATTCAACTGGGCCTTCAATATTGCCTACTCGGTTGGAATAGGTGCCAACTTGATTATAGGCCTGAATGGCATATCTATAAGAATAACCTTGTTGAATGGTATGGTCATTACAAATCAATAAAGGTATATTAGTATTTGGATCCCATCTATTTAAATTAAAACGGGTCAATTCATATTGCGTATTATAATTATCTTCTGAAGATGAACGCAATAGAATAAAATTGCCATTAACATTTGGAGAACCGTCATTCTTGCCAATTAATTTAACTGCTACATAACCTTCCTCAAAATTATTTTCCGCAGACAAATCTGCGTGAATAGTTGGATCAGCATATTGAACTTCAATAATTTCATATAATGGACTCGAACGCTCTAATCCATTAACCGTCCAAACTGTATATTGAATAAAATAACTTAAATTTGGTTCTAGCGCTTGTCGAATAGTCCAAGTGTCTGTTCCGGTATATGGGTCTACATCATTAGCATTATTATGCAATTGAATATCGCTGGTAGATACTAAATTATTTGCACTATCAAACAAATCAAATTTATAGTTATATATTTTTTCTGTTGGATCTTGTGTTTCATATAAGCCCGTATATGTATAAATATTGCCCTTGTTTTCAGAATCCCTATCTTTAATAGTTACTGTTGGCTCATAAGTTGCTTTGGCTACGCCAATAGTAGAATAATAGCCTAAAGTTCCATTAGGAGCCATTAGAGCAATTTGAATTTTATAATACTATCCTTCTTGAATAACAAATCGAATATTTCTAAAACGAGCCATATAGCATCGTTTGTTATAGTCGTAATAATAGTCAGTTGTAGTTATAGTAGTTTTTACTACATTTGTAGAGGCCGCTCTAACAATCATACTAATTTGATTAAATTGAGAAGCACCCACTGCCGCACTAATATTAAAAGGCACAGTAATCATACCGCCATCTTTATTAGTGAATGCCGGCAAAATACTGTGAATTTGAGGCGGACTTAATCTAAATGTTGCTGCCATATTAATCTCCTTTCCTCTTTAAAAATAGGGGCAGGTATAATACCTGCCCCATGTCGATTAATCAATCATGAACATTAGAGCTTCCATCTGACTCATAGTTAAAGTCATATCATCGCTCAAATTATCAATACTAATTTTGTAAATTTGAACATCCTGTTCTAAGGCAAATAAATCATTCAGTTCCTTTTGAGCCTCTTCTACCTTATCAGCTGGAATGGAATAAGCAGAACCGTCTTCGGTTAAAGAACCATACTGACGAACAATAGCCAAACGATTTTCTTCAATTTCGGTGGCCAAAGCCTTTAAAGTTTGGATGTTCTTTTGTAGATAGAAGTTAATTTTTACAGGCAACTTCATATCTGCACAACTTGCGTCAAACTCCTGCAATAAAGAGTTTGCATTAGAATAAATTTGATTGTTAGTTAATTTCATAAAAATTCTCCTTTTTCTCTATTAAGTATTTAATAAGAGCTATAAGTTAGTAATTTGCTCCTATAATTCTTGATTTTGTTTTGAAAGCTACTGTAATTTTGCAATAATAAGAGCAATAAATTCTGCATAACGAATACCGCCATATCCAGAATTGTCAATACCCTCTAGACAATAAGCAGCCATTTCAGTGCTATCAATACCCGCTTTATCCATGGCTATTTTTAATTCATCTAAAATTAAGCCTGTGTGATATCGATTTGAAGTTCCATTATTATATTTAAAACGAACTGGGTTAACATAATCAAGTAATTGTAAATAACGATTATCTAAATTTTCAATAGAATTTTTCGTTAATCGAGAAGAGCTTGTAATAGAACCGCCGCCGCTATCTCGAATAGTGCCCTAAAAACGCCAGTCTCCCAAACAAAGAGCCTCATATCCAAATATTGCACTAGAAGCACTATATTCAATGGTGACAGGTACTATGCCTACTGAACCCGTACCACATTTAATACCAGTATTTACATAAGTTATATCGCTCAAGCTTTCGCCATATCCAACAAATTGTGAAGCAAGATACATATAATCATAAATTGATACTCCTTTTTTAAAAGTGGCCCAATTTGAAACTACATTATGAGCACTCGCAGTTCCAGTTGTTGTTAATGAGCCTGTTGCTGTGAGAGATTTACAAGAAATGCCATTTGTTGCAACTGTTGTTGCGGTAACATTTAAGACAGAAACAGAATCGCCCTGCAATCGAGTAATAGATGCATAGTCAGTTTCAAAGTTTTGTGTTTTTATGGCTTCAGCAATTATTGAACCATCATCTAAAATTCGCACATTCGCAAGAGTGGGGTTTAATACATCTGAAAGATATTGAATTTGAACTTTTACCGTACCAATTTTATATATATTACTTGATACAGTAGTACCATCTACTCCATCCAACTGACCCCAATCTATAATTAAATCATCTCTTGTTGTTAAAGTTGAGGTTAAAGTGGTACCAGAATAAGAATACGAAAGTGAAGTTTCGCTATCTAAACCCACATTATATGCAAATCTTAAATAATATTTTGTACCAGAGGTTAGGGCTTTTGTCGTTCTAATTGTAAAATCAATTCCAAGACTATCTGTATTATCAGCCGTACAGCTTGAGCAGAAGTTTGTGCCAGTAGTATCATACTAATCATCAAAAATATAAAAGGTTGGTAAAGAAGTAGTTTTAGAATTAGTTAATAAAGTTCCTGAATAAGTACTACTACCATCACCAGTAAATTCATATACAATTGTTCTAGTAATAGTTGGTGTCATTGTTATTGCATTAACTTTTCGAATAGTTCCAGAAGCCGTTGCTTTACCAGTCCACTTTCGAGAATTATTCATTGTAAAAGAACTAATTGTTAATACTTCAGTTTCTTCATTAAAACCACCAATATACATACGGATTGGGCTTTCTGTTGAAGAATCGAGCAAAGAGGTTTCACTGTAATCGTCACTGCTTAAAAGACCGCATAATCCTCCATCGCTACGATTTAATATTAAACCAGAGGTATTAATTTTCCAGCCCGCTATATAACCAGAAGTATTCGCATATAGAGAACTTGCTGTAATACTACCTGAAATCTAAGCGCCTTCTGCCACAAGTCCTTTTGTTGGCGTTAATTCAAATGATTTAGAAGTGCTACCAGAACTAGAAATTGGATCTGCGCTAGCATATTTATTAATAATTAAATAATTATTCTTATTACCCGCCGCAATAGTAATTGATTTTTTAGATTTATCAAAAAAAGTGTAAGTTAGTTTACCATCTGCAAGTGGCAAAGCATCAACAATATAGAATTCAATATTTGAAGCTGTCGTAGTATTAACTATAAAGGCATCATCTGTTAAAATCTAATAACCATAATTATACCAACCACTTACATTATAATTACTAACAGTGGCTTGTAAAGGCTTTGTCGGTGACGCAGCTGTGCTACGGTCCTTAATATTATATCTAACTGTAGATACATATAATAAATTTTCATTTATTGCTCCAGTAGTGCAGTAAATACCAGAAGTCAAAACTTTCATTTCTCCACCAGAAGAAGTTAAACCATTATCATTCAACTCCCACCCTGCTATAATACCTCGACTTGCAGCGACTTCACCTTCACGAGTAACACCAAAACCCTCTGGCATATTATAGTCACCATATACACCAGTTTTTGGATTGTCAGGAGTTCCAACGATATAACCTGCCTAAATTCGCCAGTTACCACTAGTTAACCCAGAAACTGTTTTTACACCAACTCCACCAGTATTTACATTATCATGAAATGCAGACCATAGATTAAGATAATAAATTTTATCATCTTGCTCCCAGGTGCCATAAATTTTACCCATAATGATGTCGCCATCAGTATTTCTTTTAACCGGAGCAATCTACCAACCAGAAATATCACCACTAGTTGCAGAAATATGTCCTTCAACAGTTAATAGACCGTTATTATCATATTTTAAAACAGAACCGGCACCCTGACCTAAAACAAAATAATATGCTGTATCATCTCCATCAATAATGGCTTCAGGAACATTGGTTAGATATAATCCACCATTTTCTTTCCAGCCATTTAAAGTAAATTCATCATTAGTCTAAATAATAAATCTACCATTAGCATCCATCTAAATAAAACTTGGATTCTTTGGATCGCCATTACCAATTACAAAATAATAATCTTCTGCAATTGCAACTGCATTAGTTGGAGGTTCAACTCCTTGTTCGGGTGCAATTCCCAGTGAATTACCGTTCTCATCAACATAATAACCTTCGCTATTTAATTTATATCCTGGATTACTATTAAAATATATACCTTTTTTAGTAACATTATCAAAAGCGTCTAACGCAAAATGATCTACATTCATTAATAAACGATGGTCTCCAGTATACTAAACAAAACGTTTATCAGTACCAATTTTAAAATAAGAATCCCAATAAACCTTATCATTTAAAGAGTGCTAAACAGGATGGCTACACATATAAATGCCGCCTTCTTCATAATATTCAGCCTTCTTTTCAGCAGGCAAACTTTTCCAATCTTCTGAATTTGGATCAAGTTTAATAATACTACCATCTGCATTTTCAAGACACATCCAATGACTATAAGCATCAAGCACAAAATTTTTACTTGCAATTAATACTCTATTTTTACTAACTTCAATAATCTCAGAAGAATCAGTTTGAACAGTTAGCGCATCTCCTCGACCTGCTCGGAAATAAATTTTATCTTCTGTTGTATCTTCATATGTTACAGGCAATCCAACAGAATTCATATAAATACCCTAATAAGTACCCATTTCATCTGGGTTCCAAGCATTTAATTCAAATTCGCCACCATTGCCAATTTGAATTACTAATTTATTGCGATCTCTGTCCAATTCATCTTTATATTTACTAAATTGAATAAAATTAGCAGTCTCTTGAACCATGTTAGTAATTCCATCTACTTCTACTGGATAATATAATGCTTCACCCGCACTAAACCAATAGCCAGTATGGTTTTCAGCAGTAGGATTACTATCAAGAACAAGTCCACCTTCAAAAATTTTATTACCATTAGCATCATATTCAGTGCGCCATGCATTTAATACAAAGTTTTGCATTTGCATGAATAAATTGCCATCACTATCATATTGAATAAAGTCACCGCGCTGAGCAATAATGATTGGTTCGCCAGTCTCTGCATCTGTCTTAATTTGACCATTTTCATCATATTCATAACGAGGGCCGGGATGACCAATGCTTAAATAATAGCCTAAATCAGAAGGCTCATTATTTAAATATAAGCCATTCATTTCAGCGTCTAGCGCATTTAATTCAAAATGTCTAGCAAATAATTGTCCATTATTTAAATTCCAATATGTACCTGCGGCCGCACTTAAAGACCAGCGACCTAAAGCGTTATCCCAAGAGGCATCTCCATTGGCAACTGCAACCTCTGCCTCTTCAATTGTCCACGGACCTTTGATTTCATCACTATCAGTGGGATGATAATACAAAACGCCATTCCAATTTTCGGAGCGCAAAATGCCAGTAGCGATATAAGAAGCATTAATATATAACTAATCAACAATCGGATTACCATACTCATCATATAACCAAATTGGATCGCCATTTGCGTCTAAAACGTCTTCCATTATTGGATTTCCATAAGCGTCTTCCATTAAATTGCCATTTTCATCAACTTTTTGCTATTTTTCTGTTTGATAAGTATAGAATAATCCTTTCTTATCACCATTTTGAGACAAGCCATTAAAAATACCTTCAGCGGTCATATATTCCTAAGCATTAATATAAGAATAAATTGTTCCTGCATTAATATCACTCGGACTACCAATTAAAGAATCTTCAATATTTGCAATCTGACCTGTAATATGGTCAAAAATTGGCACGCCCTCTAATTCAGGTGGTACACCGATTACTTCATCTTCAATTCTAATAATTTCATTAGATACATTATCAAAATACTCACCAAGGGTAATATTTTTATCAGCCAAGAAAGTTAAATCAGAAATGCTTAATTCTAAATGACCCTCTTTATCAAATCGAATATGATAATAACCATGTCCTCGTTCAACTTCTTTATAAAGCATAACGGGATCGGGATACTCATCACCATTGTCTTTATAATATTGAGTGTCTTTATATAATACATATTCTTTTTTCTCTGCATCATAAATATAGTAATCACCTATAGATTTTTCATTATTTTGAATATACTCTTTTGAGCGTTTTTGATAACTAATACTGCGCTCGTGCTAGGTATATAGATATACCTTATTATCACCATCATCTTCGGGATAAGAGGTTCCACCATATTGCACGAACTTTTCATCTTGAATCCACCAATAAGTATTTTTCTCAAAATCCAAAGTAGCAGTTCTTGGCACTTTTTCATAATAATAAGTAATTATTTTTTCATATAAAGTAATTACTACTGGATAAGCAGTACCTTCATATGGAGTATAAGTATCATCATCATTTTTTGTATAATAAGTATATTGTAAATTTTCTGCATCATCACCAAAGCCTGCATTATCGGGACATGCGGCCATATAATATTCTAAAACATATAATTGAATTGGATTACCCTCATCATCTACTGGAGCCTCGTCTCCTTCATATACTTTATACATTCTATTCTTATCATCATAAATGTAATAAGTTTTAGAATTATCATAAGGCTCATCATTGGGTTTTATATCCTACCACATTGGACTTGTTTCAATATTTACAATATATTTATCTATTTCATTTAAGGCTCGACCACTTGTAAATTTTACATTTTCACTACGAAGCCTAAAATTATTAGCATCAATATGACCACTGCGTAAATCAATAGCCATACCATCTTTGCCTTCACCCAATTCATAATAAATAATATTATCTGCTTCATCACGAATTGGAATAAATGCATTTTTAAAAGTGGTAATTACCTTTTCTTCATTGGTTTCTGGGTCTACAACAGTTTCTTGTCCTTTGAAACTCTATAACCAATTATCAGAATAAATAAAACCTTGATTGCCATCAAAAGAAATGCGGCCGCCGCCTGATTTACCAATAAAGGCCGTTCCGTCAACATTGAAACCAAAACTTTGAGCACCATGATGGAAACCGTAAAGACCAATACCAGAATGATCTCTGTTATAGACAGGATTAGTGCCAGTATCAATCTCAATGCTTGATACTTCACCCATTAAAACGCCCGAGAAACTATTATCAGTTTCTTTTTTGCCGGCGCCTACTAAGTTAGCCAATATACGATTATTTTCTTCATCAATTACTAAACTACCATCCCAACCATTTAAATATGCGGAAGGATAACGATTTTGAGTAATCCATATTGGCTGTTTCCACTGAACAGAACCTCCAATAGAACCAGTGACTACAGCATAACATTCACAATTATCAACAAACATTGGAGATACAATTAATGTTCCTCTGTCAGTGATAGTGGGCATATAATTTTTATAAAAATTATATCCATCAGTTTCAGAAGTTACTGCATTTCCATCAGCATCATACCATGCAATAGACCATGTTACATTAGTGGCTTTATTAACTCCATTACTTAAAACATAAGGATTTTTATAATACTGAGGATTTTTACCTGCAGAATCATAAATAATTGAAGTTGCACCAGCCGCATGATAAGTTGGTTGCGCGCCCCAAGGAATAGGATATTGAGTAAATAAATCAACAAGACGCTCTCGCTTTTCGCCATTGGCACCAGTACCATTTTCCTCAACAATAGTAACAGCAGAAGCACCAACAGTTAAAATACCCATACCAGATGAGCCAGAAGAGTGCGAAACTAAATAATAGTTTGGCTTATCCATCGCCTTTACAATATAATTAGAAGGAATAAGATTCTTAGTTTTTGGGTCTCTAAAACTCAAATCAAAATCTACATCAGGCACTAAATTACCATCATAGTCGTATAGACCAATAAAAAGAGGCATCGGTTTGCTATTAGTGACACAACGCTATTCTGTCGCTGGCATAACTACTAAATTATAATTTGTACCATTCGTCCCAGTAGCGCCAAAAACAAGTCTAATGTCAGCCTCTAAATCAGTATCATCTTCAAATGAAACTACACAATCAATTACATTGCGCAAATGATTTAAAATTAAAACTTCTGAAATATTATAATAGAAAGACAAACTTGCGTCCAAAGATGCTAACCAAGCATCAAACTCGGTTGCGGGAGCCTCATCTTCTGGCGCCTGTGGCAGATGCTTAAAGAAACATCTGTGGTCAGGCCGGTAGTATCTAAAATTACTACCTTCTTCAGTATCAGAATCAAAAGCCTATTGTCCCTCTCTGGTTATATCTTCTGCAGTTTTTACAAGTTCAATAAAACCAAGATTCTCTAATAATTCAGTTTCAGGCACAATTATCATAGAATCGCTATTGGGTACATACCAATATAAATCTGCACCCGCCAAGGCAGTATCACCACCAAATTCTTCCTTACAGCATAACTTTAATTCTCTTAAAGTAGCCGCATCATCTTCATTTAGTAAATGATAGTCAGCCGCATATAAAGTATGATAACTTGGTAAAGAATTTTCCCCGTGATCAACATAAATTGCGTCAGAAGTTAAACCTGCTTTATTACCAAAATCATCTTCATTCGTAAATTCTAAAATATTACTATAATAATAATTATGATTTTGAATAATTACTACTCTAAATTTTTCTACATGGGTATCTGGCTTTAAAAAAACTTCATATTTATTTCTGTCTGGAGGACAACCTTTTGTTAGATAAGCTGGATTATCAGGATCTTTTTGTATTGGCATGCCAGCATATCGGAGACCTTTAGTCATTGGTTCCCAGCCAGGTTCCATAAACTATTCTTCCAAATCCTTATAATCAGGATTATATCTATACCAATAAATATCATATTGATTATCATAATCTGAAAAATCTTTAGGGATAAAAAGATTCTAATCTTTATAAATTAACTATTCAATAGAACCCGTCCATGTCCCAGTATTTATTGTTAAAATTTGATCACTAATATGATTAATCTATTTAGCATAATCTCTCAAAATTGGTAAAATTATCTTAGAATACTATTCATATACTTTACGATATTTACTATAATCATCATTTTCTATAATCTATGTTTTAATACCCGGAGCAAAAACTATATCTGTTGCATCTGGATTTTTAAAAATGCCACCTAAAATCATGCTATTGGGATTGTTAATTACTGCTTCAAACGCGTCTATTAAACTCTTGCTATAAGCGGTTGTATTAGACCCCGTTCCTTTTGATAAATAATCTTCAATTACTTTTCTAAAACTATTATCTTTCTAAGGATCTAATTGAGAAAGAATATTCTCTTTAGCATCGATTTCTGTATCATCTGCACGAGAAATTGCAATAGTCCAATCATCAACCAACCTTTGCGCGTCAGACCATCCCGCTAATGCACGTTTAAAACGATATAACTCTTTTAAAATATGAGAATCAATATAAGCAACTGCTTTATCAAACAATGGCAATGCTTTATTATAATAATAAGAAGCATCTAATGCACCACATTTATTTGCTACTGTATCACCCTACTAGCTTAAGCGACGATTATTTTCTTCTGTTTCCTTAATATACTATCTTTCATCATAATCATAAAAATCATTAAGATCCTAATCCCACATTTCACCGTCACTAAATCCAATGCCCCTATGGCTTTCATCTTTGTTATACCATAATACAGATAATATTTTAGTATTATCTAAAACAGGATCAAAATATTCATGCTTATAAGTTAATGAATCTGTTGTATATAATTTAACAGTATGATTATCAACTTTATATAAATCACTACCAAGAGCGACATAAATATTAGCAACAAATATATTAGGATTTTCATTGGCTTCCAATGAAACAATTTTTTCTCCATTATAATAAGTGAAATTATCACCTTGATAAGGCTTTACTGAAAAACCAACAATTGTTCCGCCTAAATTAGTAATGTCATATAATTGAGCCTACGTAGAATATACTTTAAAATTATATGGATTACCAAAGAACTTGGAACTATCTAAATAAACAGTGTGAGTGACTATTTGTCCCTCATTATCATTTAATAAGATACGCAAATCTAATTGTAATCCATAAGAACCACTCCGCATATCTCGTTCTGCTATTACACATTTGAAATCAGCCTACAAACCAATAGTATCATAAATACCTTGGCTTTGTAAAGTAGTTTTATACTCTTCCGCAGACCAATTATCACTAGCCATAATAAAATCTTGCTAATCAATAATCTCAATATTTTTTTCTTTACCATTCGCAATTAGACCAATTGAGGGCTTTACCACTAAATCAAGGTCTGTATCTCCGTCACCGTCTTGTGGCGCTCGATTATCTACCAAAGTGTCAATACTCATAAATGTATCCAATGGAGCAACATAACTTACCACTTCGCCATCATTGTATTGATATAAACCCATAATGTATTTCTATTGAGAATAATCACCATTGGGAATACTTACTCGGACGTAATTACCAACTTTATAATCGGGATTATCAGAATAAGCATCAAATGTGATTGTGTCATTAGTAACTGTATAATAGCCATGCTCTTCAGCCTTGCTATTGTCTACAATTGTACATATGATAGTCTAATCATAGGCATTGTTTTCACTTGCTCTTTGAGTAGCAATAATATCTATCGCTTTCAATAATTCTTCAAGTGAATTACTATCTATTGCCATACTAAACTCTCCTTTCTCTCCTTAATCTATTATATCATAAAAATTTAGAAAAGTCAATTTTTTTAATTAGGCCAAATAAAGAAAAGGGTAGGCTATATTTCTATAACCTACCCAAAAATTTATTTACGATTAGCATATTGAGATGCTAAATTAACAAGATTGCTAAAAGCCTCTTCAATTTCACTGTGATTAGTTGCATTAGGAAAACTAGCCTCGATATGAACATTTTGTTCTAATGTTCCACCGCCTCCAGTAAATCCAGGAGAAGTGAGCAATCCACCTAATTGAGAACTGACTGCTTGCAAATCCAATACTTGAAGAATTCTTTCAAGTACGTTCATACTTGCCAAGAAATTTTCAGTATCGCTAGGATTTAAAATTAACTCTTTCTAGTGCAACATTGCCAATTTACCATAGGAACCAGCCCAACTACCTGTATAACCACCCGTATCAAAAGTACTTGGCATAATACTTGGCGTAGGATTGAAAAATCTATGTCCACCATTATCCAAATAATTCGTTCCAGTATAAGAATTAGGCGTTACTGTATCTTTCTTTCTCAACTCTCCAACCGTACCAATCCAGGTTATTGCAGTCGCACCATCATTTAAACCCCTATTTGCGTCATAAACAGCGCTAACAACGGCGGCAGTATCTGGTACTCCCTAACCATGGGCTGTATTGGCCGCATCTTCTGGAGTGGGGTGAGGACCATGTAACTAATTCTAATACATATAAGCATAAGCGCTAAGTTTTTTATTTCCAACAATAGGTGTAACTGGTGGTACTCCATAAGGCCAAGAAGTAGTTCCATCACTACCAACAATTTTAATTAGACTTTTTAAATTGCCAGAAGTTAAACCTAATTTTCCAATATCATTTAAATAACGCCCAAAGAAATCAATGGCTGCTTTTTGAGCATCTGCCGCACTCTTATAGCCACCACTAGTACCTGAACCAACCGCTGTAGCAAGAGCCGCATACTACTCATCAGTTAAGCCCAATTTGCTAGCCAACGCTTTCGCGGCCTCGCTGGAATCAATCTCAGCACGATAAATAGTTTCTTCTTCGTTAGAACATTTACATTCAGACAATGGTTTGCCACAAGTGGGACAAGTCTCTCCTCCAGGAGGATCGCCCTCTGGGGGTTCATAGGGCTGATAAGTACTTCTATCAAATGTATAATCTCCAACGGTACCACTCTCAGTTAAACGAGAATAAGATTTAGTAACATTTCCGGCCGCATCAGTCTGAACATCAATACTACCAATTGCAATATCATTTTTTCCGTATTTTGCCCACGCGGCTTCTGCGGCGGCCTGAGCAGTATCATAATGTCCACTCCAAGAGCCATCTGGATTCTAATAAGCGTATCCATCGATATTAGAATTACCACCACCATTGGCCTCATTCTATCTATTTTTTAATAGGGTTAAAAATGCTTCATATTGCGTTTTCGCACTTTCAATATCTTTTTTTAATTGAGCGTACTAACCAGTTAAATTAAGCACTGCCGTCGCTTCTGCTCCGAGTCTATCAATTAATCCCTATTCGCCATCTTTACCAGTAAGAATATTTAATAAATTCTCACTCTAAGTAACAACACTTTCAACTTTTGTCGCGAGATCATCAAGGCCAATTTCTTCGTTGATTGTATCAATATCTTTTTGCCACTGTTTAAATGCCCCACTAACATCTTCAACATAACCAGTAACATCAGTTTTCCAGTCTTCACTTTGATTAATCATCCAACGAGTATCATTGGTCCAAGTATCCGCAGCAACATTACTATCAGTACTTAGTGCTATCTAATATAATTCAGAAAACTAAGATAACTTGTCATAATGATATTTCTTAGCCTCTTCCATTGCAGCATGATACTCTTCTTCAGAAGCAAAGGCTCCTTCAAGTCGCTACTACTCAATTGCAATAAAATCATCATACATTTCTTGCATTTGCTACTGATATTTTTCAGCATAATCTGCGGCGCCTTCAAGTCCAATATTATATAAACTATTTTGAGCATCTTCTAATTTCTACTAAGCATCGGCGATTGCATTGGCATCGGCAGTATAGACATAACCTAAATTACCTTCACTATCACGACGTAATCGTACCGTAGATTTTGCATTCTAAGCCTCTTCTAAGGCAATTTCTGCTAATACTAAGTCATATTTTGCCTATTGGATTTCCAATTCATACTAACTTAATTCAGACTTATTCTGCAACTACTAAGTTTCTTTAATATAAGCCTATAAACGCTTTTTTGCTGCTGTGTTAGTAGTTTTATCAATCTCTTGCTAAGCAGTTCGCATTAACTTATTAGTTTCATACACTTTATTTGTAGCAGTTAAATATTCTTCTTGAAGAGATTTTGCTCGCTCCATAGATTGATTTAATGCATCAAATGTAGTTCCACCAGTTAATGTTTTTTCAAGAGATTTATTTAAATCTGCTAAAGTATTCTCAAGAATTGCTTTTAAAGATTCGGCCCATTCCGCGGCCTTTGCTAAATAAGCATCTTGCGCGCCTTCAGCCGCATCCAAGGCTGCTTCATATTCTTTTTTGTAAAGCTTTGCTGCTTCACTGTCTTCACCATTAGCCTTAACCTCTGCTTGCCAGCGATCATAAGTTTTAGTCACTTGCTCTTGGTACATTGTCCAAGTTGCCTTTGCGGCTGCAGTCTAATCTGCCAATAATTTTGACTAACCTTCTAAAATAATACCGATAGATTTATAATCAGTTTCTTTTCCAAAGGCAGCCATTAATGATTTATAATGGTCTAATACTTTGGATTGATTTTCCATCTTTTTAGTAACTTTATCAAGTTCTTCACCCATTGCCGCAAGCGTATCGGCATAATAATGCATCATGGCTTTATCAAGTTCATTTAATGCTTGAAGATTTTCATATAATTCAGCAGTAATAGTTTCAAGTTGTTCATAATAATCTGCATCATTAATATAAGTATATCCTTCTGGGTTTTCTTCAGTAATACTTTCAGGATCGATGGTAGTATGTAAATGCTCCGCCATTCCAAAAGCCTCTTGTACACTTTCAAGGGATGATAGATAAGATTGTAATTGACCACCAACAAGTTCACCATTCTCAGATAAAGTGCCAACCATTAAACCTAAAGCCTCAGCCATACTAAAAGCGTCGTCTTCAATTTTACTTAATTGATACTCTAACCATTCTAACTCTCTATCATCAATAGAAAGTTCTAATTCCATTTTAAGGGTTAGTGCTTCCGCATTTTTAGATTGCCATTCAGCCCAATTATCAGCAATTTCATTGGTAATATCTTCGCCCATTTCTTTGGTCTCATCATATTGAGTAATTTTTTCAAGGAAACCCATTAACCATTCTTCATAAGGCTTCAAAGTATCATTGATATATTTATTTTGTTCTTCTGCATCTGTATAAGCATCAGCAGTATCATACATATCCTCTAATTTATCCCAGAAATATTGCATTACTTCATTGTAATTTGTAATATTACCATTATTATCATAAATAAATTCAAGACCATTAGAGTTATATTCACTATTATTTAATGCAGTTTCCATTGCTCGTCGGTCATATTCTAACCAATTTGCATTTTCTTGTTGTTTCTTTTCAAGTAATTTAATTTCTTCTTTTAATAAATTATTAACTTTGCCCATTTGCTTCAAACGAGCATTACCATACATTTTATCAAGTTCACGATTAGCGTCATCTAAAGAATCTGTAATATCATCAATAATATCATCAACCTCTTTATATCGAGGAATAATCTCTTCCATTTTTTTACGAGATACTTTTGTAACTTTATCGGCTGCATCATCCATAATGCTTGATAATTCATCACCAATTCTTACAAAGCTCTCAATTCCAAGTTGACCATTTTCTAAAGTATAATTAGATAATGCATAACCTAAGCTTCCAACAACATTATCTGCAAACCCTAAAGCCAATTCTTCAGACATACCTTGGTCCAAAGCTTTTTGATAAGCTGCAAAATAAACCATTGCTAAATCATTACCAATTTCATTTGAAACTGCTGAAATTGTTTCGCCAACTTGCACTGATGCATCTTTAGCGATACCAGTAGTCAAGTCTACAATTCTAGTTCCAAATATGGTATCAGTACCTAATAAATCTTGCGCAGCTAAGGCCTAAAGCTCATTAAGAGCATCCTAAGAGCCCAAGGCAGCGTCTTTTAAAAGACTAATTGTCTTTTCAGATAATAAAAATTCCTTACTAAGTTTTTCGCCATCTATATTAAATAGATGTCCCATAACAGTCTATAACTCATTTACTAATTCAATCTATTCAAATATAGTGCCTTCTTTTAAAATAGTCATCCAATTTGAATATCCATTAGCAACCATATCTACAGCTTTTTTGTAACGAATTAAACTAGCCGCGATTAAATCGCATAGATCTTTATTGTCTGCCAATTCAGTGTTTAAAATAGCAACACCTTCGCTGACTTCTGTCAATTCATCTGCACTTATACCTAAACTTGTAATATATTTCTACCAGCTATCTCTAGCATTATGGTAGGCAATATTAGCCTCATCTATATCATTTTGAGCATTATCAATTCTATCTTGTGCCGTGTCTACACCTTCAAGACCGGGGATTTCAGTGCCATTCACGAAATGGTCATATTCATTTTGCGCCTATGTCTCCGCGGATACTGCTTGATTATAAGGCTAAGTAATGTTAGTATCATAAGACTTATACAAACCAGTCATTAAAGCATTGGTAACATCGCTTGCTAGTCCTATTCCTTCCTTCATATTGCCATTCATATAAGCTGTTGCTAAATCTGCGGCCATTGTTGTTGCCTGTTCATCAGACATTCCCATTAATTTATATAATTTATTTGCGGCAATACGTAAAGCTGCATCTTTATCATGATATGTAAAATCGTCTGAGGTGTCTGTCAAAGCAATTTTAAATAATTCTTGAGCCTATTTATAAACTGCTTCACTAATAGCCCCACCTGCATAAGCATCTTCAAAATATTTTAATAAATTATTTGTGATAGTAGTATTATCATGATTACCATTTTCGTCAAACAACAATTCTCCCTAGAAATAATCATTAGACCAATAATCTTTTGTGCCGGCCATTGTTGTTCCAACCTATTCACCGATTCCGACAATTTCAGCGTTTCGCTATCGGCCATTATTAGTATAATTATAAGCATTATTCCGTCTATTCTCTGCGTCTTTTCTATCTCCAGTAGCATCTTCCCAAGCATTCTTATAAGCGTTTGCTACATCTTCATTTCCTGATTCCACTGCATCGTATGCATTATTGGCTACATCTATTCGATTCTTAGCTGCTATTACATTTCCACGCGTAGCTCCCTGTAAGTAGCTATCAATATAAGCTATCTACTCTTCTTCAGTTAAAGCAAGAAATGCTGACCAATCTTTATCTGCTCCATTTTCTTTCTTCCAAGCATCATACTATTCTTTAATCTTATCCCAATCCTTAACATCACTCTAAAGCATTTCTTTTAATCCAAAAGCAATAGTAACACTTGCCTAAAGTTGATTTTGATCAAAATAGACTTGCATTGCATTATATGTTGCTTTAACCGTATCCATAGTATCATGCTCATTAAATTTAATTGACCATAACATTTCTTTTTGTTCTTGAGTTAATTGTTTATACCAAGGTTCATTTACAATTTTTTTCTCAAGGTCGGACATTCCATCAATATAATTATTTTTTGCCTTTTCTACAGCGGCCTACAACCCTATATCATCAATATTATTAACATTTAATTTCATTAAATCTTCATAATTATATTTGGATAAATCGATGCCTTCGTTCTAAGAATATTGTGTTAAAATATCATCAATATATGCCTCATTTTTTTCACCCGCTAGTCCAGAGTTCTCTAAATCTTTAACAAGTCCTTTGTAAACTTCTAAATTATCTCCAATGTTCTCAGATAAGCGAGCCATTAAACGAGCTTCTACTAGTTGTTCATGAGCAGCATCTTCATCTAATCCATTTTTGTTGCCAACTCGTTCCCATGCGCCTTCAGCATTTTTCTTTTCAATTGTAACGGCGCCACCGCCTCTATCTACAATGCGGTAATTGTCTCCAGTGGCTCCACTCGCATCTTCGTCTCCCATAACTTCACGTAAATAAGCTTCCCAAAAATCGATATTTCTGCCTTTCCAAAGCTCATCAATTCCAGACTCCACTTCGGACCGATACTATTCTTTTTCGTTAGTAGCCATATTATTTAAATAGGCCTAATTACGAGCAGTTGTATAAGCTTCATTATTAATATTAAATGCACTAAAAGCAGCTTCCCATTCGCCCTCTTCTTTTTTTAGGCGCATTATTTCAACATCAGTAAGCTTTTGAATGGCCTCTCTGTTAGCGACCAGACCATCAATTAAATCACTTGAAACTCCAATTTCTTCTTCTAAAACTCGCTTAAACTCTTTATTATCAGCGAACATACCCTTATTCTCTATTTTGGAATAATGTTTAATAATTTTATCAATAGCCTCGTCTTCTTTTTTTGTTCCTGCGCCACCACTTATTTGAGCAATGGTACCTCCAACTAAACCAACTACTCCGCCAATCACTGCGCCTACAGCTGCGCCTACAGCATTGCCAATTACTGGAACAATACTACCAATGCCTGCACCAATTAAAGCACCAGCACCGGCTCCTGCGCCAGTCGCACTCGCAATATTTCCACCGCTAATCAGATTATCTTGTCTAGTATCTATATCTCTGACAAGCTCTTTTCTATCAACTTTAGCTCGAGCGTTAGATGCAGCTACATTAGAAAGCATTGACATAGCTTGCATTTTACCCATTTTTTCAAGCTCAATCTATTGTAGCTATTCTAAAGATGCTTCATCGATTTTAATAACGCCATTATCAATAGTATATGATAAACCTTCATAATTCTTAATAAGCTCCATTGCAGCTGCATTTGCCTCCAATAAAGCTTCATTATATTCAACAGTACCTTTAGTCATTTCTTCCATAGACTTAGTAATATTTTTATAATTATCAACATTATTTGCAAATTCATCATAATTGGCTTTTACTTCTTCATACCGTTCTGCAACACGAGCAGCGGCTTCTTCAGCTTTCTAAGCCTCTTTTTCTAATTTATTATATTGATTAATAGCCAACGCTACAGTACCAACAACAACTGCGATGCCTGCTGCGATTAAACCAACACCGCCAAGTAAGGCGCCATGTGAACCAATCCAGCCTTTAACCGCTCCACCTAATTTTTTAATAGCAGGTCCTAACTTTTTTACCTCTTTGCCAGTACCTTTTTTACCTTCTTGATTTAACTTTTCGCTACCTGCATTGACAGTATTTTGAACAGTATTTTCAGTAAGTTTTTTATTTTCTTCTGTTAATTCTTTTTGTTTTAAATCAGAACTTGCCGCAGTTTTTTTCTTCTCTTTGGCTAAAATTGATTCTGCTGCGGCATCAATTAATGTGGCCGCCGCATTTTTTAATGTGCCCTTGCTCCAATTCTATTGTGCCTAAGTTAAAGAATTCATCATAGATACAGTCATGGTAATAATCATGGCACTGCTCTATAATACACTTAAAAATTTCTCCCAACCAGACATATCTGGATTAGTTAATGCATCAACCGCGCTAGAAGCCATATTAATAATAGAAACAAAAGACATTGCGGCCTAAGCCCCAGAAACTAAACCATTAGCCCAGTCTTTCATAACCCCCTTGGCAGATTGAATAGATTTTTTATATTCTTCTTGAGCCAATTTTGCTCTTCTCTCAGCTTCTGCTTTTTTAGAAGCAGCGTCACGAATCTAGTCATAGCTATCGACAATTTCTTGAGTGGTTTTTTTATCAACTCCAAGTCCTTGCATAGAAGCCTAATTACGACCCTATTTAGCATTTAACAAACCCATTAATTTTTCATAGGCTTTTGTTGCTTCCTCGCCACCCGATTTAAAAGCGTTCATATATTGAACAATTTCGTCTTCAGACATATTAAGCTCTTTACCTACTATGCGTACAGCCAAACCTAATTCCGCCATTTCTTTTTCGCTAGCATTACCATTTTGTTGAACACTAGTTCCAAAACGAGAAAAGGCTCCTTCTAAAGCATGAGATTCCATAGAGATTTTTTTCATAGATGCAGATATTGCATCAAATTTAGCAATATCTTTAGTCGAAACTCCAATATCCCCTTTGGCCTCTCCCATTTCCCTATAAGCTTTTTGTTTACTGTCTGCTAATCTGTCTTTAGACTACTCTTCTCGTTCAGCAGCCTTAATAACCTAATCGCCAATCTAACGTCGTAAATCTAATAACTATTGAGCATGAGCAATTTCTGCTTCACTCATATTTTCGCTATTCTCAATTAACTCTTTTTGCAAAGCAATCTATTGAGCATACTAATCAGAAGCGGCCTTACCAGACCCAGAACCGACACCATCATATCCAATTTCCATTTGATATTGCATTTCATCTAAAGCGGCAAATTTTTCTTGTTTAACTGCTTGCCGACCGCCTTCGGTAGACATATAAATATTATGAGCCATATTACGCAAACCTTCGGCCATCTGAGCAGAAAATACTTTAGTCATAACAACACTAACTGTTGCCAAAACACCTTTTAATCCTCCAAGAGAATCAATAACACTATCTACATAATTTAATACTTTTTCTAACCCATTTAAAACATCAATAAAAAAATCTTCATCTAATAAGCTTGAATAAACATCTTCTGCGGCTGCCCTTACTCTGTCTTGCGCGGCCTCCCAAGATTCTGCATAAATTTCAGCCTATTCCTATAAAGTTCCTTTGGAGCCGTATGCAGTACGTAAATTGGCAGTCATACTATCTGAATCGCCAACATTCCAGTTATCCATTAAAGCAACTAATTGAGTATATTGACGAGTGCCGGCAACAGTCTGTGCCAAAGCAGCTTGTTGCGCCTTAGATAAATTATCCCATTTTTGAGCCATCTCGTCCAAAATGCGATCCATATCTTTCATTTGCCCGCTCGTATCAAAAATACTAATTCCAACTTTTTGCAAGGCTTCAGAATATTTATTTAACGTAACTCCATCATCAAGAGTTTCTCCTAGATTTAAACCCTAAATACGAGCAAAAATTGTCTTTAAAGCAGTACCGACTACTTCTTCACTTTGACGAGTATTAGAAGTAATAGTTGCCAAAGCAGATGCAGCATATTCATAACTCAAACCAATAGTGTCTGCAATAGCAGCGAATTTTTCTAAGCCACCAGCAATTTCTTCTGTGCTAGAAGCAGTCGCCGCTCCAAGAGCAGTCATAACATCAGCATAGTACTCCAAAGATTTAGAGCCATCATAAAAATTATTCCATACTGCGGTTAACTAATCAGAAACAATTTGCGCGCTTTGACCTGCGGCATTAGCCATCTTAACAGTCACTTCTGTTCTTTTGGCCACTTCCGCATCACTTAAACCCTATTGATAATAAATCAATGAGGCATTAGTGTAATCTGTTGTTGTTGTGCTTAATGCTTTTGCTGCTTTATTAGCCTATTCGGCAAATCTAGTCATCTGTTCAATATTTTGACCAGTAACAATTCTAATATCATTTAAAGAAGCATTTAAATCTTGTGCATAACCATAAGCAGACTACACTGCTCCCATAAAACCATGAAGTATGCTTGAAGACAATTGCCAACGAGCAGTATTTTTTAAAGTTGTCATCATTTCTGATAATGCTGCATTAGACCGTCTAATAGGAATTTCAGCCTAAGCAACAGCATTTGCTAATGACATAAAAGCCTATTGACCCTAAGGACCTAAGGCCTATAATTGACGACCATATTCAGCCAAAGTTTTTCCACTTTTCTGAATAGAAGTATTTAATTTGCTAAAATCTAAATTACCAGTTTTTATATTGGTCGCATTCTATAAATGGACCTTTAATTCCATCGCTGCCGCAGACGCTTCTTGTAATTCAGCGGTCCAAGGTATATTTAACGATTTTGCTGGCGCAGAAGCTATCTAAGATAACTAATTCTACAAGTTTTGCATTTGCGCAGTTGCTTTACTTGTATCTGCTGTAAATGCTAAATTAACATTTAACTATTTAGCCATTTAATTTTGCTCCTTTCTCTCCAATTTTTTATTTTGCAAAATAAAAAAATCGGGAATGAGAATAATCTTTATTCTCGTTCCCGACTATTCCTATTATGTTTTCAAAATTTAATTAACAAAAATAATTATTTTAGCCCAATTTAGACAGTACATCTCTCAATAAGTTTAAATTATCTTTATCAGATAACTTATCTCTAATAACAGTAGCATCTAAGTCTAAAGATGAATAATCTGCGGCCGCCGCTTCTAAAATACCCATCGCAGAATTACGATAATCATAAATATTCTTAATGGTATCCCAAACGCTTGCTTGAATTTCAGTCCAATCATGTTCTCTAATATTATTTACTACATCAGTAAAAATACCAGTGCTTACAACTAAATCATATAATTTAAATGGATCTTCTTTCATCTTCGCAGTAAAACTCAAATTAGTATAAGCATACATAATTTCAAGAACCATATATAACTTTACTCTCATAGGATTATAAAATCCGTTCTCATCAACAGATTGATTGATAATACGAGAAACTAATTCCATCTTTTCCTTAATAGGAAGATATTGTTTTACTTCATAATAAACAGGCTCACTTTGAGCATTATAGTAGAAATTTTTACAATCACTACCATTAATTTTTACATCTAATTTAGAAAATGGTACTTTTGCCATAAACTAAATCCTCCTTTACTCTTGATTTTATATTTATATTATACCAGAAAATTTTTCTTTTGTCAAGTTTTATTTCAATTTTAAATTCTTTTCTGCTAAAGAATAAGCTTCTTTAATAACCGCATCACCAAGAGCTTCTCCCACAGAAGAAGTTTTTAACATTTCATAAAAATTCTAAGCAGTGATCTAATGATCATTTAATAAAGTTGTTTTAATTAATAAAATTTGAGTCTTTAGGGTAGCTGTTCTAATATTTCCAATCCACGCACCAGTACCACTACTGGTTTTTAGCTAAATATTAGCGACAACTTGACCTGTACTATTAGTAACAATTAAGTCACCACCAGTATACCATGCTGTTCTATTGGTGGAAGCCATTAATAATCTAATAAAATTTAAATTATGGATTGCTCGCTCTTCCCATTTAACACTTGAATTTAATAAATGATCTCCATCAGGTAACTCTCCTCTTTGAGAGAAATTATTTAAATATTCCCAATGAGTAGCACCGATATGGCTCAAATAAGCATCCGCAATCTTACCATTTAAATATTTACCAAAAACATTACCATAAACTGCCATTTTATATGTATAAACTCCATCACCATATTTAATAGGGTTAAGTTGTTTATAAATTTCTGATTTGTTTAATCCATATAAATAATGGATTTCATCATCTTCCATACGACCAGAAACATCATTAAACATATTAGATAAGTGTTTAGTTAAAATTTGAGAATTATATTCTCGTTTTAAATCCTAATCAATTTTCTCGATATTTAATGCACCAGACTTGTTAGCAATAGCATTTTCTTCATCATCAACAAATGTCCATGTTTGGTTTTGAGACGAATAAAAATTCAAAATAGCTAATAAAGAAGTAGTTGGATTCATAAGTAATTCTGTCTAAAACTTGTTCCATTCAGAATAAGCCATTTTTACCTATCCAGCTTCAATAAATTTTAATGTATTATCTAAAGCAATTTCAATATCCTTGTCTTTTGCTTGTAAAAGCTTGGTCATTAATTCAATAAATTCCTATCTTGGTAATAAATATCCACCAAGCATAGCGCCTTCATAGCTCATAAATACTCCTTTCTCTCAAAATGACAAAAAGGGGAGAGATAATATATATTATCTCTCCCCATAAATTTTATTTATTCAATTGTCAATTAATTAGGTAGTTTCCTCATGGATAGGGCGAGCCTCACCAGGAGCAATCATGCCATTAATGTCTTCGTAGTCAACAGACTTAGTACGAACACGAGTTAGGTCAACAGCACCCTCAGCCTCAGTAACGATCTGAATAGCGGCCAAAACTTTCTTGGTCTTATCAAAACGAGTGTAGTCAGGGAATGCGTCAATAGTGAAGGTGAAAGTAGATGGATCACCAGAAGAAGCCATAGAGAAAGTAAAGTTAGACTGAATCTTACAGTTAGGAATTACAAACTCAGCAGGCATATCAACACCATCAGTATTACGGAACAGAGTAGAAGCCTCTAAGTAGTAATAACCACCGAACTTGTCGGGGGTGATAGTAATCTCAGAAACACCACTAGTTCTCTTTACATAGTAGTCAACCAAAACAACGACATCGCCACGAACAGCATAGAAATCGGCTAAACTATTGGCACGAGCCTTGTCATCACCAGTACGACCAGCATCAACCCAGTTACCCTCAGTTAGAGTAATAGTATAGGTCTTAGTAGCATCATCAAAACTAAATGCGTTAGGCATGAAAGGTTCAGTAGAAACTTCACCATTCTCTAACAGCATTACATAGATGTAATCCTCACCATTGAAGGCAGGGTTACCGTCTTTATCCTCACCAATGTAGGGCTTATTCTCCAGGGTGATAGTGACAGTACCTGCTTCCTTGTCAACAACAACCTTAGAAGTCTGTTCAGTAGTATGAACCATAATGGGCTTCTCTTCGGCATCAACCAGACCTGCGCCAGACAGAATCATGAAGCCTGCAGGAGAAATCAGAGCATCCTCCATAGTGAAGGTAACAGTACGCTCACCTTCCCAAGCCATCAAACGAGAGTTACCACGACCACCCTGTGCATATACAGTAGTAGCAGCACCTTCCATGCTAGAAGTCTTCAGAGTATCGAAATAGATAACAGGCTCGTTCTTATAGAAAATCTTGTTACCAACCTTTTGATTGGCCTTTGCCTTTAAGACAACGTCACAAATTTCGCGAACAC
>JAEIGA010001764.1_pt1 | contig 34291 bp, 29 predicted proteins | sample 9270691 | NCBI WGS metagenome assembly JAEIGA01 (sample SAMN17057246, study PRJNA624740) | gut metagenome | biome: biome; isolation source: fecal sample | host: Bos grunniens | place: China: Xizang | collected 2019
CTTAGGATTCATTCGGGCAAGCTCAAGAAGAACCTTACCGAACACATCCTGATATCTGCTCAATCCCGCCTCATTCGAAATTCTCTCTCCTGTTTCCGGATCGAACATGCCCGGCGCATGCCATACAGTCTGATTTTCCTCGGCCGGTGCATAACCTTTACCCTTCTTTGTCAATGCATGAAGGAGTATCGGCCCACCCAGTTCCTTAAGTTTCTTGAGCGTATCGATTACCTGCCCTATATCATTTCCGTCTATAGGACCAAAATACCTGAAGCCCATCGCCTGGAAAAGGTGTCCGCCGCTCTGACGTACCATGCAGGCCTTTGTCGTAGCGACAAATTTCTGCAGAAGACCTCTGAGCTTGCCGTCACCGAGACGGTCCCAGACCCTTTTCTTAGCCATATTATATTTAGGATTCGTAGTTATGCGCAGAAGATATTCATGCAGCGCACCGATATTCCTGTCAATGGAAATATTGTTATCATTGAGAATCACGAGCATGTCAGCCTTGCTGACTCCCGTATTGTTCAGGCCCTCGAACGCAAGACCTCCGGTGAGAGAACCGTCACCGATAAGGGCAACAGACTTGTCCGGTCTGCCGAGAAGCTTTGCCGCTTCGGCAAATCCGAGGGCAGCTGATATTGAAGTGGAAGAATGTCCGGCACCGAATGCATCATATTCGCTCTCCGATCGTTTAGGAAAACCGCTGATTCCATCCTTCTGTCGGTTTTTCCTGAAAGCTTCGCGTCTTCCTGTAATGATTTTATGAGCATAGGCCTGGTGTCCCACATCGAAGACCAGCTTGTCCTGGGGGGCATCATAGACATAATGCAGGCCAACAATCAGTTCAACAGCTCCGAGGCTGGATCCCAGATGTCCCGGATTGATCGCACAGCACTCGATCATATAATGACGGATCTCCTCACAAAGAGTCCTCAATTGAGCCATGCTCAATCCTTTGACATCCTTAGGAGAGTTCACCTTATCAAGAATCGTGTATGCCGGAGTATTCTGATCCATATTGCCTTCAAAAATGATTGACTTGCGAAGGTAGTAAAAAAACGCTATCTTCGCAAACCGTTTTTTGAATAATCAAACTATCAAATATTATGGCAGAAACTATCAAAAAGTATCTCAATGACAGCTTCGCGGCAAGGTGGGCTGCATTGATCCTCATTGCGCTTGCAATGTTCTTCGCGTACATGTTCGTGGATGTAATGTCACCGCTTCAGTCCCTTATCGAGACTTCAAGAGGTTGGGACAGCTCAGTATTCGGAACATACGCGGCTTCCGAGTATATGCTTAACGTATTCGGTTTCCTTATCCTTGCCGGAATCATCCTCGACAAGATGGGTGTACGCTTTACAGGTATTCTTTCAACCGGCCTTATGGTTGTCGGAGCAGCTATCAAATATGTGGCGATTACAGAATGGTTCCAGGGAACAGATTTCTGTGCATGGCTCAATTCATGGTGGGCAGCTATGCCAGGCAGCGCAAAGCTCGCGTCACTTGGCTTCATGATCTTCGGCTGCGGTTGCGAAATGGCAGGTATCACAGTATCAAAGGCTATTGCAAAGTGGTTTGAAGGTAAGGAAATGGCTCTTGCCATGGGTCTTGAGATGGCTATCGCACGTCTTGGAGTGTTCGCCGTACTTTCTGCTTCGCCAAGACTTGCAGATGCCTTCGGCAATGTGGAGGCTCCTATCCTCTTCTGCGTAGTCCTTCTCCTCATCGGCCTCATCAACTTCATCGTGTTCTCTGTAATGGATTCTAAGCTTGACAAGCAGAAGGGTATCGTTGCAGGAGGAGAGTCCAGCGAGGAATTCAAGGTAAGTGACCTTGGCAAGATCTTCAGCAGCAAGATGTTCTGGTTTGTAGCCCTTCTCTGCGTGCTTTATTATTCAGCTATCTTCCCATTCCAGAGATATGCTACCAACTTCCTTGAGGTAACCCTCAACATCGGCAGCACAGAGGCAGCCAACCTTTTCAGATGGTTCCCTATCCTCGCAATGGTCCTCACTCCATTCCTCGGAGCATTCCTTGACAACAAGGGTAAGGGTGCAAGTATGCTCATGGTTGGCGCAATCATCATGATCGCATGTCACCTCAGCTTCGCATTCCTTCTTCCTATGTTCCCATACAAGTGGTTCGCTCTCCTTCTTGTCGTAGTACTCGGAGTATCATTCTCACTCGTTCCAGCGGCTCTCTGGCCTTCTGTTCCAAAGATCATTGATCCTGTCATCCTCGGCAGCGCATATTCACTCATCTTCTGGATTCAGAACATCGGACTCTGCCTCGTACCGCTTCTTATCGGTGTAGTACTCAAGTCTACAGGCGGATACATCGCTCCTATGTGCATCTTCGCATCATTCGGAGTACTCGCATTCATCATGTCATTCTTCCTTAAGGTAGAGGACAAGAAGAAGGGTTATGGTCTCGAACTTCCTAATATAAAGAAATAATGTCATCCCTTAAGAAAACGCTTAAGGACAACAGATGGGCATGCTGGCTTGTGCTGGCATGCCTTGTTGTTCCTATGTTTGCATCATATTTCTTCGACGACATGTTCTCATCTCTGTCTGAACTTTTCAAGAATCCGGAAAGTCTCGAACTGGGCTGGAACATGGCCGACTACGGATTCTACTCCAGCGGATATTCCTTCCTCTGCATCTGGGGAGGCCTTATCATATGTGGAGCATTGCTTGACAAGTTCGGAGTAAGACTGGTCGGTTCCATCTTCGTCGGCATGATGACAGCAGGAGCAGCTCTGGTCACTTTCGCCATATCGGCAGGCTTTGAACCGAAGACATCACTTGCCATTGCATACGTCGGCTGCATGCTTTTCGGTCTGGGAAGCGAAATCGCCGGAGTATCTGTAACAAGATCCATCGCGAAATGGTTCAAAGGACGCAATATGGCTCTCGCCATGGGTCTTCAGCTTGCCATCGCACGATTTGGAACAGCCACAGCCATCCTTGTCGCGCCTATGATAGTAAAGGTCAAGGCAGCCGGAGAAATATATACCTTGGCTGATACCAACAAGCCTGCACTCATAGGACTTGCCGTACTTGCCGTCGGAACTATCCTCTGGGCCGTATTCGTTGCTATGGATGCTAGGTTTGACAAGGAAACCGGATTGAGCGACAAGGTTGAGACTGCAGAAGAAGACAAGTTCAAGTTCTCTGACATCTTGAAAGTACTCAGCAATCCACGATTCATGATGATCGCTGTGCTTTGCGTGACATTCTACTGCTGCGTGATCAGATTCAAGAAGTTCGGAGTATCCATACTGCTTCCGCTTTTCGGGGTTGATCTGGACATTGCCACAGTACTTCTTGCAATGATACCATTCTTCACTATATTGTTCACTCCCCTTTTCGGTGCATTGGTGGACAAGGTGGGTAAGGCTACGCTCTGGATGATCATAGGTTCTGCTCTTGTTCTGATTTCCCATCTGATCATCACATTCGCTCCTCAGGGAGTTCCGACTTATGCATATATCGCCATAGCCATGCTTGGCATAGGATATTCACTTGTTCCTTCTGCAATGTGGCCATCAGTGCCTAAGATCATTCCGGAAAAGAACCTGGGTACTGCCTACTCACTTATCTATTGGGTACAGAACCTTGGAATGTGGGCAGTCCCTATCTACATAGGAAAGATCTTTACCCGAGAAATCACAGTTGCAGGTGACCACGCACAGGAGGTATCAGCAGCAATTCATGCCGAATATATATTCATCCTTCTCGGAATAATCGCCATAGCTGTAGCATTCATGCTCCGTTTGTCATCAGGAAAACATCCTGAGCTGGAGCTTGACACCCCGGCTGGCAAGAAATAATTGACAGCTTTGGGATTGATGACAATTTTTCATACTTTTGATGAGTCTAAGCTAATTATCAACTAAAATTCAATATCATGCACAAGAATCTTTTGAAATTGGGTGCAGCTGCACTTCTTATCGGAGCAGCAGCATCATGTACAAGCCACAACAGCCTTACAAAGAAGGAAGTTGCTGAGGGCTGGGTACTCCTTTTCGATGGTGAAACCACAAATGGCTGGAGAAACTTCAACTCAGATGACACAAACCTTGCATGGCATGTGGTTGACGGCTGTCTTCAGGCTAACGGTGTCGGAGATGACGCTAACGGATACATCGTTACAGATAAGGAATATGAGAACTTCATCCTTTCATGGGACTGGAAGCTTTCAAAGGGAGGTAACAGTGGAATGCTTTATCACGTCGTAGAGAGTCCAAGATTTTCTGTTCCATATGTTACAGGTCCTGAGTATCAGCTTATCGATGTAGAAGGCTGGGAAGAGGCAAACGCACCTGCAAAGCTTGAGGAGTGGCAGAAGATTGGCGTAGACTATGCCATGCACCTTCCTGACAAGAGCAAGATGCACATCAATGACGGTGACTGGAACAACTCGATGATCGTATTTGACAATGGTCATGTGGAGCACTGGCTCAACGGTGAGAAGATCGTGGAGTTCGAGGCTTGGACTGATGACTGGTTTGCAAGAAAGGCAAGCGGCAAGTGGGGCAACGCTACTGAGTACGGTCTTGCTTCAAAGGGTGTAATCTGTATCCAGGACCATGGTTATCCTGCATCTTTCAGAAATATCAAGATCAAGGAACTTCCTCGTAAGGCTGGTGAGACTGTAAGCCTTTTCAACGGCAAGGATCTCACAGGTTGGGAACTTTTCGGAAGCATGAGAGTTTCTGTTGACAACGAGGGCAATCTCGTTACTCAGAACGGTGAGGATCTTCAGTACGGTTACCTCGGAACACGCGAGTACTACAAGGATTTCGATCTTACAGTAGAGTTCAAGCAGGAGTCTAACGGTAACTCAGGTCTCTTCTTCCACTCATTCGTACACGGCGGATATGAGAGCAATGTTGTCAACGGATGGCAGTGTGAGGTAGCACCTAAGGGCAGCGACACTGGTGGAATCTATGAGTCTTACGGTCGTGGATGGCTTGTTCAGATTCCTGACGAGAAGGAGGATATTCTTCAGGAAGGACAGTGGAACACTCTCCGTCTCCGCGTAGAGGGCAACAAGGTTCAGACATGGCTTAACGGACAGCCTATGATCGAGATTGATGATGAGCTTATCGGTTCAAAGACTGGACGTATCATGCTCCAGATTCATGACGGCAACAACATCACTGTGAAGTGGAGAAACTTCAATCTCACTACGCTCTAACAGTTCCGACATAGAAAATATGGTGTAATCCTGATATTGGATTACACCATATTTTTTATATCTTTGCTTTCGACGAACTAAATTATTAACTAAAACCCAACAGTTATGAAAAAGATCATTATTGCAGCTGCAATGCTTCTTGGTTTTGCAATCGCTGCTTCGGCACAGCCGAGAGCAATAGGTGTACGCATTGGAAACGGTGCTGAAATAAGTTACCAGCACTCTCTCAATGACAATTTCCTCGAAGTTGACGGAGGTCTCGGACTTCCATTTGATGGAACGTTAAGTGTAGGAGCAACAGGTATTTACAATTTCATGATCGCTCAGCCTAATTGGACTGACAGAGGAGAATGGGGTTTCTATGCTGGTCCTGGAGCAGGAGTAGGCCTTGGAGTCGGTGATGCCAACTTCTTTAATCTTTCAGTTGCCGGTATGGTTGGTCTGGAATACACATTCTGGTTTCCTCTCCAGCTCTCTCTTGATTTCAGACAGAGTATCGGAATCGGATTCAATGGCCATGGTGGATGGTATCCATCAAGCGTAGGCCTTGGAGTACGCTATAGATTCTAAAAAATGTCGACCTTATGGGTTCATAAGGTCGACATTCACAAATCCGTTAATCTCTTGTATCAGTTCTACAGATGCAAGAGATTTTCTTTTTATCTCATCTGTAGCATCCGGAGAAGCCGCAGCTGCTCTGAAGGCATTGATAGCTTCTCCGAAGCGATTGTTTTTTCTAAGTTCTACCCCTTGAGCATATAGGCTTTCGGAGGTGGTTTGAAGATTCTTCACTTCACTCAGAATAACTAGGACTATACGAGTCCTGAGAATCCCATGAAAGCCATTGCAAGGATGCTGGCTGTAACAAGAGCGATAGGAACGCCCTTGAAAGCCTTAGGCACATCATTGAGTGCAAGCTGCTCGCGAAGACCTGCAAAAAGGACCATTGCAAGACCGAAACCGAGAGAAGTAGCAAAGGCATATATGGTAGCCTCTCCAAGATTCATCATACCGTCAGCCGCAGCAGCGAAAGGTGATGACTTCTGAACGACAGTAAGTGCTACACCAAGCACAGCACAGTTAGTGGTGATGAGCGGAAGGAAGATACCGAGCGCCGAATAAAGCGACGGACTGATCTTCTTGAGCACGATCTCAACCATCTGCACAAGAGCTGCAATCACGAGAATGAAAGAGATAGTCTGAAGGAACTCAAGACCGAACTTTGCGAGAAGCGAGTTGAGAAGATAAGTCACAACAGTAGCAAGGGTGATTACAAAGCATACCGCCATTGACATACCGCTTGCAGTGCTGAGCTTATTGGATACTCCAAGGAACGGACATACTCCAAGGAACTGTGAAAGCAGGATATTGTTTACGAATATCGCTGAAATGATGATAAGTATAAATTCCATAATTACTCAGCCTTTTTGGTTGTAAGTTTTTTGAAGATCACAATAAGGTATGCAAGTGCAAGGAAGGCACCCGGAGCAAGTACGAATGCAAGGATACCGTCACCCTCGATGAACTTGAAGCCGAATACTGAACCGCTTCCAAGAACCTCACGAACAACTCCGAGAAGAGTAAGTGAAAGTGTGAAGCCGAGTCCGATTCCGATACCGTCAAGAGCAGAATCAACAACACTGTTCTTATTTGCAAATGCCTCAGCACGTCCGAGGACGATACAGTTCACCACGATAAGCGGAATGAACAGACCGAGAGTTTCATATACATCAGGTACATAGGCCTGCATAACAAACTGGAGCAGGGTCACGAATGTAGCGATGACAACGATATATGACGGAATACGCACCTTATCAGGTATATATGCCGCAATGGCAGAAATTACCATATTGGAAAGAATAAGCACGAACATTGTCGCAAGACCCATGCTCATACCGTTGACGGCAGAAGTAGTAGTGGCCAAGGTAGGACACATACCGAGAAGGAGCACAAAAGTAGGGTTCTCCTTAATCAAGCCTTTGGTTATAAGTTGTAGTTTTCCCATTTCCTGTTCCTCCTTTAAATTGCCATAGGGGTTTGTGCGATAGTCTGGAAGACCTTTGAAGCAGTTGCAAGACCGTCAGCATAGGCTCTTGATGTGATGGTAGACGCAGTGATTGCATCAACATCTCCACCATCCTTCTTTACAGTAAGCTTCTTCTGAGACGGATCAAATCCTTTGAACTGCTCAGAGAAAGATGCCTCAGTACATTTCGCGCCAAGACCTGGTGTCTCAGCCTGTGAAAGTACCTTTGTATTCCAGATAACACCGTTTATATCGAAACCGACCTTGATCACAATAGGGCCACCGAAACCGACAGGAGCCACATTGATGGCACAGCCTACAGTATTTCCCTGCTCGTCATAAGCAAGATTATACTCATATTTCTGACCGTCCATTTCTACTGTTCTCACTTCTTCGATCTGAGCAGCTGAATCAGGAAGTACTTCCTTGATGGCTGCTTCATTCTTTGCCGCTGCAGCCGCTGCAATAGGCTCGGCAGTAAGTGCATATACTCCTGCGAGAAGAGCCGAGCAGACAAGACAGATCGCTGACAGGCAAAGAGCCATGTTCTTGAATGATGATTTTACTGCCATAGCTTATGCCCTCCCGTACTTTTTAGCATGGAACCACTTGTTGAGCAAAGGAACCACTGAGTTCATGATAAGGATTGCAAAGGACATACCCTCCGGATATGCTCCGAAATAACGGATAAGCATTGTGATGACACCTATACCGATACCGAATACAATACCGCCCATGTTGCTCATAGGAGAAGTGACATAGTCGGTCGCCATGAAGATAGAGCCAAGAAGGAGACCTCCGGTGAGGATATTGAATACAGGATCCGTATATGTGCTTGGGTCAATCATCCAGAAGATGCCTGAGAATACTGCCACAGTAGCAATGATAGAGCATGTGATATAAGGTCTGATTACCTTACGTGCAAGCAGATATGCAAAGCCGAGAAGAAGAGCTATTGCCGAAAGTTCACCGGCAGAACCGCCGATATTGGCAAAAAGCATCTGGCCGTAATCAAGAGAAGCGATTGCCTCGACTCCGCCTTCCTTGACAACTCCAAGAGGAGTAGCTCCGCTGAAGGCATCGATCGATCCGCCGATGAAGCCCTTAGGCCTTGTCCAGTCTGTCATATATGTCGGGAAAGAAATCAGAAGGAACACACGTCCTGCAATTGCAGGATTAAAAAGGTTCTGTCCGAGTCCTCCGAATGTCATCTTGGCAACTCCGATAGCGAAAACTGCACCTACGAATACCACCCACCAAGGTGTAGTAGCCGGAAGGTTGAGTGCAAGAAGAACTCCAGTAATGACTGCTGACCAGTCTCCAAGCGAGCATGGTTTTTTAAGAAGATATTTTGTGATCAGGTATTCAAGCAGAAGGCATGAAGCTACACTTGTTCCGAGTACAAGAAGCTCTGCCCATCCGTAAAAGAGTACGGAAACAAGCACTGCTGGAATGAGGGCGATCACTACGTCACGCATCAGACTTTTGGTTGAAGTCTTGGTATGCAGATGCGGCGACGGTGAAACCAATAGTTTATCCATTGTATTATACTTTTTATAGTTATCTGTTATCCGAGGCAGATGGCAAGGGTCAAAACCGTTTTACTTCTGTCCCCTACCTCTTATGATTCTGATGACGTCGCCCTTGGCAAGACGTATGATATCAAGAAGCGGAATATTTGCAGGGCAGCTGTAAAGGCAGCATCCGCACTCGATACAATCCTGAACGGCATTCTCCTCAAGTTCGTCCATCATATTGTTTCGGGCGAGCTTGTTAAGGAGGAACGGTTCAAGGCCCATAGGGCAGGCCTCTGCACATTTTCCGCAACGGATACATGCCGACTCAGCGCCACGCACTGTCTGCTCCGCAGTAAGATAAAGCAATGAAGATGAACCCTTTACAGTAGTTGCATCCATATTTGCAATAGCCTTACCCATCATCGGACCTCCACTTACGATCTTTGCAGCCTGCTCAGGAACTCCACCTGCACACTCCGCAATATAAGAAAGAGGCATTCCAATACGGAACTTATAGTTATGCTGCTTCTCCATAGGCAGGCAATCGCCTGTAATGGTCATGACATTGGTAACCAACGGCATATTCTTCTGCACAGCCTCATAGACAGCAAGCGAAGTAGCGACATTCTGTACCACAGCTCCCACATCGATAGGAAGTCCCATTGACTTGACCTGACGACCCATAACAGCATCGATGAGCTGCTTCTCACCTCCCTGCGGATACTTCTTCTTGAGTGTCATTACAGAGATTCCGTCATAGCCTTTTGCAGTCTTCTGGAGCTCAGCTACCGCAGCTGTCATTGCAGCAATAGCCTCAGGCTTATTTTCCTCGATACCGATCACAGTCTTGCAGCCACCGAGTACCTGCTTCATGATTGCGGCACCTACTACGATTTCCTTGCTCCTTTCGAGCATGATACGGTTATCAGAAGTAAGATACGGTTCACACTCGGCACCATTGAGGATGAGGCACTCCGCCTTCTTGCCAGGAGGAGGACAAAGCTTCACATGTGTAGGGAAGGTTGCACCTCCAAGACCTACAACACCATTGAGCTTGATCTTATCAAGAATTTCCTTATTATCCTCAGGGATAGCAGTTACAAGAGTATCCGAGAGATCTACACCCTCAACCCATTCATCTCCCTCGACATCGATTTCTATATGAGTCATATTATTGCCCGCTATATCCTTACGAGGACCTACAGACTTCACTGTACCCGAAACAGATGAGTGAACATAAGCAGAGATGAATCCTGCAGGCTCAGCAATGACCTGACCGGCCTTCACCTGATCACCTGCCTTCACAACCGGAGTTGCAGGTGCACCGAGATGCTGAGCTACAGAAATGAATACTTTTGAAGGAAGAGGAAGAACCTCTATCTTACAGTCTTTAGATATCTTGCTGTCACTTGGGTGGATACCACCAATTGAAAATGTCTTCATCATAGTATTATTCCTCCTTCTTGACTGGTTCTGCCACTGGAGCAGCTTCCGGCTTTGGTGCAGCTGGAGCAGTCTCAGGCTTAGGTTTGATTACTGGGAAGTTAACAGCATGGATTGCTCCTGTAGGACATTCCGCCACGCATTTCTTACAGAGCTTGCACTTTGTGAAATCGATGTAAGCGACATTGTTCTCTACAGTGATGGCCTCAAACGGACATACCTTTGCACACTTGCTGCAACCTATGCAGGCAGCCTTGCAGGCCTTGCGTGCAACAGCACCCTTATCCTTGTTCACACATGAAACGAAGACACGCATATTTCTGCGTCCCTTGTTTCTGAGCTCGATGATATTCTTCGGACAAGCTTTGACACAAGCACCGCAGGCAGTACATTTTTCTTCGTCGACTACAGGAAGACCTGTTGCTGGATCCATTGAAATGGCACCGAACTGGCAGGCAGCCACACAGTCACCGCAACCAAGACAGCCGAACGGGCAGCCTGTATCACCACTGTAAAGCGTAGCCTTAACACGGCAAGACTGACTTCCGCCATATTCGTTTGTACGAGGACGGTTTTCACATGAACCGTTGCAGCGTACTACAGCTACCATCGGTTCCTTTACGGCAACCTCGACACCGAGTACGGCTGCGACCTTCTGCATGCCGTCATTGCCACCTACAGGACAGAAACATCCTTCAAGATTAGGAGATGACTCTACACAATGCTGAGCGAAAGCACGACAGCCAGCCTGACCGCAGCCTCCGCAATTTGCACCGGGCAACACTTTCTCCACTTCATCAATTCTCGGATCTTCCTCAACCTTGAACTTTTCAGCCACAAGGTAAAGGACTACAGCGAGAACCGCTCCAAGCAGGGAAACGATTGCAATAGTCCAGAAAATAGTTGTTGTCATTATTATTAGTTTTAGTTGTTTTTTATGTAAAACACGAACTCATTTGACAGTCTGTCTCTGAAAAGCCAGATGCCAAAATAATAAACAGCCACGCCTGCCATGGCTACGAGTCCGCAGAGGTACTCATTTTCAAACACCAAAGACAAAGATAATATTAAAATCATTAATATCGCCAAAGGAATGACATAAGAAATCCATGCAGCCTTCAGACCCATTGTCATTTTTGTATATACCTGAACCTCATCACCCACCTTATGGTCTGCAAAGCCGTTTGTCGGAACCATTATGAGCTTCTCCTGCTGCTCAGACATACCGCACATGCCCTTGGCATGGCAGGACAAGCATGCTGAAGATGCGATGATCTCTACTGTTGTGTAATCCGGACCGACCTCAATGATCTTTCCGGCATGTGCTATCTCATTTTTCTTTGCCATCTTATTATCTTTTAGTTTCTATAAGTGATGTGAAAGGATGTTTCAATCCGCTATATGCTGTCATTCTTCCGGTCGCCACACCTACAAGCAAAGGGGCTTCAAAAAGGACAGGCAATCTGTTTTCATCATCAGTCACCCATATGATCATATCTTCCTCCCCTTTAAAGACCTCACCTTCAAGCAGTTTTGCTGCAAACTTGATGGTATTGACCGTACCGAGACCCTTGACCTTTATGGTTTCTCTGCCATGAAGGATGAAATAGACATTATATACATCATCATCAATGGCAAAGGTCATAGGATACTTTTTACCTGGCTCGACCGCATCGAAGTCCATATTCCTGGCAAAGAAGAAAAGGGCCGGAAGGTCAAAGGTGCATCGTGTCAGAGGCAGTTCCATATAGCGCTGACCTCTCTTTGAAGAATATACTTCCGCCAGAATGCACGGCTCTGCTATATTCCTGATATAATAATATGTATTCTTGGCCTGATAACCACCCTCATAGGTATCTCTCGTGAACTTCAGAGGCACAAGGCCATCACAGGTAAACCATGATTTGAAGTCCTCTCTTACCTTGAATATTCTGTCAAAGAATTTCGTAGTCCTGCCGTTTGCCGAGCACAGGAAGGTCTTGTCACCGTTGTAGGTAAGAGTATCGAGAGATACAGTAGCAGAACCGACATCAGTATTGATGCCGCCCCATTTATAATGAAGGACAAACTCCATCTTCTCACCGGCCTGAAATGCCAGAGCATCCTCTGTCACAGCACGCACAGGAATACATGAAGTGCCTTTTAAATCAGAATTCTCCTGTGCATGAACTATATGGGCCAACAGAGACATGCATAGGAGAATAAATTTCTTTATATGTGATTTCATATTACACTTAGAAATCATTATTTGCGCCAAACTCATCAACACCCATTGATGCAATAGGCACATAACCCTGAGGAACAGCTGCACCGGTTATCTCAGCCGCCTGATTGACCATGCTCTCATGTTCATCGACGAAACGTACCTCATCAGCACGGAAACGCATGTCGATATCGGCAATGGCACCGTTACGATGCTTGGCGATGATGATCTGAGTTCTACCTACGTCATCCGGATTATCAGAAAGTCCCTGATAGTCATATCGATGAATGAAGATTACCATATCTGCATCCTGCTCGATTGATCCTGACTCTCGAAGGTCACTGAGCTGAGGTCGTCTGTTGCTGCCCTGACGGTTTTCTGACTGACGTGAAAGCTGTGAAAGTGCAATGATAGGAACATCCATTTCCTTGGCAGTAGCTTTCAATGTACGTGAAATAGCTGCCACCTCCTGCTCACGCATTCCTCGAAGCTCGGACGGGCCCTGCATCAGCTGAAGGTAGTCGACTACAACGAGTCTCACACCTTTCTGCTTTACCAGCCTCTTCACCTTGGAACGGAATTCCATTACAGGAAGCGATGGAGTGTCATCTATATATATAGGTGCCTTGGTAAGTCTTTTCAGCTGTATATCAAGCTGCTGCCACTCCCAATCCTGAAGCTTGACACCACCCTTGATCTTTTCTGCACTGAGTCCTGTCTCTGAAACCATCATACTGTTTGCAAGCTGCTTCGCAGGCATCTCAAGAGAGAATATCGCTACAGGCATATTGAAATCTACCGCAGCATTACGTGCCACATTGACAACGAAGGCTGTCTTACCGACTGAAGGACGGGCCGCAAGAATGATAAGGTCTGAAGGCTGCCAGCCGAGTGTGATATTGTCCACAGATGGGAAGCCGGAAGGAACTCCACTATATCCCGAAGTTTCCTGACGCTTCTGAAGATCATCCAGGGCATCATTGATGACCTTGCCGATCTCCTGCACATCCTTCTTGACATTATTCTGTACAGCAGCATATACCTTTGACTGTGCCGAATCCACAAGTTCGTCTACATTGACAGACTCATCATACGAAGACTTCAGAATATCATAGGATGCAGTAATAAGCTCACGCTGGATGCACTTCTGCTTCAGAATACGGATATAGTACTCTATGTGCGCCGCCGCACCGATCTTCTGTGAAAGCTGTACAAGAGCGACTGTTCCGCCAACAGCTTCGAGATTACCGTTCGACTTGAGCTTCTGAGAAACTGACAGCAGGTCAAGAGCCACATGCTCATTGACAAGAGAACTCATCGCCTCAAAGATCATACGATGTTTCTCGCTATAGAAGCACTTTGTTGAAAGTTCATCCATAGCCTCGTCGATACAGTTAGGCTCAATAAGCAAAGCTCCGAGAACTGCCTCTTCGACATCAAGAGCTTGAGGCGGTCTATTTCCCATTTCAAGCCCAAGTGTGTCGAGATTAACTCCCGAAGTCTTTCTTCTAGCTGTCCTTTTCTTGCTCTCGTCAGCCATATTCCCTATTATTCGAATTCAGGGTTGACGAGGATTCTACCGCAGTACTCGCAGATGATCATCTTTCTGTTAGAAGCGATATCGATGAGCTTCTGAGGAGCGATAGTGTTGAAGCAACCGCCACATGAGTCATTATTGAAAACAGAAACGACTGCGAGCTGGTTGTTGCAGCTCTTGCGGATGTGGTCGTACGCGCTCATTGTTCTTGCGTCGATCTTGGCTGCACATGCATCTCTGTTTGCACGAAGCTTCTCCTCCTCCTTTGAAGTAGCCTCAACGATTGTTGTAAGCTCCTCCTTCTTCGCCTTGAGGTCATCAGTCTTGACAGCAGTCTTCTCCTTGATTGTCTCAAGTTCAGTCTTCTTCTCAAGGATGCGCTCCTTGGTCTCATAGATGTTCTTCTCTGCGATCTGTCTTACATAGCCCTGATTCTCGATCTCCTTGTTAAGAGAGTCGTACTCACGGCTGTTTGCGATATTCTCGAGCTGAGCCTTGTACTTCTCGATCTGAGCGTCGCACTCTGTGATATTGAGCTTGCTCTCAGTGATGAACTTGTTGTATTCCTCGATAACCTCTGCAATGCGGGCTGCCTTAGCCTTGAGATCAGCGATCTCCTCCTCAAGATTCTCAACCTCAACAGGAAGCTCTCCTCTGAGCTGAAGAATCTTGTCAATAGCTGTATCCGCCTGCTGAAGAGCGTACAGTGTAGCAAGTTTCTCGCTTACGCTGAGATCTGAATCAGCAAAGCTCTTCTGAATGGATACGAACGTCTCTCTCTGGTCAATAGGCGTCTCGATTTTCTTTGTCTTTTTAGCCATATCGCTTAAAAACTATTATGTGTTTTAAAAATAAAATATCGGATTACTGTATATATTCTGCGTAATGCGAACCGCAAAGGTAGGAATTTTTTTCTTTATCAAAGAAAATAAAATTTCAACTATCTCTATTTCACTCTCATAATGGCCTATATCCATTATCATGAAGCCCTCAGGAGTGAAAAAATTATGATATGAAATGTCGCCGCTCAGGTAAAGCTGGGCACCTGAAGCCTTAGCTGCCGCTATCAGCGATCCGCCCGAACCGCCGCACATGGCAACACGGCTGATCATTCCCTCTATAGGCTTGGAACATCTCATAGCCTTGAGCTTGAACTTTTCCTTCACAAAGTCTACAGCCTCCTGTGACGTCATAGGCTGAGGAAGATCTCCGACCACTCCAAGTCCGGTACCCTCACCATCCTCATCAAGAATAGCAAGATTAACAAGGCCAAGCTTGGCCGCCATGGCCCCACTGACTCCTGCAATCACCTTATCTGCACTTGTATGAGCAGCATATATGCTTATGCCGGCCCTGATCGCCTTTATGACTGCAGCCCCGATCATATCCTCCGGACTTATCTTCTTGAGTCCTGAAAATATAAGAGGGTGATGGGTGACAATCATATCCGCACCGCAGGCGATCGCCTCGTCCACCAGTTCAGCAGTACAGTCAAGACCTATAAGTACCGAATTCACCTCATTCTCAGGCGAACCTATACACAGACCGCTGTTATCCCATTTTTCCTGAAGGTTCAATGGGGCGAATTCCTCTATTATATTTATTATATCCTTTACTTTCATGATTTCAGACGGGATTAAAGTTCCGAGCGTATTTCGGTAAGCTGGGCACGTATGGATTTCAGGGTGTCCAGAATCTTAGCCTTGCTGATGACCTCCTTACGGTCTCCCCTAAGGCGTTTTGCCGCTCCTTCAAGTGTCAGTCCCTCAACCTTGACAAGCATGTGGATATACTTGAAGGTTTCGACATCCTCCTTCTTGAAGAGACGGTTACCTTTTGCATTTCTTTCCGGACGGATGAATTTCGGGAACTCATTAGCCCAGAAGCGTACCAGGGAGGTGCTTTCTCCCAGGATTTCCGCCACTTCTCCGATTGTGTACAAATACTTTTCCATCATCAATCCATTGACTGGCCTGTCGAAACTGACAGAATCATCATATTAATATATTCTTCAGGAGTAACGCTCGCAAACATATGGTTTACAGGATCGAATACAAGCGTATCCTTGAGTACCTCATAATGAAGATGCGGAGCAAATGAATTGCCCGACACACCGACATGACCGATTCTCGCTCCCCTCTTCACCTTCCTGCCACGCACTGCCTCAACATCAGCCAGATGAGCATATCTGGTCTTATATCCATTCTCATGATCGATCACGACCACATTTCCCAAACCCTTTCGCGAACGGATCACTTCCTTTACCACACCATCTGCAGCTGCATGAACCGGCTCACCTGATGGAGCGATAAGATCCAGTCCGTTATGTTTCATGCTGACCTTATAGAAAGGATTCATCTTGTCACCGACCGAAGCTCCGGTCTGGGCGAAAGAAAATTCCTTGAGCGGACTCGTCATCGGAGGCATCACGAAACCCGAGTCGCATATCACCTCCATCACCTGACGGAAATTCGCCTCAACCACATCAGAACAGCTTTCAAGAAAAGCTATCTTCTTTTCCGTGTACTGCACGAGGTCATTGTCAGGAATGGAATCAAGTCCGGCCAGGAAGTCAATCGAGGCATGAGGTTCCATATCCGGAGCGGAAGTATGGAATATATCCGTATATATGAGATTATCCTTGACTTTCAGTCCTTCTACCACATCTGCAAGCAAGGCCTCCTTGCGAGAAAGCTCAGGAAACTCCTGCTCATACATACGGTTCTCCCTGCGTAGACGACGCTCTGTGTCAGTACTGAATATCATTGCAAAAATGATATAGTACAGCACTGCCATCGAAAGGGTTCCCACAAAGAACCTCAAGAGTCTTCTCAAGACCTTTCCTACTGTAAGCTTGGGTCCTTTCATGATTTACCCCTCATCTTTTTCTGATGTGACGGATGCAGGGTTATCTTCTCAGACGCATCTGCAGTATCCTGCACAAGTGTAGCATACTCCTGCGGTGTCATATCAAGATCATAATAATTATACGGATTGACCGGACGGCCCTTGTATATCACTTCATAGTGCAGATGCGGGCCAGAAGACTTACCAGTGTTACCGCTCTGACCTATGCACTCTCCCCTCTTGACAGGCATGCCCTCTACCACACCGATCGACTTGAGATGGGCATATCTGGTCTTATATCCGAAGCCGTGGTCAATAAGTACCGAATTTCCGTAACCGAAGAACTCGAAGCTCACGCTTTCAATAACGCCGTCACCTGTGGCATAGATCGGATTACCCGGCTTCAAGGAGAAGTCCACACCCTTATGCATGGTACTGCGGCCCGAGAACGGGTCACTTCTGTAACCGAAAGTACTTGAAAGCTTATATTTACGCTTGTCCGGAACTATCGGAGGGATAGCAGGGATACATGAGGCCATATCGCCAGCCCTTTTTGAGAGCAGGGCAACCTCATCGAAGGAACGGCTCTGTACGTATGTCTTCTTTGTAAGCCTGTCAAGTCTTATCGCCGTATTCTTCAGGAGTCCATCTGTATCCATGAGGTCATATTTCTCATAACGGTTGACACCTCCGAAGCCGGCATTTCTCACGGCAGCAGGTATCTCGTTCATACCGAATATCGAGCGATATATGTCATCATCCCTCATCTGAAGCATCTCCAATGCCTCATCATGCCTGTCCAGCTGGGAGTTGAGGACCTCAATCTTCGAACTCCACTGAGCATTGCTCTTCTTCAGCAGCACAGTCTTAGGCAGCTCATATCCAAGCACAGATGTATAGATCCAGAAATAGAATACGGCCATCATCAGACTCACGGCAAACATTACCAAAGTCCTGATGAAGCGCGAGGGCCTGTTTCTATGTTTTACATTTTTTGGCATAACAGGCAAATATACGAAAAATTCCTGATACACAAATTATTTTACCAATGCACCCTACATATAAGAAAAAAGTTGTATTTTTGTGGGTTAATTGCCGTAGCATGGGCTTTCGGCAACATGGATAGAAAATAAAAACTACAAAATATGACTTCTAAAGAAATCAGAAAAGCATTCTTGGACTTCTTTGCTTCTAAGGGACACCAGATCGTGCCTTCGGCACCAATGGTGGTAAAGAACGATCCGACACTCATGTTTACCAATGCTGGTATGAACCAGTTCAAGGATTGGTTCCTCGGCAACAGCCCGGCTAAATGGAAGAGGGTTGCAGACAGCCAGAAATGTCTCCGCGTGAGCGGAAAGCACAATGACCTCGAGGAGGTAGGCCGCGACACATACCACCACACAATGTTTGAAATGCTCGGAAACTGGAGCTTCGGAGATTATTTCAAGGTAGAGGCTATCGATTGGGCTTGGGAGCTCCTTACTGAGGTGTACAAGCTTGACAAGGAAAGACTTTACGCTACAGTATTCGAGGGATCTGAGGCTGACGGCACTACACTTGACGTAGAGGCTATGGAGGCATGGAAGAAGCATCTTCCAGAAGACAGAATCCTCCTCGGAAACAAAAAGGACAATTTCTGGGAAATGGGTGATACAGGTCCATGCGGTCCTTGCTCTGAGATCCATATTGACCTCAGAAGCGACGAAGAAAGAGCTGCCGTTCCAGGTTCTGAGCTTGTAAACAAGGACCATCACCTTGTCATCGAGATCTGGAACAACGTGTTCATGCAGTATAACCGCAAGGCAAGCGGAGAGCTTGAGCTTCTCCCTAACAAGAATGTGGATACAGGTATGGGCTTCGAGCGTCTCTGCATGGCTCTCCAGGGCAAGCAGTCAAACTACGACACTGACGTATTCACAGGCATGATCTCAAAGATCGAAGAACTTTCGGGACATAAATACGGTAACACTACAGAAGAGGATATCGCGATGCGCGTCATCGCTGACCACATCCGCGCCATCAGTTTCTCAATCGCTGACGGTCAGCTTCCTTCTAACGTGAAGGCTGGTTATGTAATCCGCCGTATCCTTCGCCGTGCAGTACGTTACGGATATACTTTCCTCGGCTTCAACGAGCCTTTCCTCTGCCGTCTCGTTCAGCAGCTTATCGACGACATGGGTGAGTTCTACCCTGAGATCGTAAAGCAGCAGACTCTCATCGAGCGCGTAATCAAGGAGGAGGAGATGGCTTTCCTTCGTACTCTTGACAGAGGTATCCGCCTTATGGACAACATCATGGCCAAGTCTGCCGAGACTAAGGTCATTTCAGGAGAGGACGCTTTCGTCCTTTACGATACATTCGGCTTCCCTATCGACCTTTCTGAGCTCATCGCATCCGAGAAGGGCTATACCATCGACATCGAGGGCTTCCAGGTCGAGCTCCAGAAACAGAAGGACAGAGCACGTAATGCAACAGCTATCGAGTCTGGAGACTGGGTTGAGTTCGCACATTGCGACAGCATCGAGTTCCTCGGTTATGACTCAACAGAACTCGAAGGCGTACAGCTCACCCGTCACCGTACAGTAAAGGCTAAGAACAAGACGATGTACCAGCTCGTATTCGAGCGTACTCCATTCTATGCAGAGATGGGTGGACAGGTTGGCGATACTGGTTACATCCTTTCAGAGAGCGGTGAGAAGATCAACATCATCAACACAATCAAGGAGAACAACCTCACAATCCACGTTGCAGAGCGCATTCCTGCTGACTGCACTGAGAGCTTCAGCCTCCATGTGGATGCAGAGAGAAGAACTCAGATCGAAAACAATCATACAGCAACCCACCTTCTCCATCAGGCATTGCGCGAAATACTCGGCACACATGTAGAGCAGAAGGGTTCATATGTATGTGACAAATATTTCCGTTTCGACTTCTCACACTTCGAGAAGCTCAGCGAGGAGCAGGCAAAGCAGGTTGAGAGCCGTGTAAATGCTTTGATCAGAGCTAACTATCCACTTGACGAGAACCGCAATGCTACTATGGAGCAGGCTGAGGCCATGGGTGCTATGGCACTCTTCGGAGAGAAGTATGGCGACACTGTACGCGTGATCAAGTTCGGAAATTCATGCGAGCTCTGCGGTGGTACACATGCTGCTGCAACAGGACGCATCGGTTTCTTCAAGATCGTTGCCGAGTCTGCGATTGCTGCCGGAGTACGTCGTATCGAGGCTACTACAGGTGTACACGCTGAGGAGCTTGTAAACGGTATGGATGAGACTATCCGTGCTGCTAAGGCATTCTTCAACAAAGTCCCTGACCTTGCCGGTGCGATCAGAAAGATGGTTGAGGAGAACGAGAACTACAAGAAGCAGATGGAGGAGATCGCCAAGGAGAAGACTCTTGCCCTCAAGGGTACTCTCAAGAATATGGCAGTCGAGATGAACGGCATCAATGTAGTTAAGATTGACACTGAGATGGATCCTGTAATGCTCAAGAATGCAGCGTTCATGCTCCAGAAGGAGGCTCAGAACCTTGTTATCGCTGCAGCATTTGAGGCAGCAGGCAAGCCACAGCTCCTTCTCATGTATACTGAGGATCTTGTAAAGGCAGGTCACAATGCGGGTGCAGATGTTCGCGAGGCTGCAAAGCTCATCATGGGTGGCGGCGGTGGACAGCCTGGGCTTGCAACAGCTGGTGGAAAGGATCTTAACGGTCTTTCGGCAGCTGCCGCAAAGTTGATTGAATTAGCTACCCGCTAATTCAATCAACTGGGTTTCATTACGACCTGCACTCCCTAAGGGGATTTCGACCATACCCGGGCCGATCGGCTGAAGCCGATTCAACCCACCGCACAAAACACCATATCAAGCAAGGAATGAAGAAGCTGGACAAATTCATATTGAAGTCATTCGTGGGACCGTTCATCGCGATCCTGCTTGTAGTCGTCTTCATCCTTGTGATGCAGTTCCTGTGGCTATACATTGACGAACTGGTCGGTAAAGGTCTGAGTATAAAGATCATACTCGAGTTCTTAGGTTGGGGAAGCGTGACCATGCTCCCGCTTTCACTTCCTCTTGCCACCCTTCTCGCGTCAATGATGACATTGGGAACACTCGGAGAAAACAACGAGCTCCTTGCAATCAAGGCAGCAGGCATTTCGCTGCAAAGGATCATGATCCCTTTGGGCATATGCTGTGCATTGATCAGCGTGGGAGCCTTCTTCGTATCTAATGACCTCCTTCCTGTCGCCTTCAACAAGATTTACACCCTCAGGGACGATATCGGCAAGACGAAGGACGAGATCAAGATACCAACCGGAACCTTCTACAACGGAATCGACGGATATATCCTCAGAGTCAACGACAGGAATGACGAGACCGGCATCATGCATGGAGTCATGGTGTACAATCACACCGGAAACAAAGGCAATACAAGCCTTACCCTTGCCGACTCTGCCCTGATGAAGATGTCGAAGGATAAGAGTTACCTCAACTTCATCCTTTATAATGGAGCGAATTATGAGGAAACGAATGAAAAGAAATTCCGAGACACTACCCTTCAGTTTCAGAAGATCGACTTCAGCAGGCAGGAAATGATCATTCCTCTGGAGAACTATGCTTTTCAGAAGTCTGACACAGCCCGTTTCGATGACCAGGCGAAGTCTATGAACCTCAAACAGCTGTACCATGGCAAGGATTCCATCGGAGGCCTGAATGCAGAAGCGAAATTCAAGAATTATGAGGCTCTGAGACTCTCAAGATCCCTGCTTTATAATTCTCAGCTTGACACCAGCGGAAAAGAAGGCCGCAGATGCAACTTTGCAGAGGATGCCACTCAGTGGAGAAGTATCGAGATGGAAATCACAGCGACTACCAAGGCAAAGCATGTCGCCGAGGATATGCAGATGGTTCTTAATACCTACTCAAGGGAAAGGTTCCAATTCACCTTCAGACTCAGGAATTATGACATCGAGATCCTGAAGAAGTTTGCAATTGCGATTGCCTGCTTCATCTTCTTCTTCATCGGAGCCCCACTTGGAGCTCTCATCAGAAAAGGTGGTCTGGGTACTCCTGCAATCATATCAGTACTGTTCTTCGTAGCATACTGGGTAATTGACATTTCAGGAACTAAGCTGGCAAGGGATGGTGCAATGGGAGCATTCCACGGCGTATTCTTCTCGGCATACGTACTTCTGCCTACTGGTCTGTTCCTTACGTGGAAGGCCATAAACGATTCGTCCGTATTAAATATGGACATTCTTAAAAACAGTCTTAAAAAGCTAATTTCCAAGATCATGGGTAAATCTAAAAAGACCAGGATTGTATATATGGGAACTCCTGAATTTGCGGTTGCACCGCTTGAGGAGCTCATCAAGACCGGGCATAATATTGTCGGAGTGGTAACTGTCGCAGACAAGGCAAGCGGTCGTGGACTTAAGATAAACGAAAGTGCTGTAAAGAAATTTGCAGTTGAACATAATATCCCTGTACTTCAGCCTATTTCACTTAAGGACCCTGAGTTCCTTGATGCACTGAGGGCATGGAAGGCAGATATGTTCGTAGTAGTAGCCTTCCGTATGCTCCCTAAGGTCGTGTGGGAAATGCCAAGACTTGGAACATTCAATCTTCACGCAGCCCTTCTTCCACAGTATAGAGGAGCGGCGCCTATCAACTGGGCAGTCATCAACGGTGACAAAGCTACAGGTGTAACAACATTCATGATCGATGACGGAATGGATACCGGTGGCATCATGTTCAGAGAGCAGTGCCTTATCGGTCCGGATGAGAATGTAGGTGAGGTTCATGACAAGCTTATGAATATCGGTAAGGACCTTGTCGTACAGACTGTTGACGCTATCATTGAAAACAATGTAGAGACAAGGGTTCAGAAAAGCTTCATCCAGGGATCTGAAATTCTCAGACCAGCTCCGAAGCTTACCAGAGAGCTCATGCATATTGACTGGAATGTAAAGACAAAGTACGCATATAATCTCATAAGAGGTCTGAGCCCTTATCCGGCAGCATTCACAGAACTCGTCAAGGATGAGAAGACTGTCCAGATGAAGATCTATGGTGCAGCTAAGGTGACAGGTGAGGCTTTCACCGCAATGCTCGCCCAGCATGGTCTTGAAAAGGTGGAGGCAGGAACAGTACTTTCAGATGGCAAGACTTATCTCGCTATTGCAACTTCAGACGGAGCCATAAATGTTACTGAGCTTCAGATTTCAGGCAAGAAGAGAATGCCAGTCAAGGACTTCCTTATCGGTTTCCGCGAACCTATGACATACTCTACTTCAAAAGGAACATCATCCGCAATAACAGGACATCATGCATAGTAATGTCATCATAATCTGCGACGGAGCGTTCCCTAAGACGGAATATCCTCGCTACCTCATCCGCACAGCCGACTTCATAATCTGCTGCGACGGAGCACTTGTAAAATTTCTGAGAAACAGCAAGGCAATTTTCGGAGAGCAGCGCCTGCCGGACCTTGTCATCGGAGATATGGACACCCTGTCAGCTCCGATGCAGAAGAAGTATGCAGAACTTATCATCAAGGAGGAGGAGCAGGAGCATAATGACCAGACCAAGGCTGTCAGATGGGCCTTGAACAACCTTGAAGGAATAGATTGCATCCATATCATAGGTGCAACTGGAGGACGTGCAGATCATACCATAGGCAATGCTTCCCTTCTGATGGAATATACCAGGATGTTCAATCTCGAGGGCATCAGCATTGAATCGATTTCTGACGAAGGTACTATATTCCCGATTAACGACAGTACCGAAATAGAATGCGGATACGGTCGCGAAGTTTCCATATTCACCCCCGACAGCAGCTTGCGTATCAAATCAGAGGGATTGATGTATCCTACAGATGATGTAGTCTTTGATAACTGGTGGAAAGCCACTCTCAACAAGAGCATAGCAGACACTGTAAAACTTGAATTGAGTCACCCGGCACCAGTTCTGATAATATTAGATTAATTTCTATCCAAAAGTCAAGATTTATTAGGATTTCCACGATTTTAATTATATTTTTGACTGATTAATTCGCAATATGATTTAAATTCATAATAAAATGAGCGAAACAAAGTATTTCCCTACAATCGAAAGAATTGAGGAGGCAGCTAAAGTCCTGTCTGAAATTCTTGTCCCTACACCGTTCCATAGGAACAACCACCTGTCAGATGTCTATGACGCTGATGTCTATCTGAAAAGAGAGGACCTTCAGATTGTACGTTCATATAAGATCCGAGGAGCATACAACAAGATCAGATCTATCGAGCCTGATACCCTCAAATATGGAATCGTATGTGCAAGTGCCGGCAATCATGCACAGGGAGTTGCATTCTCATGTAACAAGCTGCAGATCATGGGTTCTATCTTCATGCCTACCACTACTCCTAAGCAGAAGATCGAGCAGGTGAGAATGTTCGGTAAGGAATATATCGACATCGTACTTACAGGAGACACTTTTGATGCAGCCAACTCTGCTGCTATTGAATTTGCACAGAAGAGCGGCCGTACCTTCATTCCACCTTTCGATGATCCAAAGGTTATGGAAGGCCAGGGAACTATCGGTAGAGAAATCCTTTCGCAGACAGAGGAGAAACTCGACTACATCTTCGTGCCGATCGGAGGAGGCGGACTTGCTTCCGGACTTGGTTCATATATCAGCCAGATTTCTCCTGAGACAAAGATCATCGGAGTTGAGCCTGCTGGTGCACCATGTATGAAGACAGCCATTGCCAAGGGTGAGGTAGTAGAGCTTGAGCAGATTGACAAGTTCGTGGACGGTGCTGCTGTAAAGAAAGCAGGAGCACTTACATACGAGGTATGTCGCGAAGTACTCGATGATATCATCGTAGTTCCTGAAGGTGCTGTATGTACTACCATCATACAGATGTACAACAAGAGCGCAATCGTAGTAGAGCCAGCTGGAGCATTGGCAGCGGCTGCACTCAGATTCTATGCAGACAAGATCAAGGGAAAGAAAGTTGCCTGCATCGTCAGCGGCAGCAACAACGACATTACCAGAATGGAGGAAATCCGTGAAAAGTCTCTCCTTTATGAAGGTCTGAAACACTATTTCCTCATCAACTTCCCACAGAAGTCAGGAGCAATCCTGTCATTCATCAGGGATGTCATCGGCCCGACAGACGACCTTGTATACATTCAGTATATCAGAAAGACGAACAAGGAAAGCGGTCCTGCCCTCATCGGTATCGAACTTGCCGCCAAGGAGGATTTCGATGCACTCATCAGAAGAATGGATGCACACGGAATCTCTTATGAGTATATTAATGAGAACAATAAATTATTTGAAATATTAATTTGATAATACACCATGACTAAGATCGACTGGAGCAAACTCACATTTTCCTACACAAAAACGAACACAATCCTCAGCACAAGCTACAAGGATGGCGCTTGGTCACCTGTAGAAAGCCATACTGATGACAACATCAGACTCACCACTTTTGCCGGTGCATTCCACTATGCAATCGAATGTTTTGAAGGTCTCAAAGCATTCCGTGGCAAGGATGGTAAAGTAAGACTTTTCAGGCCGGAAGAAAATGCGAAGCGTCTTCAGAGATCTGCTAAATATCTTGGCATCGAAGCTCCAAGCATTGAGATGTTTGTAGAGATGTGCAAGCAGGCCGTAAGAGAGAACATTGATTTCCTTCCGCCATACGAAGCAACCGGAGCATCACTCTATCTCCGCCCAACCCTCATCGGCTCGAGTCCTCAGCTTGGTGTGCAGTCCTCAAAGGAAAGCACATTCCTCATGCTCTGCTCACCTGTAGGTGCATACACAGGAGGTACTCTTGAGGCTATCGATGTTGTAATCGCAAGAAACTATGACAGAGCTGCACCTAACGGTTCAGGAGCATTCAAGGTAGGTGGAAACTATGCATGCTCGCTCTGCTCTCTCAATATCGCACATGAGCAGGGATATAAGGCTGTTCTTTATCTCGATCCTGCAACAAAGACTACCATTGACGAGTTCAACTCATCTAACTTCTTTGCAATCAGAGGCAATTCATACATTACTCCTAAGTCAGACTCCATTCTTCCGTCTATTACCAACATGTCCCTCGAGACTGTTGCAGCACACCTTGGAATGGACGTGGAAAGAAGACCGGTACCTGTAGAAGAGCTTTCAACTTTCGAGGAGGTTGGAGAATGCGGTACTGCTGTGGTTATCACTCCGGTACACAGACTTACAGACAAGCCTTTCCTTGAGTCTGACGAAGAAACCGTATACACTTACGGTGATGGCCTTTGCGGTCCTAAATCTCTTCGTCTTTATCAGTTCATCACTGAACTCCAGCGTGGCGCTATCGAAGACATCTTCGGCTGGACTGTAGAGGTGGAAATCTAAAGTCAGCACTTGATCTATAAGCGTTGGGCACAAGGGTCTGAAATGACATCCTTGTGCCCAACGATCTTTATTGAGGTTTGTAATGCTTGGGGTCACGTTCTCTGACCCCGAGCATTTTTATGCTACCTTTTCGTTAGGATTTGCCGGCTGTTTGAAGAGGAAGATGAACAGAATGGCTACAACTAAAGCATATCCGGCAAAGATATACCATGCAGTACTCCAGTCACCGATCATATAAGATGCACCATCAACCTGGGTGCTATATGTGAGCTTGTTGACAACTGCCTGCGCTGAAAGAGTACCGATTGTCGCTCCGATACCATTGGTCATCAACATGAACAGTCCCTGAGCACTGTTCTGCATCTTCTCACTGGTTCTCATGTTTGTATAGAGAGCACCTGAAATATTGAAGAAGTCAAAGGCAATACCGTAAACGATCATTGAAAGGATGAGCATCCATACTCCTGGTCCAGGGTTACCGGCTCCGAAAAGACCGAAGCGGAACACCCATGCAAACATTGCAATAAGCATAACCCTCTTGATTCCGAAGAGCTTCATAGCAAACGGAATCAGAAGAATACCCAATGTTTCTGAAATCTGAGAAATAGAGATCAGTGCGTTGGCATTCTGAGCACCCCAGCTATTAGTATATTCCTCAATTACCTTGAAGTGCGAGATATATGGATTTGCAAAACCGTTTGTAATCTGAAGTGCGACACCAAGCAACATTGAGAAGACGAAGAATATAGCCATATTCCTGTTCTTGAACAAAGAGAAGGCATTGAGACCGAAGCGCTCTGCAAGTGTCTGATTTGCTGCATCACTCTTCACACATGGACATTCAGGAAGTGTAAGGCAATACAGGAACATGGCCAGACTGATTGCACCAGATGTAAAGAACTGATTGTATGAATTCTGGAACTGTACTCCATCAGCCTTTGCAAAATTCACAAAAAGCATGGCACAGATAAAGCCGACTGTTCCGAATACTCGGATCGGTGGGAAAGCCTTTACGGTATCAAAACCGTTTTTCTCAAGGATCTTGAATGCGACTGAGTTTGAAAGAGCAATTGTAGGCATATAGAATGCTACACTAAGTGCATACATAGGGAAAAGCACGCCGAAAGCGACATCATTTCCTGCTGACATTCCGTAGAAGCCGGCACCAGCCATTGCTGCTGCTGAAATCGCGTGACATATTCCAAGAAGTTTCTGAGCTGGAACAAACTTATCGGCAACGATTCCCATAAGGGTAGGCATGAAGATGGATACAATACCCTGCATGGCATAGAATATACCGATCTTCGCTCCTAAGCCGACAGATGCAAGATAACTGCCCATCGAGGTAAGATAAGCACCCCATGCTGCCCACTGAAGGACGTTCATGACGATGAGTCTTGTTCTGATTGATTTATTCATACTTGTCAAATTTTATTATTGTCATTAGTGTTCTTTACTATGTATCATACAAAGATAAAAGATTTTAAGTAAAAGTTGTTATCTTTGGGAGTTAAAATATTTTGAATGAAATTCGTAAAGACACATAACGACCCACAGTCGGCAGCAAGATGCGGAATCATCACTACCGACCATGGACAGATCGAGACCCCTATATTCATGCCTGTAGGAACCGTAGGTTCTGTCAAGGGCATATATCACAAGGACCTCAAAGAGGACATCAAGGCTGAAATCATCCTCGGAAACACATATCACCTTTATCTCCGCCCGGGCCTAGACATCATCAAGGCCGCAGGTGGTCTGCATAAGTTCGAATCATGGGACAGACCTATTCTTACTGACAGCGGCGGATTTCAGGTATTTTCGCTCAGTCCTATAAGGAAACTCACAGCTGACGGTTGTGTATTCCGTTCACACATAGACGGTTCCAAGCATATCTTCACTCCGGAAAACAACATGGACACGCAGCGTATCATCGGTGCTGATATCGTCATGGCATTCGACGAGTGCTGTCCCGGTGATGCAGACTTCAACTATGCAAAGAAGTCACTCAAGCTGACCCAGTCATGGTTGGAGAGATGTGTCAAGCATTTTGATGAGACAGAACCACTGTACGGCTACTCTCAGGCCCTCTTCCCTATCATCCAGGGCTGTGTGTACCCGGAACTTCGTCGCGAAGCTGTCGAGCATGCCGCTGCTCTTGACCGAGAGGGATATGCTATCGGAGGACTGGCTGTAGGTGAGCCGACCGAGAAAATGTATGAAATGCTTGAGGTCGTATGCCCTATTCTTCCTGAAGACAAGCCAAGATACCTGATGGGAGTAGGTACTCCTGCAAATATCCTCGAGGCGATTTCCAGAGGTGTGGACATGTTTGACTGCGTGATGCCTACAAGAAACGGACGTAACGGAATGCTCTTCACCTGGGACGGTATCATGAACATGAAGAACAAGAAGTGGGCTGATGATTTTTCACCTCTTGATCCTAAGGGAACTTCATTCGTTGACCATACATATACAAAAGCATACGTACGTCATCTTTTTGTGGCAGGTGAAATCTTTGCCGGTCAGATTGCCAGTGAGCATAACCTTGCATTCTACCTCGACCTTGTACGCGAGGCAAGAAAGCACATCAAGGCTGGCGACTTCAAGGCATGGAAAGACGAAACTGTCAAAAGGATTACAACGAGACTTTAAGGCAAACACATGGATTTTGATCTCAGACCGAAAAAGCTTGACGTATACATCGTCAAGAAATTCATAGTGACATTCTTCATAGCGCTGCTCCTTATCATAGGCATCGTCATCATCTTCGACATCAGTGAGAAGATTGATGATTTCGTTTCAAAGGAAGCTCCGCTCAAGTCTGTCATCTTCGATTATTACGTGAACTTCGTTCCATACTTCATGAACATGTTCAGTCCTCTGTTCGTGTTCATTACGGTAATCTTCTTCACCTCCAAGATGGCTGCGGATTCCGAGATAGTCGCCATACTTTCCTGTGGAGTCAGTTTCCATAGGATGATGCTGCCGTATATATTCTCCGCCACACTGATTGCCATATTCTCCCTATGTCTTAATCTGTTTGTCATCCCGGATGCGAACAAGACCAGGCTTGATTTTGAGACAAAATACATCAAGAACAGATATAAATCGGTGGGCAGGAATGTTCATTATCAGCTTGCTCCAGGAGAATTTGTCTATGCAGAATCTTTCAGCAAATGGAACAACACAGCATACAAGTTCACATTGGAGAAGATCGAGGACAACAAGCTCGTATCTAAGATTTCTGCGGAGACTGCTGTATATGACAGTACCAGCCACACATGGACATTGAAGAAATATTTCATCCGTGAATATAACAACGACCTGACAGACAGGGTACGGAGCGGAAGGCAGCTTGATACCGTCATAGACCTTTCAGTCAAGGATTTCTATCTAACAGAGAAGACTGTTGAAACTCTTGATTATAGGGAACTCAATGACTTGATCGCCACTCAGCAGCTCAGAGGTGATGCCAATGTCAAATTTGCCTTGATCGAGAAGAATACACGTTTCGCGCTTCCATTCTCGGCCTTCATCCTGACAATCATGGGTGTAGCACTTTCCTCAAAGAAGCGAAGAGGAGGAATCGGCTGGAACATCGGTATCGGTATTGCACTTGCCTTCACCTACATCCTGTTCCTGCGATTCAGTCAGATGTTCGTCCATGCAGGTGCCCTGCCTCCATTCATTGCACTTTGGATTCCGAATGTGGTCTTTGCCATAATCGCTGCCTTCCTTTACAGGATTGCACCTAAGTAAATCACCGATAACTTCGCTATATACCTGAGAGGTTTCTGCGAAGGAATGACAATATATGAAGAAAGCGCACAGCTCCGATCACGGCAGCTGTGCGCTTTTCCTATATATTGCAGTCTGATTATTTAGTCAGACCAAGCTTTTCCATGAGAGCCTCAGGCTGAGGATCGTGACCGCGGAAGTTGCGATAGATGACAGCCTCATCTTCTGCACCACCCTTCTCAAGAATGTTCTTACGGAATGAGGTAGCAACATCAGTATTGAAGATTCCCTTCTCCTTGAAGAGTGAGAATGCATCTGCCTCAAGAACCTCTGCCCACTTATATGAATAGTATCCGGCAGAATATCCGCCTGAGAAGATATGTGAGAATGAAGTTGAGAAAGCAGCACCCTCAGCAGCCGGCATAACTGAATATGGAGCGAGTGTATTCTGCTCGAAATCTACAGTTGCAGTAGCAGGAACCTCCTTAAGTGAATGCCATGCCATATCAAGATATCCGAAATGGAGCTGACGTACCTGGCTGTAACCTGCAAGGTAATTCTTTGCTGCCACGATCTTCTCGATAAGTTCCATAGGAATAGCCTCACCTGTCTGGTAATGCTTAGCGAATGAGTTGAGATACTCAGGCTCGAATGCCCAATTCTCCATGATCTGTGAAGGGAGCTCAACAAAATCACGGCTTACGTTTGTACCTGTGAGTGACGGATAACGGCCCTGAGCAAAGATTCCATGAAGAGCATGTCCGAACTCATGAAGGAATGTTACGAGTTCATCGTGAGTGATGAGAGACGGTGCATCAGCTGTAGGCTTGGTGAAGTTACACACGATGCTGATGAAAGGTCTGTTCTCAACACCGTTCTCAATGCTCTGACCACGGAACTCAGTCATCCATGCACCACCTCTCTTGCTTGCGCGTGGGAAGAAGTCAGCATAGAAAAGAGCGAGGTGGCTGCCATCTGCATCAAGAACCTCGTATACCTTTACATCTTCCTGATATACAGGAACATTATCAAGTTCCTTGAAGCTGATGCCATAAAGGCGGCTTGCAAGACCGAAAACTGCATCGATACAGCTCTCAAGCTGGAAATAAGGCTTGAGTTCCTCTGCATTGAGAGAATACTCTGCCTCCTGATAGCGCTCAGACCAGAAGCTGAAATCCCATGGCATGAGTTCCTTACCCTCGAAACCATTCTTCTTGGCATAAGCGAGAACGTCAGCAACATCCTTCTTTGCATACTTCAAAGAAGGCTCAAGAAGGCTGCTGATGAATTCATTAACTGTTACCTTATTCTTTGCCATTCTCTCCTCGAGTACATAATCTGCGTGAGTCTCATAACCGAGGATATTAGCAATCTTGATTCTAAGACCTGCAATCTGCTTGACGATCTCAGAGTTGTCGTTATCGCCCATTGTAGCTCTTGTATTGTATGCCATCCACATATCCTTGCGGAGATCACGTACAGTGCTGTACTTGAGGAATGGTCCATAGCTTGGATAATCAAGTGTGAAAGCCCAACCCTCAAGGCCCTTCTCTGCCGCAGTTTCTGCTCCCATTGTCTTCACATAAGCAGGAAGACCGGCAAGCTGAGTTGAGTCAGTGATATGGAGAGTGTAGGCATTTGTAGCCGCAAGGACATTCTTTCCGAATGCAAGAGTTGCAAGAGAAAGTTCCTCTGACCACTTGCTATAAAGTTCCTTGTCCTCCGGTGAAAGGTTTGCACCTCCACGTACGAAGCCCTTGTAGTTGTCCTCAAGAAGCTTAGCCTGATCCACATCAAGACCGAGCTGGTCCTTCTTCTCGTAAACAGTCTTTACCTTCTTGAAAAGGTCCTCGTTAAGAGATACATACATTGAGAACTCTGTCATCATAGGAGCGATCTGCTCGGCGATGGCCTGCATCTCATCATTTGTGTGAGCCTCCATGAGGTTGTAGAATACACTTGCTACTTTGTTAAGTGCCTTTCCAGAATACTCCATAGCCTCGATCGTATTCTCGAAAGTAGGCTCCTCGGTATTCGCAACGATAGCGTCGATCTCAGCCTTAGCCTCTGCAATGGCAGTTTCGAAAGCCGGGAGATAATGCTCTGTCTTGATCTTGTCAAACTGCGGAGCACCGAATGGAGCGGTGGACTCCGTCAAAAGCGGATTTTCCATATTGCTGCAGGATGTGATTAATGCAAGCGCAGCGCCTGCAATGATAAGTTTTGATTTCATCTTTTATTTGGTTTATAGATTTTTCATTTCCGTGCCAACCTGCAAAGGTACGGAAACATTTTGTATTTTCGATATGGAAGAAAGTCTGCTGGGAGTCATTATATACTTTATATCAAAACAAGTATACTCTACTCTCGTACGGGTACGTTTGACGGAAGTCACAATTGCAGGAGAAAAACCAATTGATAAAAGGTCTGTCATATCAGCAGTTGTAACTCCTGATTTCAGCAGAGACTCCAATATTTCATAATTGGCATTCAACTGCCTCAGCACCTTTCTTCGAAAAGTCCTGCTGTCCCTGGCCTGCCTGTTATAATGCTTTGACCTGCATTCTTCACAACAGAATTTCTTGTCTGTCCTGCCATATCTGATCTTGTCTCCACACTCCAGACAGACGGGCATGTGCCTGATGTAGCTTTTATAATCCGCCATCCTTTTATTCATTATTAAACCATGCACAAATTTGCATCTGCACCCGTATTTTTCAAAGAAGGCAGAGATGGTTTTTCTTTTTCTTAAAGGATATTTATCTCTTTTTTATAATCGTGGAAACACTTAAAATTAATTTTAGATCATAAAAATAAATCTTGGTGTCTTAAAGAAAAATCTTATTGTCCACAAGAAAAAGAAATCTTTTAAAAATAAAGAAAAACCTGACCTGGAAGGCCTTAGAAGCCATGGTGAGCAGGAATTTTTTGCCTTATTTTGCCTCAAACCTTTAAACATTTTCATATGGAATACATCAACAGTATCGAACTTCAGGGACGCGTCGGAACAATCAGGACCAACGTCGTCGGAGAGACAAAAGTGGCAAATTTCTCACTCGCCACAGAGTACCTTTACAAAACCAGAGATGGAGCTGCTATCTCTGAAACCACATGGCATAATGTAGTAGCATGGGCTAACAAGCAGATGCCTGACCTCGGGACAATAGAGGTTGGCACTCCCCTTCATCTTACAGGCAGACTAAGGAGCAACAGATATACTGCTGCCGACGGAACAGAGAAAATGTTTCACGAGGTTCTTGCCTATAAGATAAGGCGCTTGGATGAGGGTATTCCGGTCCAGCAATGACGGAAATGAGCTGAAGGAAGGATGATCAGTCTTCGCATTACGCGAAACTGGCAACATATTAGTGCATCTTGCCACAATAAGCTGACGATACAATTGTATCATAAGCAATTTGGAGTTATATTTGCGCCCAAATTTATCGAGATAATATGACAAAGAAATTCAACGACGGCAGATGGAGCCGCAGAATTGATGTTGCAGATTTCGTATTTAACAACATCACACCTTACGAGGGAGACGCATCCTTCCTTACTGGCGCTACAGAGCGTACCAAGGGTCTTTGGGCAAAGTGCCTTGAGGCTATCGAAGAAGAGAGACAGAACGGCGGTGTACGTTCTATTGACGCAAAGACAATTTCTACTATCACATCACATGCAGCAGGATACATCGATAAGGAAAACGAGCTTATCGTTGGACTCCAGACTGACGAGCTTCTCAGAAGGGCAATCAAGCCTTTCGGTGGTTGGAAGGTTGTCGAGAAGGCATGTACTGAGAACGGAATCGAGCTTGACCCTAAGGTTAAGGAGATTTTCGTAAACTACCGCAAGACACATAACGACGGCGTATTCGACGCATATACAGATGAGATCCGTAAGTACAGATCACTCGGTTTCCTTACTGGTCTTCCTGATAACTATTCAAGAGGACGTATCATCGGTGACTACAGGAGACTTGCTCTCTACGGAACTGACAGACTCATCGAGGCTAAGAAGGATGATCTGAAGAACATCCTCGGCCCTATGACTGAGTCGCGCATCAGACTTCGTGAGGAGGTTTCTGACCAGATCAAGGCTCTCAACGAGATCAAGATCATGGGTTCATACTACGGACTTGACCTCAGCAGACCAGCAACAAGCGCTCAGGAGGCAGTTCAGTGGGTATATATGGCATACCTCGCTTCAGTAAAGGAGCAGGACGGTGCTGCGATGTCACTCGGAAATGTTTCATCTTTCCTTGACATCTACATCCAGTACGACCTCGAGAACAACATCATCGACGAGACTTTCGCACAGGAGCTTATCGACCAGTTCGTAATGAAGCTCAGAATGGTGCGTCACCTCAGAATGAACTC
>JAEIGA010001765.1_pt1 | contig 34289 bp, 27 predicted proteins | sample 9270691 | NCBI WGS metagenome assembly JAEIGA01 (sample SAMN17057246, study PRJNA624740) | gut metagenome | biome: biome; isolation source: fecal sample | host: Bos grunniens | place: China: Xizang | collected 2019
ATTCATATAAAAACAAAAAACCTTGACAATCGTTTGATTATCAAGGTTTTAACTAAGTCGGGATGACTGGATTCGAACCAGCGACCACACGCCCCCCAGACGCGTACTCTAACCGGGCTGAGCTACATCCCGCTCTGTTTTCGGTTGCAAAGGTACATAAAAAACGGTAAAATCAAACTATTTTATTGATTTTATTTTCTTTGACGCAGAAAATATTAAAGAAATAGAATTATTATTACCTTTGCACAACCAAAACTGCATAAGCATGAATACTACAGACAACAAAAGAACAGATGTCATAAAGGACCCGATGGGACAGGCCATATCGGATTTTCACCGTACGGGAAAGGCAGCAAAACTGAGAGTTCTGTCGTCGATGTTCTATGAAGATGAGATACCGGTAGCCACTCTATTCCGTAGCTTCAACAAGATGCCGATACAGGAGCGCAAAGCCATTGAAATGTGTCGTGGCAAGGTGCTTGATGTGGGTGCAGGCTCGGGATGCCACAGTATTGTACTGATGGAGCGCGGACTGGATGTTGTTGCTATAGACATTTCACAGCTTTCTGTAGATGTGATGAAGGAGCGTGGAATAAATGCCTTGAATGTGAATTTCTTCGATGAGACTTTTGTTGAGAAGTTCGACACTTTGCTGTTTGCCATGAACGGCATTGGCATTGTTGGCAAGATTGAGAACCTTGGTGCTTTCTTCCGTAGTGCACGACGTTTACTGGCACCCGGCGGACAGCTTTTGCTCGATTCGTCTGATATAAGTTATATATTCACGGACGATGACGGTGGAATGGACATTGACCTTGCTGCCGGATACTATGGCGAGATTGACTATGCCATGCGCTACAAGAACATAAAAGGTGAGCCATTCGATTGGCTTTACATCGACTTTGACACTTTGGCTATGTATGCCGAAGAGCATGGATTCAAATGTGAGAAGTGCATCGACGGCGAGCACTACGATTATCTAGCAAGACTGACTTTAAACGAAAAAGAAACTGTCTAAACAGTTTCTTTTTCGTTTATATCATTCGAATTCCGCTTCGTTTTCGGCCGCCATTGGCAAATCGATATCCACATCATCGCTACATCCGTCAATATACGGTCTGCGTGGAGAATCCGGCGACACAAGAGTATTGCGCAAACTGATATATTCATCCGCATCTTCGGGTGACATTGCTTCGCGTATCTCCTCGTCGGAATACATCATTGCCTCAATACATTCTGTGAAAATCTCCACTCCTTTTCCGGTATAGCTTTTCTTGCATTTATCTTCCATATCTTTTTCTGCTTTTACGACAATGCAAATTTAATACTTATTTTCGGATAAAGGATGCTATAATCATCTTTTGATTCGTAGGATTGCAATTATACGAACTCGCTAAGCTCCACCCAACGCTCGGTCTTTTCATCGATAAGTTGCATAACCACCTGAATTCGTTCACCTTTGGCAAGCAAGGATGCTGTGTCAAGAGTACCGCTGCTCATCTCCTGTTCGAGCAGTGCCTTTTCCTCTTCGAGTGCCATAATCTCGGGTTCAAGAGCTTCGTATTCCTTGCGTTCCTTGAAGGTCAGTTTGCGCTTTGTTTCGGTGCGGTACGACTGTTTGGGTTGCTGATTCTTTTCGACAGGCTTTGCATTCTCTCTTTCCTCTTCGCGCCAATAGCGGTAATCGGTATAATTACCCGGAAAATCCTTGATATCACCATTGCCGTTGAATACAAACACGTGGTCCACTACTTTATCCATAAAGTAACGGTCGTGGCTTACTACAATCACACAACCTTTGAAATCGCGCAGATACTCCTCGAGCACCTGAAGGGTTTCTATGTCAAGATCGTTGGTAGGCTCATCGAGTACAAGGAAGTTAGGATTCGCCATAAGAACGGTGCAAAGATAGAGACGACGTTTCTCGCCACCGCTGAGCTTGTATACATAACTGTACTGTTTTTCGGGAGAGAAAAGGAAATGCTGCAGGAACTGCGATGCGGTAAGCATCTTTCCGGCAACAGGGATAACCTCGGCAATGTCTTTCACGACATCTATCACCTTCATCTCCTCGTTGAATGCCAGCCCTTCCTGACTGTAGTAACCCCATTTGACGGTTTCACCCACCTCTATAGAGCCACTATCGGGTGTTACTTTGCCCAGCAACATCTTTATGAATGTAGATTTGCCTGTGCCATTGTTACCCACAATGCCAAGTTTCTCGTAACGTGCAAATGTGTAATAGAAATCCTTTGCAATAACCTTGTCACCGAACGATTTCGACAGGGCGTTCATCACAAATATTTTGTTGCCTATGTATTGTGATTTTATTTCGAGCGACACCTTGCTGTCATCGCGCATAGCGGCTGCCTTTTCCTCGAGTTTATAGAATGCCTCGATACGATATTTTGCCTTGTGGGCACGTGCCTGTGGCTGACGACGCATCCAGTCGAGTTCGGTACGCAACAGGTTCCTTGCTCTCGCGGTTTCTGCGGCAAGATTCTGCAGACGTTCTTCGCGCTTCTGCAGGAAATAGCTGTAATTTCCTTTATAACGATATACCTGCATATCGTCAATCTCTATTATCTCGTTGCAGACATTATCTAGGAAATAGCGGTCGTGCGTAACCATAAGCAACGAACCTGTCATGCGCGACAGATACTCCTCGAGCCACTCAACCATTTCGATATCAAGGTGGTTGGTTGGCTCATCAAGAATCATAAGGTCGGGCTGCTCTATAAGCACTGCGGCCAAAGCCACGCGTTTCTTCTGTCCGCCCGACAATTCGCTTACAGGTTGTGAGAAATCGTTTATCTTAAGCTTTGAGAGCACCTGTTTAACGCGGTTTTCGTAATCCCACGCATCAAGGCGTTCCATCTCCTCCATAAGATGCTGTAAATCATCTGAACCTGTTTCAAGAGCCTTTTCGTAACGGGCTATGACATCAGCCTTGCCACTGCGTTGCAGGCAAGCCTCGATGACTGTGATATCTGATGCGAATTCGGGTTCCTGTTCAAGATACCCCACACGCACACCATTGCGCAAGGTTATTTTTCCGCTGTCGAGCGGTTCCTCACCTGCGACAATCTTAAGCAAGGTACTCTTGCCCTTGCCGTTGCGGGCTACGAGTCCTATACGCTGACGCTCCTCCACTACAAACGATATGTCGCTGAACAACTCAAGTTCTCCGAACGACTTCGATATATTCTCTATCTGCAGGTCTATTGCCATTATAAAAGATTTCTTAAATAAGTGTTACCGTTTCCACTTCTATCTGACGGTTCAGGAACAGCGAAGCCTGATTTCCGAATTTTCCGTCGGACTCTGTGGTAAAGAACCTGGATACACCGCCTTTTGTACACAAGGCATCCATCTCGGGATGACGTTGCAGATACCTTTGAAGCGATTCTGCCACGGCCGCTCCCTGTGTTAGAACAGTTATCCCTTCGGGCACATATTTCCTGATTTTATCAATGAGAATGGGGTAATGCGTGCAACCGAGTATTATGGTATCAATATCCTTGTCGCGCGCAAGCAGATTGTCGATATGACGTTTTACAAAGTAGTCGGCTCCATCGCTTGCGAACTCATTTGTTTCTACAAGCGGAACCCAAATGGGGCAAGCCTCACCCGTTACCTTTATATCAGGAAAGAGCTTGCGTATCTCCAATGGATACGAGAGCGATTTTATTGTTCCCTCGGTCGCCAGCACTCCCACATGACGGCTTTTGGTGATTTCACCGATACATTCCACCGTAGGACGTATTATTCCGAGCACACGGCGGTTAGGGTCGAGATGAGGAAGATCGAGCTGCTGTATCGAGCGAAGAGCCTTCGCCGATGCAGTGTTGCATGCAAGAATCACAAGCTGACAGCCCTGCGAAAAAAGGCAACGTACAGCTTGGCGTGTGAACTCATATACAATGTTGAACGAACGTGTGCCGTATGGTGTACGGGCATTGTCGCCAAGATAGATATAATCGTATTCAGGCAACAGGTTCTTTATCTCGTTGTATATGGTGAGACCACCGTAACCCGAATCAAAAATTCCTATCGGACCTGCCTCCTTAGGGAACTGGACAAGATTCTGCATAATCCGGTTATTGAACTTTTAGGGAATCGAACAACTCTTTGCGTACAGCCGGAATTATGCAATACGGTATAGTATCCGTGGCAACCACACCGATGCTGTCGGTAGCCACTTCGGCACATTCCACGATATTGCGCAATGGAAGTTCGGGACGAAGTATGGCAGATATCACATCGGCTGTAATATTCTCTCCACACATAGGATTTATATATTTATACCCTCCATTGTCGGTATCTATGATATAGGTAAGGGATAGCTCCTCGCAAACACGTGGCAGAGCAGAGTCTATCAGTTGATAGCTCGACTGCGAAAGAGAATCCTTTGCATGACGCAACCATCTTTTGAGCTGGTCGCGGAACACGATGCTGTTATCTATCATCTGCTGCAATTCCTTCTGTCGTTTACGAAGGATTGGCTCCGGGAAGTCGCGCTGACCGTCGAGGAATGCCACATAGAAACGGGTGAGCTCCTGCTCGTTATAATCAACCTCCTTAAGGCAACGCTGTTTAAGTTTGTCGTAGTCCTCCATTGCAACCTGATATTGTGGCAAAGAATCAAGCACAGCCTTATAACTGAAATAGCCGAACTTGGTCTGCGCCATCAGTACAAAAGGAGAAAACATCAATAACAACAATAATTTACGCATGTCTTTGAATATATAAAGAGAGGGGGACAATGACTATCCCCCACCCGATTCTTTTAAATTAATCAGTTTCTAGGAAGATTTGCTGCAGGAACTGCATTTGCAGGAATACCGAGTTTTGCTCTAACCTTCATTGTAACATCCTCGCATAGAGTCTTGCTGATGTAAGGCATACCGCCTGACACGTCAAAGATGCATACAAAACCTCCCTCTGCACCAACAGCATCGAGAGCCTTGAGCAACTCCTGCTGAATAGCAACCATCTTCTCCTGCTCCTGCTGCTGAAGATTTGCAGAAACCTCGTTGCCATACTGACGGAGACGCTCATCGAGCTGCATCAACTCCTCGTAACGACGCTTAAGAATGTTCTCAGGAACAGAGTCCTTCTGAAGTTTCTCGAATTCAGTACCCTTCTTTTCGAGCTCTGTACGCATTGCGTTGAACTCATCCTCGTACATCTTCTGGAGGTCAGCAAGTTCCTTCTGTGCCTTGTCGAAAGCAGGCATCACCTGAATAATCTCTGCAGAATTAACATATCCGAACTTCTGCTGCTGTGCAAACATACCCATAGGAAGAACGAGCATGAGCAAAATAAAAATCTTTTTCATCTTCTTATATTTTTTATATTAAACATTTATTTCATAATCAATCGCCATAGCCCAATTTTGTCAACACTTCGCTGCTTATGTCAATGGAAGGCGAAGAATATATCAGGCTGCCGGCTGATGAACGGTCTATGACCATAGAATATTTCCTGAGTTCGCAGATATCCTTTACGGCATTGTAAATCTCCTCCTGAATGGGCGCCATAAGACTCTCGCGCTTCTTGTACAGTTCGCCTTGAGGACCGAAATAAGCACGCTTCAAATCGCTTGCAGCCTTCTCTGCCGCAAGGATTGCCTCTTCGCGTTCTGTGCGCTGCTCATCCGACAGGAAAGCCGACTCGCTCTGATATTGCTTATACAGCATCTCTGCCTGCATCTGCAACTCTTCTATTTCACCCTGCCAACGCTTCGACTGCTGGTTAAGCTGTTCATTGGCACGCTCATAAGCAGGGATATTCTTAAGGATATACTCCATATCCACAGTTACATATTTCTGTGCATACAATCCCGATGCCATGCACAGGAACAACGCGGTCATTATAAAAATCCTTTTCATGATAATCTCTTTATTACTATAAGACGTGAAACAACGTGTTTTATTACATTTTCTTTGTGAATTTCACATTTTTTAGAACTCCTGACCAAGTATAAAGTGGAAGTGGCTTCCGCTATACTGTGTAGAGCCGAATACTTTGTCAAATCCATAAGCCCAGTCGATACCGATAAGACCAATCATCTGCAGGAATACACGCACACCCACACCGGCACTGCGTTTCAAGTCAAAAAGATTGAACTTTGAAGCATCGGTCCAAGCATTACCACCCTCAACAAAAGCAAGTCCGTAAATTGTTGTAGAGCTCTGCATAAGGAATGGGAAACGCAACTCCAAGCCTAAGCGTGTATAAGCATAACCTTCGCTTCCGTACGGAGTGAGACTACCGTTCTCATAACCACGCAGAGCAATCATGTCCGTAGCATAGTTATAAGAGTATCCGCTCATACCGTCACCACCCACATAGAATGTCTCGAACGGTGATTTCTTATGCTTGTTGTAACTGCCGAGAATACCGAAGTCGGCACGTGTCATGAGCACAAGATTATATTTGCCAGGTGTAAGCGATGTATATGTACGGCTACGGAACTTAATCTTGTAATACTCTATCCATCTGTGTTTTTCGCGCAGTTCATCCTTATACCTTGGGCTGTTCACGTTTGTAGCCATGTTGGCATAATCCTTTCCGTCCCATACCGAATAGGGCGGTGTAGCTGATGCCACAAGCGAGAATTCTGAACCCGAACGGGGGAAGTAAGGATGGTCTACGGTATTACGTCCCAAAGTCATCGAAAGGTTGATGTTGTTACATACACCGTTCGAGATGATGAAGTACTGCCAGTCCTTCAACGAATATACCTGATAGTTCAACTCTGCCGAAAGGGTAAAGTTGTCATCGGGCCAACGCAGACGGCGTCCCCAACCAATGGACACACCATACATCTTTATGTATTTGTCGGGGTCGTAGTACGACGACACGTTATTATATCCGTAGTTGTAACCGTTATAATAGTTTCCATAACCATACAGATAGTTTGCATAGTTGTTGTAGTAAGCAGAGTTATAATAGCTGTCGGCAACGTCGGTCTGCATCGACATGAACGCTGATACCGAGAATGAGTTCGGGCGCTTGCGTCCAAGCCATGGGTCGAAGAACGAAATGTTGTACGACTGATAATATGTACCGTTGGTCTGCGCACTGATAGAGAGCGTCTGTCCATCACCCTGAGGGATGATACCGCGTCGCAATGCACTCTTACGGAAGATATTACGCATAGAGAAGTTTGTAAACTTCAACGCCAGCTTACCAATTACACCGGTCTGTCCCCAACCGGCCGACAACTCAATCTGGTCGCTGCTCTTGGTCTCGAGCTTCCAGTTCATGTCAACGGTTCCGTTCTCGGGATTAGGAACCACGCCCGGGTCAATCTTCTCGGGATCGAAGTGTCCCATATTGGCAATGGTACGGTAAGAACGCTCAAGCGCATCCATAGAGAAGAGACTTCCCGGCAATGTGTAGAGCTCACGGCGCACAACATCCTCGTACAGACGGTCGTTACCACTGATTGTAACACGTCCGATGGTAGCCTGTACACCTTCAACCATTCGCAGTTCAAGGTCCACAGAATCGTTTTCAATTCGTGCCTCGGCAGGTATTACATTGAAGAACACATATCCCTCGTTGTAATAAAGATTCTTGACAGCATCCTCATCCGCGAACAGACGGTTCTCAAGTTCATTCTGATTATATACATCACCCGGCTTCATTCTGAGCACCATGTCGAGCCATGCAGTAGAGAATACACTGTTACCCACCCACTTGATGTCGCGGATATAGTATTTCTTACCCTCTTCTACAGTTATGTATATATCAACACTTGTGTCATCAAAAGGCACGACGCTGTCCTTGACAATGCGCGCATCGCGATAACCATGTTCGTTATAGAACGAAATCATCTTTTCCTTATCCTCATCGTAGTTCTCCTTTGTAAACTTCTTTGGACGGAAGATTGTATATATAAGGTTGTCGAAACGGGTTTTCTCGCGAGTCTTCTTCATAGAATATCTCACCTTCTTTTCAGGCAGTTCGCCCGTACCTTCTATATATATACGGTTAATCTTGATTTTCTCCTTCTTGTCCACGCTCACATCCACGATAACCTTGCCATCGGCAGTAACATCAGGACGCTGGGTAACCCTTACCTCGGCATTCTTGTATCCCTTCTCGGAATAATAGTTCTCAATGATTCTCTTTGCTCGGTCGGCAATATCAGGAGTAATCTGATTACCCTTGATGATACCTATCTTGAGTTCCAGATCCTCACGCTCCGACTTTTTTATTCCGTTGAAATTCAACTGCGACACACGCGGTCTCTGCTTGAGCGTAATGCCCAGATATATCTTGTCGCCCACAATACTGTCGGCGGCAATGCTTATATCCTCGAAAAGGCCATGTTTCCAGAAACGCTTTATGGCAGATGTAACCTCATTGCCCGGAACAGAAATGACATCACCGACAGAAAGTCCCGACAAGCCTATCACAATTGCAGGCTCAAGGTTTTCTGCTCCATAAAGATTTATACCACCAATGACATACTTATGTGCTGTATTGGTGTATAGAATTGTCGGTTTTACAACGGTTTCCTGCGCCGACAACGATGCCACTCCCGACACCATCATCATCCATAGGAAGACCTTAAAGAACGAAGTATATCTCATTTTATTCTGTTTTTTCATCTTTTGTTACCTGCTCGCCTGTCAGACCATACCTGCGCTGACGTCGCTGATATTCATAAACAGCCTTGTGCAGTTCCTCCTCACCGAAATCGGGCCACAGCACCTCGGTAAAATAGAACTCCGAATAGGCAGCCTGCCAAAGCAGGAAATTGCTCAGGCGTTGCTCCTTACCGGTGCGTATAAGCAAGTCGGGGTCGGGCATGAAGCTGGTTGTAAGTTCACCGGAAATCATTCCGTCGTTTATATCTTCCAAAGCAACCTCGCCACTCTTCACCTTTGACGCTATTGAACGCACAGCCTCGGTTATCTCCCATTTTGACGAATAGCTCAATGCAAGAACCAGCGTCATGCTATCGTTTGCAGCGGTACGCTCCACACAGGCATTAAGACGCTCACGCACATTCTCGGGCAGTTTGTCCAAATCGCCGATAATGCGGAAAGAGACATTGTTCTTTACGAAAATCTCCTCCTCGATAGACTCGAACAACAGAGCCATCAATGCAGCAACCTCCGCAATGGGACGGTTCCAATTCTCTGTAGAGAATGTATATAGTGTCAAATATCTCACACCGAGCTTGAGCGCATGCTCAACCAGCTTACGGACAGTTGCAGCACCTGCCTGATGTCCCTGAGTACGTTCCAGACCACGCTGTTGCGCCCAACGGCCATTACCATCCATGATGATTGCAATATGCTGCGGAATATTATTCCTGTCTATCAGTTCAATATAGTCCATAATTTCTTTTAATTGTTACACTTTCTGTATTTGGGAGACAGATCGTATGTCAAAAATATCGACAGGAACGAATAACTGTCCTTATTCTTTAACCATCCGCTCTTTATGCCGTACGGGTCGTCAAGCACAGGAGCCGATTTGGTTGTCACATCAAATTTATCACCGGTGGTGAAACGGAAAGATAGTTCGCATCCCACATTCAAGCGCGACGCAACCTTGCATTTCACTCCCACACCCAAGGGAATATTTGCCGCAAAAACATGCTCTGCAGGCTTTGGTGCATAAGTTACACCCACACCGGCAAACACATAAGGCACAATACGGCGGGTTCCCTTATATCCCGAGCCCGAACCATACGCCCAGAAATTATATTCGAACTGAGCACCGAGTTCGTACAACGTACGCGAAAATTCCGCACTGCCACCTGGGAAACTGTTATCGTAATCGGCAGTATTGCCCGATATGCCGGCAACAGAAAAAGCAGACTTCACAGCCATACGCGGATTAATGTTGTATCGCCACAAAATGCCACCCATAGCATTTATATTCTTGAACGGCATATGATAATTAGCATCGCCATAATAACCACTCATGCCACCCATTGCACCAAGTTCGTACCTGTACTCAAGGTCATCGGCACGCACGCCACCCACAAGACACAACAACATTGCGCCAAGGAGCAAAATACGTTCCATTCCCCTGCCAGCCATATATTATTCCTTAAAGCCCAAACGGTTGATTATTCCACGCCACACTCCCACCTTGTTGTTGTCGGTGAGAATCCACATATAATTCTTGGAATCCACAAATGCCACAAAAGAGCACTCTTCCCCTTTAATATCATTTGGCAGAAGGCGATAGAAATCATCGGGAGCCTTCCATACAATGCCATTATCCCTTGAGACATAGAACGAACCGAAAGCCTCGACATCTTCTCCGCTCACCGTGCCTTTTCCGCCGAATGCGTAGAGAGAATTGTCGTAACGCAACACTGCAAGTCCGTCAAGAGCAGGGCAAGGATAAGGATTATCCACATTACCATATTCAACCCATTTGTTTTCAGTTGATAGCATGCTCCACACCTTTGGTGCACCATCCTTTTCCGCTGTTGTATATCCCACAAGCATATAACGTATGATTCCTTTGTTATGGCTCAAGGCATACGAAGAAGTTGAAAGTCCGCAAAGAGGCAATCCCTTTGGCAATGCACCCATCGCCTCGAAACTTACAGCATCCTCGGTACAGAAGATATTCTCACCACCGGCAAGCCACATTCTGCCATCCTGGTCCGATGCGCCGATTATTGCAACAAAGCCATTTCCCTGCGAAACAGATTCCCAAGTCAAAGCATCTGCCGACGCATACAAATCACCGTCAGCCAGAACATAAAACATACCCTTAAACAGATGCAGAGTAGAAAAATCTACAGACAGTGGCAAACCGAGGCGCGCAAAAGAGCTCCACGAAATGGTTGCATCCATCTCCGAGCAAACCATCACAGGAGTCCTGTCAGCCAAAGTTCCAAAGACATACACTTTTCCGTCAAACTCAACAGCCTTTTGGGGATTAAGACTCACAGAGCCTGAAACCCTTTTCCACACCATCAAATCGGGCTCCACCTGATGAGCATTCACAGACACCGTGTAATAGTTGCTGTAACTGCCATCCTGCGAAGTTATTCTGAACTTTCTTGGAGTAGTAAAATCTATAGAATCCTCAAGAGTGAAATACTCATAAGCATCGTTCTCTTCCGAATAAATTGTAGCGACACCCTCCACAGACATATTTATCAGCACTTTCGACAGATTGGTCTTGAAAGGCAATGAATCGCTATTGTAGATTTCACATGCAGCATGGTCGATTGTAAAAGGGAAAGAAGAACCGGAAATAGTCTTTGTAGCAACAGTATCCTTGCCGGTTTCAGTAAATACAGGATACAACGATGTGATATCGCCCACACTGAAAGACTTTATGTATGCATACGGATTGTTTACCGAATCATCATCGTCATTGAAACAAGACGACACCACAAAAAGCATCGCCAGCACTGAAAGATATATTGCCAATTTGTTTTTCATATTCTTGCAAATTACATTCAAAATGCAAATTTAGCAACATTTTTCAGTATTTCACGCCAAATCGCGCGTAAATTGTAATATTTTAAATTAATTAAGATATTTTTCACTTCGAAAACAGCAGAATATCATTTCCGCCACACCTTTCCCTGCCAACAAGAGAACTTTCCGGAAGCACAGGAGCAGAGACACCAGCACCCACCACAAGCGAGCCATTCACCTCCACGCGAGCCTCATCCCAAAGCGCAGAATCGATAAACGACTGCAAAAGCCTTGCGCCACCCTCAACAAGCAGACTATTCACCTTTCTCGAGCGCAGATGAGCAAGAATCTGCGACAACACGTCTGTTGAGAAATCAAGAATAACCTGTTCAACATTTTTACCAAATTTACCGACAATTTCCCTTGAAGCATACACCACCGTCGGCAACGAGCCATCGAACAGGTTCAACGTAGACGGCAACACCCCGGCGCGGTCTATTACAAGACGTAACGGAGCACGCCCTGCCCAACAACGCAGATTAAGCGAAGGATTATCAAGTAAAGCTGTTCGCGTACCCACAAGAATGGCATCGTGCATTGCACGCAGTTTATGCACCGCAACCTGCGACACAGGAGTTGAAATACGCAACGCGTTGCCTCCTTCACGCTCAACATCAATAAAGCCGTCCGCGCTCTGCGCCCACTTAAGAGTTACAGTAGGGCGACCAAGACCATGATATGCAAAAAAAGCTCGATTTAATCGGGAACATTCCGCCGACAGCACACCCACGACAACCTCTATTCCGGCGTTCTTCATACGCGCAATCCCGGCACCGTTCACACATTGATTGTTGTCGGTAGTTCCTATAACAACACGTCCTATACCCTCCTTGATTATAAGGTCGCAACAAGGCGGAGTCTTGCCATAGTGCGAACAGGGTTCAAGCGTTACATAAATAGTAGACTGCGAAAACAGATGCCTGTCGACAGGCTTCACCGAGCGGACGGCATTGACCTCGGCATGAGGCTCACCCGCCCTTATATGATAACCTTCACCTATTATACGTCCATCACACACAATCACCGCGCCAACCATGGGGTTGGGCGACGTACTGCCGGCAGCGCAGCGTGCAAGCTGCAAACAACGACGCATATAAAACTCGTCAAGGCCATTCATTTTGTAAACAGTTATTACTCCTCCACAACCGATACTTCCATTGAGATATCGCTCTTTGGACGGTCATTGGGTGAGGTTTCGGTATTCTGGATTTTTTCAACGATGTCGAGTCCTTCGAGAACTTCGCCGAATACGGTGTATTCGCCATCGAGGAATGGTGTGCCGCCTAATGTGGTATATGCCTCGGTCTGTTCTGCGGTAAATGCCGGCGCGCCTTTTTCCTTACTCTTCTCAAGCGCCATATTGCCGAGTCTTTCCTGCAACTCCATAAGACCGGCACGGTCGCGATTGCGACGCATGGTCATAATCTCATCGCGGTGTTCCATTGCCAATGCATTGAAGATGTTCTGCTCCTGCTGCATCTTAAGCTGATGCTCAAGCTGTTTAAGTTCGGCACTCTTGTATACTTTTCCCCATACTATATAGAATTGACTACCGCTACTCTCTTTCTTGGGATTTACTTCGTCGCCCAGACGTGCCGCACTCAATGCTCCGCGCTTATGGAAATATGTCTGTGGCATAATCTCCGCAGACAGAGTGTAGTCGGGACCGCCTGAGCCGAGATTCTTTCCGGCAGGAGCACCCTTGCTGTCGGGGTCGCCTCCCTGAATCATGAAACCCTTTATCACACGGTGAAAAAGTGTGCCGTTGAAATATCCATCTTTCGCGAGTTTAAGGAAGTTGTCGCGATGAATGGGTGTCTCGTCGTACAGACGTACTGTTACGTCGCCCAATGTTGTTGTAATCTTTACTATTGCCATATTTTTTCTGTTTTTACTGATTCTTTTCATTATTTACTCTCTGCCCTTATAGCCAACTTCTTGACAATCACCACAAAGAAACCTGTAAGGATTAGGTTCGTAAGGATTGTAAGGAGCGATATTACAAGGAGTGGTCCACCCAAGCCATAGCCCAATGCGATGAACACGATGCCTGCACCCACCTCGCCACGTGTGAACATTCCTATGCTGAGCGCGAGTCTCTCTGTGAGACTGCGTTCTCTATAGAAAAAGACAGGGAGCAGTTTACCTATGTTGGACAGTGCCGTTGCTATGAGCACATGTGTGGCTATCTCTCCCCATGTCATACCGCCCACATTGGCAATGACACAATCTCCTGCTGTGGTACTGAAGTCTACGCCCACAAAAAGCGGTGCGCTCAAACCTACAAGTGTCATGAACATGTAAGATATTATAGAGGATACCTTTTCATCCGATTCAGAATGAGTCTCTTCTGTTTTCATTATCATACCCAACACAAATGCCGGTAACAGAATTTCGATATGTATGGCGGCATCAATTCCGAAAATTTTCTTTGTAACCACATACACTCCCTGAAAAAACAGCACAAGGAGTATTGAATACCCCAGAATTGCATACCACGACTGCTTCATCCTGTATGCATTCAGCTTTTTCCATGCGATATACAGGCAGAAGAAAACAAATGCCACAACCACGCCCAGTTGCCATTTCATTCCTATCATAAAAACCTGCAGGGGTATCATAAGTAGGATTGTATCAAGGTCGTCGAAGATTGCAAGGACACGTGTTTTGTTGAATATCCACGATTTCTTGAGACCGGCCGCCGCAAGCATGGTAAACAGGATGCCTGCAGATGTGGGTGCAGCAAAACGGCTCAGGAGCAATGTCTCCTTCCATGTATCCCAACTGCCGCGATATTCTACAGGCATAAGCATTATATAATATCCGCAAATAAGAAGCCAGGGTACGGCAGCTGTTGCCATTGCTATGAAATAGTCTGCCGTATATGATTTCCACTTTGTCTTGTCGAGTTCGAATTCCCTGCCGACATTAATCATGATATAGGCGAGACATACGTATAACATTGCGTCAAGTACAGGCTTGACATAGTCGAAATTATCTGTTCCCAAGAACGTGGGAAGCGTCTGCGAACCTATCAGTCCCAAAAGCAGGAATGCCGAAAAGAGTATGATTTTTCTCATTATAAAAACTATCTATGAAATGAATAATAGTGCAAATATAATAGTTTTCGGCAACTCTGCAACCACTAATTACTGTCGGACTCCCATTTTTATCAATAATTAATTTGCCACTACAACTTTATTATATACCTTTAGCATGCAAAATTGCGGACTGCAAGAATAAGGAAAAACATATAACAACTATACTATGCAAAAGAGAATCATTGAGTGCGTCCCCAACTTCTCTGAGGGTCGCAACATGGAGGTAATCAGACATATCACAGATGCCATTGAGGCAGTAAAAGGCGTTAAACTGCTCGACGTAGATCCGGGTGAAGCCACAAACCGAACCGTAGTTACATTTGTGGGCGAGCCTGAGGCTGTAATAGATGCGGCTGTTGCAGGCGTGAAACGTGCTACTGAGCTTATTGACATGCGACTGCACAAGGGAGCTCATCCGCGTATGGGTGCATGCGACGTATGTCCTTTGATTCCTGTTTCGGGAATCACCATGGAGGAGTGCGCCGAACTTGCCCGACACCTTGCCAAACGTCTTGCCGATGAGCTTGGCGTGCCAACATACTGCTACGAGGCTGCGGCATTCAAGCCCGAGCGTCGTAATCTTGCGGTGTGCCGTGCCGGGGAATACGAAGGATTGCCCGAGAAATTGGCAAACGAGGAGAAACGCCCCGACTTCGGTGCACGTCCATACGACGAGGGTATTGCACGCACAGGTGCTACAGCCGTGGGTGCTCGCGATTTTCTTGTTGCAGTGAACTATAATTTGAATACCACATCTACCCGTCGTGCGAATGCCATTGCATTCGATGTGCGCGAAAAAGGTCGCCCCATGCGCGAGGGCAATCCCATAACAGGAACAATTGTTAAAGACGAGAACGGAAAACCTGTAATGATTCCAGGTACACTTAAAGCATGTAAAGCCATTGGCTGGTTCATTGAAGAGTATGGCATAGCTCAGGTTTCCATGAATATGACGAATCTTGCGGTTACTCCATTGCACGTTGCATTCGATGAGGTTTGCCGTGCCGCCGAGGCTCGCGGTGTACGCGTAACAGGCACTGAAATTGTCGGGCTTATACCTAAGAAATGTCTTGTTGATGCCGGCAAGCATTACCTCCGCAAGCAGAAACGCTCTACCGGCGTTCCCGAGCGCGAACTTGTGCGCATTGCCATAGAGAGCATGGGACTCGCGAACCTGAAAGGTTTCAAACCGGAGGAGAAGGTTATAGAATATATGCTTGAAGCCGAGGAACAGAAGAGCATAAAAAAACTTGTAGACATGACATGCACCGGTTTTGCCGAGGAGACCGCAAGCGAATCCCCTGCCCCCGGTGGCGGCTCTATATCGGCGTATATGGGTGCTCTTGCCGCGGCTCTGGGTACAATGGTTGCGAACCTTTCATCGCACAAGGCCGGCTGGGATGAGCGCTGGGAGTATTTCTCGGACTGGGCAGAAAAGGGCATGAACATAATGAACGAGCTGCTTGCCCTTGTAGATGAGGACACCGCTGCGTTCAACAGGATTATGGATGTATTCGGTATGCCCAAAAGCTCTGAAGAGGAGAAGGAAGCGCGTGCAGCGGCAATGGAGGCGACAACACTATATGCCACACAGGTTCCTTTGCGCACAATGAAGGTTGCATACAAGGCATTCGACGTTGTACGCACAATGGCGCAGGAGGGCAATCCCAATTCTGTATCCGACGCAGGAGTGGGTGCTTTGGCGGCACGTTCGGCAGTCATGGGTGCATGCCTTAACGTAAAAATAAATGCGGCAGGCCTGAAGGACCGTGACACAGCCGATGCACTTGTGAACGAGGCTAATGAGATTCAAGCACTTGCACAGCAGGCAGAGAAGGAGATTCTTGCCATTGTTGAGGAGAAAATAAACGGATAAACAATAGTGCCATGACCGATTTTCAAAAAGATATACTCGCCGGAATTCCCGATGTATTGCCGGCAAAGAGAGCATACGATACCACAGCAAACCATGCTCCAAAGCGCAAGGACATTCTTACCGACAGCGATAAGAAACTTGCGTTGGCAAATGCTCTGCGCTATTTTCCAAAGAAGCACCATGCAGAACTTGCTCCGGAATTCCTTGATGAGTTGAAGAGATACGGACGCATCTATATGTATCGTCTGCGTCCGGAATATGAGATGTATGCACGCCCCATTGAGGAGTATCCAGCACGTTCGCGTCAGGCGGCAGCCATAATGCTTATGATTCAGAACAACCTTGACAAGGCTGTGGCACAGCATCCGCACGAACTTATAACATATGGTGGCAATGGTGCGGTATTCCAGAACTGGGCACAATATCGCCTTGCAATGAAATACCTTGCCGAGATGACCGATGAACAGACGCTTGTGATGTATTCGGGACATCCGCTCGGCTTGTTCCCATCGCACAAGGATGCTCCACGTGTAATTGTAACAAACGGTATGGTAATCCCCAACCACTCGTCAAAGGACGACTGGGAGCGTTTCAATGCCATGGGTGTGTCGCAATACGGACAGATGACTGCCGGTTCATATATGTATATAGGTCCGCAAGGCATTGTACACGGCACAACAATCACGGTTATGAATGCCGCGCGCAAACGCATGAAACCCGGGCAGAAAGACCTCAAAGGCATGCTGTTCGTCACAGCGGGTTTAGGCGGCATGTCGGGTGCACAGCCCAAAGCAGGAAACATATCGGGCGTGGTGAGTATCACTGCAGAGATAAACATTGCGGCTGCGGAAAAACGTTACAATCAGGGATGGGTGGATGAATTGCACACATCGCTCGACGAACTTATTCCGCGAGTTAAAAATGCCGTTGAAAACAAGGAAATTGTTTCGTTTGCATACGTTGGAAACGTTGTCGACCTTTGGGAACGTCTTGCCGATGAGAATATAAATGTAGACCTCGGTTCCGACCAGACATCACTGCACAACCCTTGGGCAGGAGGTTACTACCCTGTAGGTTATTCATACGAGGAGTCGAACCGCATGATGGCTGAAGAACCTGAGCATTTCCGCGAGTGTGTGCAGGAATCGTTGCGCCGACATGTGGCAGCTATCAACAGACTCACTGCCCGTGGCATGTATTTCTTTGACTATGGCAATGCGTTCCTGCTCGAATCGTCGCGCGCAGGGGCAGACATCATGACTGCCGACGGCAAGTTCCGTTATCCCTCATACGTTCAAGACATCATGGGACCGATGTTCTTTGATTACGGTTTCGGCCCGTTCCGTTGGGTATGCACATCGGGTAAGGAGGAGGACCTTGAAGCAACCGACCGCATAGCGGCACAGGTGCTTGAAGAGATGCTTGCCGAGGCACCAGATGAAATACGCGGTCAGTTGGCAGACAACCTGCACTGGATTCGCGAAGCAAAAGAGAACAGGCTTGTTGTAGGCTCACAGGCACGAATATTATATGCCGACAGCGAAGGACGTACACGCATAGCACTTGCTTTCAATGAGGCTATTGAACGTGGCGAGATTTCGGCTCCAGTAGTTCTGGGACGCGACCATCACGATGTGTCGGGTACCGACTCGCCATACCGCGAGACATCGAACATCTACGATGGTTCTCAGTTCTGTGCCGACATGGCTGTCCACAATGTCATAGGCGATTCGTTCCGCGGTGCCACATGGGTGTCAATCCACAACGGTGGCGGTGTAGGTTGGGGCGAAGTTATAAACGGAGGCTTCGGAATGGTTATTGACGGTTCTGATGATTCGGCACGTCATATAGAAGAGATGCTTCTCTGGGATGTCAACAACGGTATAGCACGTCGTAGCTGGGCAAGAAACGAGGGTGCGATGTTTGCAATCAAACGTCAGATGGAGCGCACACCGTTGCTCAAAGTAACATTGCCCAACATTGCCGACATGAGTCTAATAGAAAAAGTGTATAACGAAAACAGATAAACCATTATGATTCATTATATAAGCTCCGACCGCCTCACTATTGCGAAAGTCGAGGAGATTTTAACAAAAGGTTACAGACTTGCACTCAGCGACGATGCCAGACAGCGCATAATCCATTGCCGAGAATATCTCGATGAAAAGATGGAAAATGCAGGACGCCCCATATACGGTGTAACAACCGGATTCGGTTCGCTATGCAACATTTCTGTTGACAAGGAGGACCTTTCACAACTACAGAAGAACCTGATGATGTCACACGCATGCGGCACAGGTGCACGAGTACCGTCGGAGATTGTAAAGCTGATGCTGTTCCTTAAGGCGCAATCACTCTCTTACGGACACTCGGGAGTACAGCTTGTAACAGTTGAACGTCTGCTCGACATGTTCAATAACAACATCATACCCGTAGTATACGAGCAGGGATCATTAGGCGCATCGGGCGACCTGTCGCCATTGGCACACATGTGCCTGCCTTTGATAGGGCTTGGTCATGCGGAATTTGAAGGCGAAGTTGTGGAGAGTGCAACCGTTATGGAAAAGATGGGCTGGGAGCCTATAAAGTTGTGTTCAAAGGAAGGTCTTGCATTGCTCAACGGAACGCAGTTCATGTCGGCATACGGCGTATATTCAATGATTAACACTCTGCGCCTGAACCTTTGGGCAGATTACATAGGTGCAATGTCACTAGATGCCTTCGACGGCAGATTGGAACCATTCGAGCATAATGTCCATGCAATACGTCCGCACAACGGACAGATTGAGACAGCACGCAACATACGCGAGATACTAGCAGGCAGCGAGATTGCACAACAACCAAAGAAACATGTTCAGGACCCATACTCCTTCCGTTGCATGCCACAGGTACATGGAGCGTCAAAAGACACCATCGCATACGTAGCAGGGGTTCTGGAGACTGAGATAAATTCTGCAACTGACAATCCCACGGTATTCCCCGATACTGATGAAATAATTTCTGCCGGTAATTTCCACGGACAACCAATTGCCTTGGCAATGGATTTCCTTGCCATTGCAATGGCGGAATTGGGTAATATTTCGGAGAGACGCATATACCGCATTATTTCGGGAGCACGCAATCTGCCCAACTTCCTTGTGGCAAAACCGGGACTGAACAGCGGTTTCATGATTCCGCAATATACTGCGGCATCAATAGTAAGCCAGTCGAAAGGATTGTGTTGGCCTGCATCGTGCGACTCCATCCCGTCATCACAAGGACAGGAGGACCATGTGAGTATGGGTTCAAATGCCGCAACAAAACTTTGGAAAGTGGTACAGAACACCGAACGCATTCTGGCTATCGAATTGATGAATGCGGCACAGGCTCTGGAATTCCGTCGCCCACTACATTCGTCAAAACCAATAGAAGAGATTTTCACTGCATATCGTGCTGTCGTTCCATTTGTTGACAACGACACTGTAATGTATCCGCACATAGCGGCATCGGTAAAATTCCTGAACGAACATGAGCCTCATCGTTAAGAACATAGGACAGATTGTCGGCATCGACGAAAGCGGACGCACAAGAGTTGCGGGCAAGGAGATGGACACTATCGGAATGCTCGGAAATGCCTGGCTTCTCACCGACGGCGAACGCATATGCGACTACGGCACCATGGACAAGTTTCCCGACACCGATGGTTGCGAAATAATAGATGCACAAGGAGGTTGGCTTTTCCCGTCGTTCTGCGACTCGCATACGCATATTGTATATGCCGGCAGCCGTGAGCAGGAATTCCTCGACAAGATAAACGGACTTTCATACGAAGAGATTGCCAAACGAGGAGGCGGCATACTGAATTCCGCTGACAGGCTACACGAAACGAGCGAAGATGAATTGTACCGTCAAGCCATGGAACGTATAAACGAAGTTATTTCGATGGGTACGGGACTAATCGAGATAAAATCGGGCTACGGTCTGACACTCGAAAACGAGCTGAAGATTCTGCGCGTGATACGTCGTATAAAGGAGAATGCCCCATTGGCTGTGCGTGCCACATTCCTTGGTGCACATGCCGTAGGTCGTGCCTACAAAGGCAGGCAGAGCGAATATGTGGAACATGTCTGCAACGACATGATTCCTGCTGTCGCTAAGGAAGGACTTGCCGATTTCATCGATGTTTTTTGCGACAAGGGCTTCTTTACCGTTGAAGAGACCGCAAAAATAATTGAAACAGGAGCAGAATATGGCTTGCGTGCAAAGATACACGCCAATGAACTTGCCGTCTCGGGCGGAGTTGAAGTTGGCGTTGAACATGGTGCTCTTTCGGTTGACCATCTGGAATCGATGGGCGATGAGCAGATTGAAGCTCTGAGTGGTTCTGCAACCATGCCCACCATGTTGCCGGGTTGCGCTTTCTTTCTTGGCATAGGATATCCGCCTGCACGCAAGATGATTGATGCAGGGCTGGCTGTTGCACTTGCTTCGGACTACAATCCGGGCACTGCGCCATCGGGCAACATGCGCTTTGTGGCAGCGTTGGCAAGCATAAAGATGAAGATGACACCTGCTGAGGCTCTGAATGCGGCAACACTCAACAGTGCCTGCGCCATGGGCGAGAGCAACGATTATGGTTCGATAACACGTGGCAAAGTCGCAAACTTCTACTTAACAAAGCCGTTGCCGTCGCTGGCATATCTGCCATACGTACATCAGACACCGATAATAAAGGATATTATACTTAAAGGCAAACATATCAACTAAAAAAAACAGATCAACTATGATAAAGAAATTATTGATTTGCGCCGTTGCGTGCCTTACAATCACAACAGCCACTGCCGACGAAGGTATGTGGCTACCCAGCCTTATAAAAGAGCGTATAAAGGATATGCGCAAGAAAGGTTTCAAGCTCAAAGCAAAAGACATCTATTCCGACAGGAAAGCATCGCTCAAGGATGCCGTTGTCCAGTTCGGTGGCGGTTGCACAGGAGAGTTCGTTTCGCCCGAAGGTCTGTTGCTTACCAACCACCATTGCGGATATGGTTCGATACAGAAACTGTCATCGGTCGAACACGATTATCTTACCGACGGATATTGGGCAAAATCCCGCGAAGAGGAGCTTCATGTTCCGGGACTTACCGTAAGCCTTCTGGTAAAGATGGAAGATGTAACCGACAGGTTGGCTGCCGGTGAACAGAAAAGCGACATTATCGCCGAGGCCGTAAAACAGAGAAAAGGCTACCGTGCAAGCATTGAATCCATGTATTATGGCAACCAGCACTATCTGTTTGTGTACTGCACATACCGCGACGTTCGCCTTGTGGGAGCACCGCCATCATCGATAGGCAAGTTCGGTGGAGATACTGACAACTGGATATGGCCACGACACACAGGAGACTTTTCGGTATTCCGCGTGTATGCTGATGCCAACAACGAACCTGCCGAATATAGCAAGGATAATGTTCCCTACCGCCCCAAACGTCATTTCAAGGTTTCGACAAAGGGTATTGAGGAGGGCGATTTTACAATGATATACGGTTTCCCCGGTAACACACAGGAGTTCATCACAGCCGAAGCCGCACTATATGTTGAGCATGTGTCTAACCCGATGAAGATTGCCTTGCGCACCACCCGACTGAATATCATTACCGAAGCCCAGGCTAAAGATGCCGCAACACGCATTGCATACGCGGCAAAGCATGCCGGCATAGCCAACGGCTGGAAGAAGTGGCAGGGCGAAACACTCGGCCTTACCCGTTTGGGCACAGCCGACAAGAAGCTCGACTACGAAAGAGCCTTTGCGGCATGGGCTGCCGACAAACCGGAATATGCGCATCTGCTCGACTCCATTCAGGCAGGATACGAAAAAGTTATGCCCGGATACTATATGCGCGAGCTCTTCAATGAATCCATTTACGGAATCGAAGCCTTTGCCTATGCGTTCCAGCTATATAACAGATGCCTTATCAACAACGAGGTAACAGCCGACGATCAGGCAGAGATACGCAGAAAATATCTCAAGGACTACAATGTTCAGGTTGACCATGCCATTGCGCGTGAGATGATAAGGGAATTTGTGGAACGTATGCCCAAAGAGAACATTCCGCAGCAGTTGACACAAGCCATTGACGAATGTGGAAGTGCTGAAGCATTTGCCGACAAGCTGTATGCCACAACAAGAATTCTTAATGAATATCCGCTCACAAATAAAGAACTGGAAGAGGACCTGTTCGTCCAGTTCACATCGTGGTTCCTTCCTCTGATAATTCAGAACAGCGAATATGCATACCGCAACCTGAGCAATGTCCCCACAGTTGAGAATTGGTACAAGCCATACATGCAGGCTCTGCGCGAGTGGGACACAGAACGCGCCTTTTATCCCGATGCAAATTTCACTCTGCGCGTTGCATACGGTTCAATCAAAGGCTACGAAAATGCCGACGGTGAATACCATACACACCTGAGCACACTCGAAGGCGTTATGGCAAAGGACAATCCCGAGGTTTACGATTATAACATTCCACAGGTGTTACGCGACATCTATGTCAGGAAGGATTACGGCCGTTGGGCCATTGAGAAGAACGGCAAGCCTACAATCCCTGTATGTTTCCTAGCCAACAACCACACATCGGGCGGTAATTCAGGTTCACCTGTAATCAACGGCAAGGGTGAACTTATAGGTATCAATTTCGACCGCACATGGCGTTCTACAATGAGCGACATAGAGTTCGACCCCGAAATTTGTCGCAACATCTCGGTTGACATACGCTTCGTGCTTTTTGTAATGGACCGTATTGGAGGTGCAGGCTACCTTTTGGAAGAAATGGGAATAAAATAACGGGAAAATATGATTGACTATCTTAGAATATTGTTTATAGAACATTCCGCACTGCAGGCAATTGTGGTGTTGTCGCTGATATCAGCCTTAGGACTCATGGTCGGCAAAGTGCGTTTATTCGGGATATCGCTCGGAATAACATTTGTATTCTTCGCAGGTATCATAGCCGGACACTTCGGGCTGAGCGTTGATGCGGATATGCTCTTCTATGCCGAGACATTCGGACTGGTGCTCTTTGTATATGCCTTGGGATTGCAGGTAGGACCGGGTTTCTTCAGTTCCATGCGCACCGAAGGAGTGAAACTTCTTCTGCCGGCAATAGCCGTGCTGCTCATAGGCACGATAATGGCGATTGCCCTGAGCTATACTGCAAGTGTATCCATCCCCGACATTTCGGGAATACTATGCGGAGCAACCACCAACACACCGGCATTGGCAGCCGCGCAGCAGACTCTCGACCAGTTGGGAATAGACGGAAGCAGTGCCGCGTTGAGCTGCGCCATAACATACCCGTTGGGTGTTGTGGGAGTCATTCTTGCAATAATTTTCCTGCGCAAGCTGTTCGTGCGCCAAACAGATATGCCCCAACCCGACAGCAAGCACAAAAAGAATGTATTCATCGCCAGTTATTGTGTAACGAACCCTGCCATATTCGGAAAGACCATAGCCGAGCTGACACACTCATGGCATCATCATTGCGTTATTTCGCGCATGTGGCACAATGGTCATGTGCTTATTCCCATGTCCGACAGAGTGTTGCAGGAAAATGACATTCTCCTTGTTATAACCAAACCCGAAGAGGCGGAGGAACTTCGCCTTATCTTCGGCAAACAGGAGCAGAAGGACTGGAATTCCGAGAACATCGACTGGAATAAGATTGACAGCGAACTCACCTCGCAACGCATTCTTGTTACCCGCCCCGAAATAAACGGAAAGAAACTCTCCACTCTGCGTCTGCGCAACAACTACGGAATAAACATCAGCCGTGTATATCGTTCAGGAGTGCAGCTGCTGGCAACACCTAACCTTGTGTTGCAACTCGGCGACCGCCTGACCGTCGTGGGCGAAGCAGCCGACATAAAACGCGTTGAAAAAATCCTTGGCAACGCGGTGCAGAGCCTCAACGAGCCAAACCTTGTATCGGTATTCATTGGTATGATATTGGGTCTTATGGTAGGTAGCATTCCTCTTTCGGTACCCGGTATTTCACTGCCCGTTAAACTGGGACTTGCAGGCGGACCTATAATCGTGGGAATACTTATTGGAACATTCGGACCACGTCTACACATGCTGACATATACCACACGCAGCGCAAACATGATGTTGCGTGCAATAGGTCTTAACCTTTACCTTGCCTGCCTCGGACTGGATGCCGGAGCACACTTCTTTGAGACCGTTGTGCGTCCCGAAGGTATTTTGTGGCTCATATTGGGATTGCTGATAACATTTGTACCCGTTGTTCTGGTTGGAATTTTTGCATTGCGTGTAATGAAACTTGACTTTGGATCGATCTCCGGACTGCTATGCGGTTCAATGGCAAACCCCATGGCACTCAACTATGCCAACGACACCATAGAGGGTGACAATCCTGCCGTGGCATACGCAACGGTATACCCCGTATGCATGTTCCTGAGAGTCATTGTGATACAGCTGGTAATAATGCTATTTGTACACTGATACGTTATGGCTACAGTTAAAAGGACTGCAACAATAGGCGAATACTTCCTTGAACTCGGAAGCAAGGATATTGAGATATACCGCATTGCACAGGATGGCAGCGGAGCATTGCAACGTATCGACGACATTCAGGGCACTATCCGCATGATATCCGAGCAATATGAGATTGAACGCGACTACAACATGAGTTTCAGACAACATGTAGCAAAGCTGATACAACATGTAAACACATTGGATAACAAACAACTATAATATGAAAAAGAGAAACATTATTGTTGCACTACTTATGTGCGCAATGGGACTGCAGGCACAGACCGACTACATTCATGGGTTATCGATATGGTTCGACCAGCCCACCACATTGAAGGGACATAACATATGGTATGGTGGAAAACCCGAGAACTGGATAGGCAAGAAGCCCGAGTGGGCAGGAGACGGTAACTACAATGCCGACAAGGAGTGGGAATCACAGTCGTTGCCCATTGGTAACGGAAGCATTGGTGCAAACATCCTTGGTTCGTTGGAAGCAGAACGCATCACATTCAACGAGAAGACATTGTGGCGCGGAGGTCCCAACACCGAAGGCGGAGCACAATACTATTGGAATGTAAACAAACAGTCGGAACACCTGCTCGATGACATACGCCAGGCATTCCTCGACGGAGATGACGAAAAAGCGGCAAAACTCACAAGGGAGAACTTCAACAGCACCGCATCGTATGAATACTATGGCGAAAAACCGTTCCGTTTCGGTAACTTCACCACAATGGGTGAGTTCTACATAGAGACAGGACACAGCATCATAGGCTTGAGCGACTACAAGCGCATACTTTCGCTCGATTCGGCACTTGCAGTTGTACAGTACAAGAAAGACGACATCACTTTTGAGCGCAAATACTTTGTATCGTACCCGGCAAATGTACTTGTTGTGAAATTCAGCGCAAGCGAACCCGGAATGCAGAACCTCACATTCGGCTATTCGCCCAACCCTGTATCCGAAGGCACACTCGAGCAGGACGGCAATAACGGCTTGGTGTGGAAAGCCACACTCGATAACAACAGCATGCAATACACAGTACGCATGAGAGTGGAGACAAAGGGTGGAAAGAAGACTATCAGCAAAGGAAAGATACGCATAACAAATGCCGACGAGGTATGTTTCTATATCACAGGTGATACCGACTATAAGATAAACTTCGACCCCGACTTCAACGACCCTAAAGCATACGTAGGCGTAAACCCCGACGAGACAACGGCTGAGTGGATCAAGAAAGCCGTTGCCAAAGGATACGACAAACTTTTGAGTGAGCACTATGCCGACTACTCTGCCCTTTTCAACCGCGTGGAACTGAACATCAATCCTAACGCGCCCGCCACATTCGAGTTCCCCGGTGTAAACAATCTGCCCACAAACAAGAGACTCGAAAGCTATCGCCAAGGCAAACCCGACTACAAGTTGGAACAGCTGTACTTCCAGTTCGGACGTTACCTGCTCATTTCAAGTTCACGCCCCGGCAATATGCCTGCCAACCTGCAAGGCATGTGGCACAACAATGTCGATGGTCCATGGCGAGTGGATTACCACAACAACATCAACCTACAGATGAACTATTGGCCCGCATGCGTCACCAACCTTAACGAGTGTATGCTACCCTTGGTTGACTTCATACGTACACTCATAAAACCGGGCGAAGTTACAGCCAAATCATACTTTGGAGCACGCGGATGGACTGCTAGCATATCAAGCAACATCTTTGGATTCACCGCACCGCTCATAAGTCAGGATATGTCGTGGAACTTCAATCCCATGGCAGGACCATGGCTTGCAACACACGTGTGGGATTACTACGACTACACACGCGACAAGAAATTCCTGAAAGAGATTGGATACGACATAATCAAGAGCAGTGCAATATTTGCCGTTGATTACCTATGGAAGAAAGAGGACGGCACATACACCGCAGCACCTTCCACATCGCCCGAACACGGTCCTATAGACCAAGGTGCCACATTCGTACACGCCGTAGTACGTGAGATATTGCTCGATGCCATTGCCGCAAGCGAAGTTATGGGCACCGACAAAGAACTGCGCAAGGAGTGGGAACACGTACTCGCCAGACTTGCACCCTACCAGACAGGACGCTACGGCCAGCTGATGGAATGGAGCAAGGACATCGACGATCCCAACGACCAGCATCGCCATGTAAACCACCTGTTTGGTCTGCATCCGGGACGCACAATCTCACCCGTTGTAACACCCGATCTTGCCGATGCATCACGCATAGTACTGGAGCATCGTGGCGATGGCGCAACAGGTTGGAGCATGGGATGGAAACTGAACCAATGGGCACGTCTGCACGACGGTAACCACGCATACACCCTGTTCGGAAATCTGCTGAAGAACGGAACACTCGACAACCTTTGGGATACACACGCCCCATTCCAGATCGACGGTAACTTTGGCGGAACAGCCGGCATGTGCGAACTGTTGATGCAGAGCCACATGGGATTCATACACCTTCTCCCTGCCCTGCCCGACGCATGGGAAGAGGGAACAGTCAAAGGCTTGTGTGCAAAAGGTGGATTCCAAATAGATATCACATGGGAGAAAGGCAAACTTGTTGAGGCTATTGTAAAATCCAACAGCGGCGCACCATGCAAACTGCTCTATGGCAACAACGAACTTGCCTTCAAGACAAAGAAAGGCGCATCATACCGCATAACAGCCACCCTCGGAAAGCTGAATTACGAAAAGGTAAAGTAAGAAATAAGTAAATAAAGCAATGAGCGATCGCTCATTGCTTTATTTACTTCAACAAAATCTTCTCTATCGCCTCTTTGAGTTGCGTTTTGCCCATTGCACCTTGGGAACGGTGCATCGTTCCGTTCTGTTCTATGAACATGAGGGTCGGAATTGAGCGGATGCTGAATAAAGAGGCAAGTTCCTCTTCGCTATCTACGTTTACCTTGTAAATGTCTACTTTGCCGGCATAGTCGTTTGAAACCTCTTCGAGAACGGGGGCGAGCATCTTGCATGGTCCGCACCAATCGGCATAGAAGTCGATTATTGCAGGCTTGTCGCCCAAAAATTCAAAACCTATGGGATTCGACTTGTAGTCCGCCACTCTTTTTATAAACTCCTGGTTTGTCAAATGTATTGTTGCCATAATCTTTTTCTTTTAAATTGTATGTTACGAAAATAACAAATTCCCCAATCGGTTATATTTTCCTATAACATTATTTATCATAAAAAAGATTAAAGCTGCTACAGAGAATAAAATACAGCTGTTTTTATTGATCGTTTGGATAGTTTAAAGTAAATTAGCACATGCAACAATTAAATCAACATAATTATGACACCAAACACACTTTTTAGAAAATCAAGATGTTGTAACCGATATATTAAAGTTATAACATTCATTGCCATAGCTATCATAATGTTACCAAATAATGTTTTGGCAAAAAACAGTTTTATAAACACTTACGACGGGCTATGGGATAAAGCATACGCGATATATGAAAAATGGCGAGGATATGGGGAAGATATGAAAATCATAGGCAAGTACCCCAATTTTTCCAAATATTTTATCGGTTTGTACGATAAATGTCATGAAAACGTTTACAGAGAACTATGGATACATAATTTGGAAACAGGTATTACACACAAATTGGAAGACTGCGATTTAGGCGGTGGAGTGATGGCCCCCGGTTTCAGCGTCGAAAATTTATCCATAAATGAGAACAAAAACTGTTTATACATAATTACACATTGTTCCGAAAACAATTACTATGGTTTAGCTTCCGTTTTCCTATATGCCATCAATTTAAATTCCGGTACAGCAGAAGAACTTTGTTCAGGTAGAGATTATTACAAGAACAACGACATCTTTACATTCATTAATTATGAATGTATATACGAAGGTGAATGCATGGCTGATTACCTATACGCTCCAACATACAACCATTGTGATGCTAAAGGCAACCCTGTGTTTCTTACAAAAAGCCAAATGAGTTGCATCGGTCATGTAGAATATTACAAGCCTTCAAATGTTAATGAGACCGAGAACCAGTATGTTAAAATGGACATAAATATTGACGCCTACCACAACATAAGTGGATCTTGTTCTTACTGCAACAAGAACTACACATTAAGCGGTAAACAACAAAACGACGGTGAGTTGCTAATTACAGCTAAAGACAGATACTCAGGAAACGAAATCAAATTCAGCCTTACTGCAGAATCCAAAAGCAAATTATGCGGAGTATGCTACGGAACCGGAAAATGCAACTACATCATAGAACTATCCTTCTAAACACCCATTTACATCAAAAGCACAATGCCATTGATAAGCCGTTGGCTGATGCACCGAACTGCAACGATGCGTTATACTCTTTTTCCAGACGGTTCAGGCGTGATTTATTGACACAAGTCATTGGTATACCCACCACGAAGCATGTTGTACCGGCTATCACAGATGTCATACCAAGATACATCACGACCTCTGCACCCACAGCGTTCTCCCCGGCAAGCCCCTTTGAAAGCGCATTCACAAAACCGGTGAAAGTCAGAGCAGAGCCGGCAACAGCCAACGATGCTCCGCCTATTGTAAGCCCGACACCTGTTTTATATTTCTTGCGGTACTTCAAATAATCCATACTGCGGTCTACACCGTTGAGCGACGTAAAGCACTCCGCGGCAGCAATTTTGTCGAGTTTCTGATTTTCAACAAACACCCTGCTGCCCTTTATATCTATGGGTTTATACTGCGCCATTGCATTAATGCTCATGAACGCTATCATAAGAATAAAAAGTGTACGTTTCATAATAACTGATTATTAGATTTTCTTAAATTGCCGGAAAGTTATTGAAAATTTGTCAATCGGCAAAAAAAGAGAATAAAATGCTATCTGTAATTGCAAAAATAGAAACGCTTTATTGATTGTTTGGATAGTTTAAAGTAAATTAGCACCTGTAATTACTAATTTGGGATAAATTTATGGAACAGAGAACTATCCTTGGGAAATTATGGCGCTTCGTCAAGCACTATAACCGTTATATCAAAGTTTGCGCAATAACCCTTATTGCATTGGCTATCGCACTGTTGCCGAATACTTTCTTTGGCATAGAGGGGCTTACCGATATACAACAGCGCATGATTGCCATTTTCTTTTGGGCGGCATGCATGTGGATAGTTGAGGCTGTTCCGGCGTGGACAACGTCGTTGCTTATAATAGTGATTATGTTGATGACGATATCGGACAGCGGTATATCGTTCCTCATCAATGGACATGCAAAGACCGAACTCATAAGCTACAAGGTGATAATGGGCACCTTTGCCAACCCCACGGTAATGCTGTTCATGGGTGGTTTTATACTTGCCCTAGTGGCATCAAAGAGCGGAATCGACATCAGTATAGCGCGTGCGATGCTCAAGCCATTCGGAACAAGACCGTCGGTGGTGCTTTTCGGTTTCATGCTTGTAACAGCTATTTTCTCGATGTTCGTGAGCAACACAGCCACTGCGGCAATGATGCTCACCTTCCTGGCACCGGTGCTACGCCAACTGCCTGCAAGTGAAAAGGGTACTGCAGCTTTGGCTCTTGCCATTCCTATCGGTGCGAATATCGGTGGCTTGGCAACGCCCATCGGCACACCGCCAAACGGCATTGCATTGCAGTATATAAACGATGTTGACGGTCTGAACCTTGGTATCGACTTTGGCGAGTGGACGATGATTATGACACCGCTTATGCTGGCAATACTTGTGATTTCATGGATAATATTGCATTTTATGTTCCCATTCAGTGCCGATAAAGTAAATCTCACAATCATTGGTGGTGCAAAGAAGGGTTGGAGAACATACGTCATCTACGGCACACTTGCTGTTACTATTCTATTGTGGATGTTCGAGAAGGTTACCGGCATAAATTCTTACGTTGTTGCCCTGTTCCCCATTGGTGTATTTGCCATAACACGAATCATAAAGTCAAGCGACCTCAAGGATATAGATTGGGCTTGCCTATGGATGGTGGCAGGCGGTTTCGCTCTTGGTGAGGGTATGTCAAAGACCGGTCTTGCCGATGCACTTGTAAACACAATCCCGTTTGACACATGGCCTGCACTTATTGTAATGATTGGCGGAGGACTTATCTGCTGGTTGCTGTCGCAGTTCATATCCAACTCTGCGGCTACAGCCCTTATGGTTCCCATTATGGTTGCAGTGGGAGTGGGAATGAAGGACTCTCTTGGAGATTTCGGTGGTGTGGGAACACTGCTAGTGGGTGTGGCAATGTCGGCTTCCTTCGCGATGTCGCTTCCTATAAGCACTCCTCCAAATGCCATTGCCTATTCGACAGGGCTTATCAAGACCTCGCAAATGTTCAAAGCCGGCATACTCATTGGAATAATTTCATTGGTACTTGGATATGTGCTCATAATAACTGTGGGCAAAATGGGTTACTTCGGATAATAAACAAACTCAAAATATGAAAAAAAGACTATTTATTGTATCGCTCCTTGCTATATTCACATTAGGAGCTTTTGCACAGGAAAAAGAGAAACCTAGTTTTAAATTCTACGGTTTCGTAAGAAATTATGCTTGCTACGACACCCGCGAGAGCCTCACATCGAACAGCGAGCAGTTCTACTACATGCCAAAGGACATCAAACTCGATGCTAACGGCAACGACCTGAACGCACAGGACAACATCATGCTGTTGAGCATCACAACACGTTTGGGATTAAACGTGAGCGGTCTGAGCTTTCTCGGTTCCAAGACATCAGCGAAGATTGAAGCTGACTTTGCCGGATTCGGAACAAGCAATACAGTGCTCCGCATACGCCAGGCATATGCAAAGATGGATTGGGAACACAGCAAGGTGCTTGTAGGCCAGGCATGGCACCCGGCTATGGGCGATATGATGCCCGACGTGTTCTCACTTGAGACCGGTGCTCCCTTTACACCGTTCAGCCGAACACCACAGGTGCGTTACGACTACGAGACAAAGAACGTGAAACTTACCGCGACAGCACTCTATCAGTTCCAATACACATCGTACGGTCCCGACGGTGCTTCGTTCAACTATGCACGCAATGCCATTGTACCCGAGATGTATTTCCAAGGCATCATAAAGAGCGGTGGCTTCATGATGGGATTGGGTGTTGATGTACTCACCTTGAAACCACGTCAAAGCTATACAGTTACCGAGAAAGAAACCATATATACAGCAATCGTCGACAAGAACGGACAGCCCGTACACGACCCGATAACAGATGAGGAGATGTATGTTAAGAGCGAGAAGGATGTAACAAAGACCTACAAGTGCAACGACCAGCTTATGGTAAGCGTTACCCCAACACTCTTTGCATCGTACAAGAAAGGTAACTGGGGTGTGAAAGGACGTATCACATATGCACAGAACGCAGCACACATGAGTATGATAAGCGGATACGCAGTTACCGAAAAGCAGGAGAACGGCAACTGGAAATACAGCAGCATCAACAGCATCGGCGGTTGGGTTGACGCGACATACAAACAGCCGTTGAAGACCGGTTACCTGACATTCTGCTGTTTTGCAGGCTACACAAAGAACCTTGGCTGCATGAACGAGATTGTGGGCGACATCTACATGCGTGGCGAGAAGAACATGGACTATATGTGGCGCGTTGCACCAAGTATCCTGTATACACACAATGCCATGCAGATCGGTATCGAGTATAACCCCACCACAGTAGGATACGGCAAGCCCGACAATCAGTACAGGATGTATAATCCACATACTGTTACAAACCACCGTATATGCGCAATGTTGAAATATAATTTCTAAACAATATAACACATGAACAAAAAGATTATGACATTAGGCTTGTTGCTGTTTGCCGGATTAGGAGCATCAGCACAGGTAAGCCTTGTAAACCCTGTTCCTCAAGAGGTGAATATCACATGCGAAAACGCATTGTTCGATGCACCTGCACAATGGAGCATAAACGCAAAGAACCTGAACGGTTATGTATTTGACGCGCTTGCAACTGCAGCACCTGAGATTGTAAAGAAATCCAATTTCAAAGTAACAATAGGTGTACGTGGCGACAAGCAGGTAAGCAGATACAAGAAGCAGATACCTGCAAAAACCGAAGGTTACTATCTTAAAGTAACAAACAAAGAGATTGTAATTGCCGGAAACGACGAGAAAGGTCTTTTCTACGGTGTACAGACTCTGCTCGGCATGATGAAAGAGGGCAAGCTCGAGGCTTGTACAATCACCGACTGGCCCGATGTTCCTTTCCGCGGAACAGTTGAAGGTTTCTACGGAACACCTTGGAGCCACGAGGCACGTAAGAGCCAGTTGGAGTTCTACGGTCGTAACAAGATGAACGTATATATCTATGGTCCAAAGGACGACCCCTGGCACCGCGACAAATGGCGTGAGCCATATCCCGAGGCAGAGGCAAACCGTATTGCAGAACTCGTTGAGGTTGCAAAGAAGAACGGTGTGAACTTCTATTGGGCAATCCACCCGGGCGTTGACATCAAATGGAACGACGAGGACCGCGATTTCCTTATGGCAAAGCTCGAGGTTATGTACCAGCTTGGCGTACGTTCATTTGCAGTGTTCTTCGATGACATTTGGGGCGAGGGTGCAAAAGCCGACAAGCAGGCTGCTCTCCTGAACTACATCGATGACAACTTTGTACAGGTGAAGAAGGACGTTGCTCCGCTTATCCTTTGCCCTACCGAATACAACAAGGGCTGGGCTAACGAGCAGGGCGGTTACCTTCGCACATTGGGTAGCACACTGAATAAGGGCATCGAGGTTATGTGGACCGGTAACTCAGTTGTTGCCTGCATCGACAAACCTACTATGGAGTGGATTAACGAGCGCATCGAGCGTAAGGGATACATCTGGTTGAACTTCCCTGTAAACGACTTTGTACGCGACCACATTCTTATGGGCCCCGCATACGGCAATGGTCTCGACATCGCTTGCGACGTATCGGGCTTTGTAAGCAACCCTATGGAGTATGCCGAGACATCAAAGATTTCGCTCTATGGTATCGCAGACTACTGCTGGAACATGGAGGCTTACGACTACCAGAGCAACTGGGAAAAGAGTCTGAAGGACATCCTCCCAAGTAACCATCAGGCATTGCGTACATTCGCACTCTACAACAAGGACCTTGGTCCTAACGGACACGGTTTCCGTCGCGAGGAAGGTGAAGAGCTGAAAGACCTTGTAGAGGCTGCCCTCGGTGGAGACTACTACGCAGTAGGAATGATTAACACAGCGTGCTATGAACTTGGTTTGGCATGCGATATCCTGCTCAACGACAACAG
>JAEIGA010001766.1_pt1 | contig 34259 bp, 57 predicted proteins | sample 9270691 | NCBI WGS metagenome assembly JAEIGA01 (sample SAMN17057246, study PRJNA624740) | gut metagenome | biome: biome; isolation source: fecal sample | host: Bos grunniens | place: China: Xizang | collected 2019
ACATAAATACTATCATTTTTATACAAAAGAGGCGTTTTTGAGAATTCGGGACACCGGAGGGCGATATGAAACAGGCAGAATGGAAAGAAAAGATTGTTTTTAGCTGCGAACAGGTAGGAACATACCAACCCGCATTTGAATCTGCAATAGATACCCTTGCGGGAATCCTTGAGAGGCGGGACGCGGCGCAGGAAACCTTTGAAAAGACGGGCGGCAAAATTCTGGTGGAGCACACGAACAAATCTGGTGCCACAAACACAGAGCAGAATCCGGCGATCAGACTGATAAACGATCTAAACCGGGATGCGCTGGCCTATTGGCGTGATTTAGGGCTTACCCCGGCAGGGCTGAAACGGATCAACGAAAAGGCTATGGAGAAAAAGAAAACGAATGTGCTTGCGGAGGCGTTAAAAGAGCTTGGCGGCTAAATATAAAGACGTTGCCCTCCAATATGCACATGATGTCACTGCCGGGGCTATCATCTGCGGGGAGGAAGTCCGGCTTGCCTGTGAGCGGTTCTTGTCTGACCTCAAACGGACAGATTTGGAGCTGCACACAAAAGAGCCGGAATTCGTGTGCGGCATCATTGAGAAAATCATGGTACACAAACAGGGCGAAGCGCTAGACGGAACACCTCTCATGAATACGCCGCTGCTTCTGCAACCGTGGCAAGTATTTATTGTTTACAATCTTCTGGGCTTTTATTTGGCTGGAACCATTGAGCGGCGTTACAAAGAGGCGTTTATCTACATCCCCCGGAAATCCGGGAAAACGCTTTTTGTTGCGGCCCTGGCTTTCGCCCTTGCCCTTCTGGAGAGAAAGAGCGGGGCAAGGATATACATTGTTGCCGCATCACAAAAGCAAGCCTGCGAGTCCTTCAACGATATTGTCTACACGCTGAAATACCGGGGCCTGTCCGATGAATTCAAAATCCGGGACAACTCATTCCGGCACGACATCCACTATGAATTCACAGATCCAGACGGAAAGCCAAACGGAACGATTGACATTGAAGCGCTTGCCTCCAATCCGGACGTGCATGACTCTTTCAACTGCAACATAGCGATTGCGGACGAAATACACGCTTTCAAAAAGGCGGCGCAATACAACCGTTTCAAAGAGGCCATGAAAGCCTATACAAACAAATTGATGATAGGCATTACCACAGCCGGGGACGATGTCAACTCCTTCTGTTATCGGCGGCTTGACTATGGGGTGAAGGTTGTAAACGGAACCATTACAGATGACACTTTGTTTGTGTTTGTCTCCCGGGCAGACGTTGACGAAAACGGCGATTGTGATTTCACCAATCCGATTCAGCACCAAAAGGCAAACCCGTCTTATGGTGTGACAATCAGGCCGGAGGATATATTGCAGGAGAGTTTACAGGCCCAGAACGATCCACAGCAGAGAAAGGATTTCTTGTCGCGCTCACTGAACATTTATACATCTGCAATGAAAGCGTGGTTTGACATTGAGGAATTCCGCAGGTCAGATGCAAAACACAACTGGACGCTTCAAGATCTTGCAAAGCTGCCGATTGAATGGTATGGAGGTGCGGATCTGTCCAGACTGCACGATCTTACGGCGGCGGCGCTGTACGGGAAATACAACGATGTGGACATCTGCATCACGCATGCTTTTTTCCCGGTTGTGATGGCCCACAAAAAAGCCGATGAAGACAACATACCCCTGTTTGGGTGGGCAGACGATGGATGGCTTACCATGTGCAACTCTCCAACGGTGAATATATCCGATGTTGTCAACTGGTTTGTTGATATGCGGAATATGGGCTTCAAAATCAAGCAAATAGGACATGACCGGAAGTTTGCCGGGGATGAATATTTCCCGGCCATGAAAGCCGCAAGGTTTAACATCGTGGAACAGCCACAGTATTTCTATTTGAAATCACAGGGGTTCCGGCATATTGAAAAGGCCGTGAAGGACGGTCTTTTTTATTATCTGCATTCGGAGGCGTATGAGTATTGCGTCTCAAACGTCCGGGCGGTGGAAAAGACGGACGATGCCGTGCAGTATGAGAAGATCCAACCGGAACACAGAATAGACCTTTTTGACGCTTCTGTTTTTGCCTGTATCAGGATGATGGAGACAGCAACCAAACGGGCAAAGGCAAAAAGCTGGTGGGAGGAAAAGAAATGAAATTACCATTCATCAAAACTAGGGCGAGGGACGAGCCTGCAAAACGATCTCTAGTGTGGCTGACAGATTCCGCGCACTATGAGACGTTGGAATGCCAGGGATACACAAAACTATCCCAAAGCCCGGAGGTTGTCACGGCGGTTGACACAATCGCAAGGCTGATTGGAGCCATGACCATACACCTGATGCAGAATACAGAGCGGGGCGACATCCGCGTAAAAAACGGCCTGTCAGACGTGGTGGACATCACGCCTAATCAGTATATGACCCGCTCCAATTTCATCCGGTGGATCGTGAAAACCATGCTGCTTGACGGGGACGGAAACGCGGTTGTATGGCCCAAAACAAGGGCAGGGTATCTTAGGGAGCTGATCCCGATTCCGGCTGCATATACTTCCTTCATCCCTGACGGAGATTTCGGCTATAAGGTCATGATTTCCGGGAAGGAATACAAACCGGATAAGGTGCTTCACTTTGTGGCTAACCCCGGGGATTATTACCCCTGGCTTGGGGTTGGCTATAGGGTTGCCCTGTCGGAGGTTGCAAACAACCTTAAACAGGCCGCGAATACGGAAAAGGGCTTTATGTCATCAAAGTGGAAGCCCTCTCTAATCGTCAAGGTTGACGCGCTTGTGGACGAATTTTCATCCCCCTCCGGGAGGCAGAAACTTTTGGAGGAATACGCACAGTCAGGGGCGGCGGGGGAACCGTGGCTAATTCCTGCGGAGAGTTTTTCCGTGGAGCAGGTGAAGCCCCTGACGCTCTCAGACCTTGCGCTTGCGGATTTTGTGAAACTGGACAAACAGACGGTGGCAACCATTCTTGGTGTGCCGCCTTTTGTATTGGGCGTGGGAGAATTTAAGCGGGACGAGTGGAACAACTTTATTTCTGCAACAATTATGCCCATTGCCCAGAATATCCAGCAGGAACTAACCCGCAAACTTCTATACTCCCCGGAATTCTATTTCCGTTTCAATTCCAGATCCCTCATGAATTACGATCTAACAGAATTGGTTACAGCTGGCGCCGAAATGGTTGACCGGATGGCCATGAGACGGAATGAATGGAGGGATTGGCTGGGGTTGCCCCCGGATGCGGATATGGATGATTTGCTGATCCTTGAGAACTATCTTCGGGAGAACAGATTGCAAGGGGAGTTAGGGGGAGGTGAGGAAAATGAAAACTAGAAGCGCGGTTGCGGTTGCGACTGAATTCCACACCAGAGCGGAAGATGGGAACCTGTATATTGACGGGTATTTTGCCATATTTAACTCCCAATATTGGCTGTGGAGTGAGGCGTATGAAACCATTGACCCGGGCGCATTTGACCTTGAAGCGGATCAAGATGTAAGGGCGCTTACAAACCATGATACTACCCTCGTACTTGGAAGAACCACGGCGGGAACGCTTATCCTCCGGGTGGATGACCGGGGACTTTGGGGAACAATCACGATCAACCAGAATGACCAGGATGCCGTAAATCTCTATGAGCGCGTAAAGCGTGGAGATGTTACTCAGTGTTCCTTTGGGTTTGACATTCTGGACGAAACCGTGGAGCAGATCGCAGGAATGCCGACAGTCTGGCACATCCGCAAGGTCAAACTGTATGAAGTTTCTGTGGTCACCTTCCCGGCCTATGAGGATACCGGGGTATCTGCCAGACAAAAGGAAGTAGAGACAATGGAACGGCGCAAGGCTGAAACGTGGAAGGCCGAAATGCTGTCCAAACTTAGAAAGGAGGCCGTATAATGGCTCTTAAAACAATCATGCTGCGGCATGACATCGACAGAAAGAAAAAGGATCTGGAGGCCCTGCGGGAGAAATCTGCTGAGTTTGAAACCCGCGAGGCCGACCTTACCACGGCGATTGAGGAGGCGCAGACCGAAGAGGAGCGGGAAGCCGTTTCCGCAGAGGTTGACGCTTTTGACGCCGAGAAAACCGCCCATGATGAAGCGGTTGCCTCTCTGACCCGCGAGATTGAAGACATGGAGGCTGAACTTGCGGACGAAGAGAGAACCGCCCCGAAGCCCAAAACCCCCGAGAAAACAACTGAAAGGAGCATTGATATGCACATCACCACAAACATTCGCGCTCTGCCCATGAACCAGAGGGCCTTTGACGCTCTCCCCTATGAGCAGAGAACCGCTATTCTTGCCCAGGAGGATGTAAAGGCGTTCCTGTCCGAACTCCGCTCCATGAAGGGGCAGAGCCGCGCCGTTTCCGGCGGTGACCTGACTATCCCCGTGGTATTCCTGGATCTGATTGCGGAAAATATGTACCGCTATTCCAAACTGATGAACCGTGTGCGCGTCCGCAACGTTCAGGGCCAGACCCGGCAGACCATCGCAGGTGTGGTTCCCGAAGCCGTATGGACTGAGATGTGTGGCAATCTGAACGAGCTGACCTTTACATTCAATCAGGTCACTTTGGACGGCTATAAGGTTGCCGGAATCATCCCCGTTTGCAACGCCCTTCTGGAGGATTCTGACATTGCTCTCGCATCCTGGATTATTGAGATGCTGTCTGAGAGCATCGGCCTTGCAAAGGATAAGGCGATCCTTTACGGAAAGGGTTCTGCATACAATATGCCTATGGGTATTGTCACCCGGTTGGCTCAGACCTCCCAGCCCGCGAACTATCCCGCTTCCGCTCCCGCGTGGGTGGACCTGCATACTTCCAACGTGAAGACCATTTCCGCTGACCTGACCGGCGCGGCCTTCTGGTCCGCACTGACCCTTGCGGCTGGCAACACTTTCACCCGGTACAGCAGAGGGAACCAGTTCTGGTCCATGAACTCTAAAACCTACAACACCCTCAAGAGCAAGGTTATTACCTTCACCGCAACCGGCGATCTTGCGGCAAACGTCTTCGGAGTGCTGCCGATTATCAACGGCGATATTGACATTCTGGAATTCATGCCTGATGGCGATATCGTGGGCGGCTATGGTGACCTCTATCTGTGGGCACAGCGCTCCCAGATGGTCATTGGAGCAGATGAGACCGGATATGTGAACCGCCTGAAGGACGAAACCGTGTTCTTTGGCAAAGAGAGAGCGGACGGAATGCCCGTCATTCCCGGCGCGTTTGTGGTTATCAACATCAATGGTTCCTCTCCTGCGACTGAGCTGACCTTTGCCGGGGATCAGGCAAACACCGTCAACGGTGTGCTTCTGCCAACCACCGCCACCGTGGCGGCAGGCGCGACTCTTCCGCTGAATGCCGTGCTCACTCCCTATGGGGTTGACGGCGAAATCACATGGGCTTCTGCCACCACCGCCAAAGCTACGGTGGACACCAATGGCGTTGTGACTGGCGTTGCCGCTGGAACCTCCGTGATTACCGCCACCTGCAACGGCTATAGCGCAACCTGCACTGTTACGGTGACCGCCTAATGTATGAGGTTATCCGGCGTTTCAGCGACAGGACGGATAATAACTATGTCTATGAGATCGGTGACACTTTCCCCCGGGAGGGTGTCACCGCCTCAAAGGAGAGAATTACCGAGTTATCTGGAAGCGAGAACGCACTGAACGCGCCTGCCATTAAGAAACAAGAAAAGCAAAAGAAGTGAGGGGGCGGCATGATGGATATGCTAACCATGCTGAAACTCAATCTTGAAATCATCCCGGAATTCACCGCCTACGACTTGTATTTGGCAAACCTGCTGGAGGCTGCGAAACAGATGATTGCCCGGGAGGGGATCGCGCTGACCGAGAGCGCGGAGGACGTGAATCTGGTCGTGATGTATGCGGCATGGTTATACCGGAAAAGGGCAGAGGACAACCCCGTTATGCCGCGAATGCTCAGATGGGCGCTGAATAACCGCCTGTTTTCCCAGAAGGTGAGCGGCAATGTTTGACGGTGGGAAGGTGCAGGTTTGCAGCCTGAGTAACATTTCGGCCCCGGGCCGGATGCCCGTTGAAACGCTCGTTCCGGTGGTATCCTCCTATTTCGGGGAGCGGGTTGTGGGCTATAACCGCTATTATGCCGCTCAAGGCGTAAACCAGCAAATTGACCTTATAATCCGCGTCTGGAGATGAAACGATGCAAAGATCGGCATGTATGCGGTTTTGTCAATGTCCGAGAACAATGGACAGTACCGAATTACAAACGTGCAGCATCTTTTAGACGAACAGGGGCTAAAGGTCACGGATCTAACCCTACAAAGGCTGGAGGAAAACTATGACGTTGCAGGAGAAACTTGAGCGCATTGGGACAGCTTTGGCGGCTCTTGGTGATAACGTCTATCACTACTGGAGGCCACAGATGCAACCCCCGTTCTGCGTATGGGCAGAGGAGGGGGAGGACACCAATCTAAGCGCGGACAACATCAAAAAGGAACAGGCCATATCCGGTTATGTGGACTACTACACAAAAACGGAATATGATCCCGCTCTTGATACCGTCCAATCTATCCTGCAAGAGTTGTCATACGATATGCCTTTCGGATGGCGGCTGGATTCCGTCCAGTTTGAGGATGATACAAACCTTATTCACTATCAATGGACGTGGAGTGTTGCATGATGGCGAAAATGACCGTTGGAAACGGGATCACGGAGTATATTGCCCTATTTGGAAATCTTGAGTTTTCCACTTCTCTGATTATTGGCAAATCCATCTATGAGGGCGCCAAAATCGTTGCGGATGCTATCCGGGAGGAAATCAAATCTCTCCCGGTTGTCCCGGACGATGCCGAAGAACGGAAATCCCAAAGGGGAAAGAAACGCAACCCCACACAGACCGAGATAGACGGGATGCTTGAGGGGCTGGGCATTGCAAAAATGCAGAACGATTCCGGTTTTTACAACGTCAAAATCGGCATGGACGGGTATAACGCAAATGTCACCGAAGAATACCCAAATGGCAAACCAAACGCCATGATTGCACGGTCGATAGAGAGCGGGACATCATTTATGCGGAAAAACGCATTTATCACCCGGGCTGTTCGCAAGACTAGAAAGCAGGCTGAAAACGCCATGAAGGACGAAGTAGACAAACAGATCAATAAGATTATGAAGTAAGGAGGATATATATATGGCTAATGGTAAAGTCATTACAGGTTTTTCTATGCCGTTTGTGGCCCTCTATGCGGCGGCTAATGGCACCGTAACCTATTCCGGGGGTATTCCCCTTGCAAGAGGCGTAAACGTCTCTCTGAGCGTTGAGGGGGCCTCTGACAATGATTTCTATGCCGACAACGTAAAGGCCGAAACCGACACCCAGGCTTTCCAGTCCGGCACCGTGACGCTTGAGGTTGACGGACTGAAAGAGGCCGCAAGAAAGCTGATTGCGGGAGTTACCGCCACCCGCTCCGTCACCGTGGGATCTGGAACTAGCAATACCGTTATTTTCGAACAGTACGACAACACGCAGGTTGTGCCCTATGTGGGAATCGGTTTCGTTGTCCGGTACATGGAGAACGGCGTGACCACCTATGCCCCGGTGGTGCTGACCAAGTGCAAGTTCAACCCCGAGGGACTGGAGGCCGCGACCCAGGAGGAGGAAATTTCTTTCCAGACATCTTCCCTTGAGGCTGAATTGATGCGGGACGATTCCAGCACACAGACCTGGAAGCTTATTGGTGCAGATCAGGACACCGAAGCGAAGGCTGTTGCGGCCTACAAGGCGATTCTTACCCCTGCGGCCTAATTAAATAGTAGGAGGGCAATATGGTTATTCACGGCAGAGAAATCAAATTCCGCAGAACCGTTTTTGGCAACTGCGAGATTGCAAAGATTTGTCCCGGCGGGGACATCAATAACTTTAATCAGGTCATTAACGGAGACTACGCCACCGCTCAGACTGCGGCGGCTGTTTTTATTGCCGCCCTCTCTGAGGGCTATGAGATGAACGAGGCGTATGAGCATCCTGATTACACTCCCAGACCTTTGACAAAAAACGAGGCGCTGCTTTTGGATTCCGAGGAATTCAATGCCCTCTTTGCGGAGGCAATGGCGGCGTTTGTGGAAGACGGAAAGACCACCGTCCAGACGAAGGAGCCGAAGGGAAAAAACGCAAGCGGGGACAGCGAATAAAGCTGAATCTGTCGTGGTATCTGTATTTCGGCAGAAAAATTGGAATGGGCAGGCAAGAAATCCTAGTTACCCGGTTTGGGGAAATGATGGATATGCTTGCCTGTCTTTCCATAGATAGCGGTGACACTGTCCCGGCAAATCCAACCAGAAAAATAACATCATTCCAAGAAGCAATGAAGCTGAGGTGATACCGTGGCTGTGAATATAGGCCCAAAGATCGGGCTTGAAGGTGAAGCCGAATATAAAAAGGCGCTAAAGGACATTATCCAGGAATCAAAAACTCTGAAAGCGCAACTTGACGCGACAAAAACGGCGTTCGATTCCAGCACCTCCGCACAGGAGAAAAACGAAGCGATTGCCAAAAAGCTGAATGAGCAAATTGACAATCAAAAGTCCCGAATATCTCTGCTTGAGGGGCAGCTTGCTACTGCAAAGGAAGCGTATGGGGAGAACAGCACACAGGCGTTAAGGCTTGAGGAATCGCTTGCAAAAGCCAATACCGCGCTAAACAAGATGCAGGCAGAGCTATCCGAGATTCCATCAAAAACAGACCTGGTAAGTCAATCCTTTAAGGACGCTGGTAATAAGATACAGACAGCCGGGGATGCTATTACCAACTTTGGCAAGGCTATGACGGCAAAGGTCACGGCTCCTATAGTTGCGGTTGGAGCGGCGTCCGTCAAAGCGTTTAATGATGTGGATGCTGGCGCGGATACCCTCGTAAGGCTCACGGGAGCAACCGGGGAAGCTCTCAGCGACATGGAATCAACGATGAAGGCCATTGCAACCGAGATTCCGACATCATTTGAAGAGGCTGGAACCGCTGTCGGTCAAGTAAACACACGGTTTGGGGCCACGGGCGAAGAGTTAAAAGAACTGTCAACGCAGTTTGTTCAGTTTGCGAAAGTCAACGAAACAGATGTTTCTGGCGCGGTCAACAACGTTCAAAGCGCTATGGCGGCTTGGAACATTGAAACCAAAGACGCCGGGAGCCTCATGGACACATTAACGGCGGTGAGCCAGGCAACTGGAGCAGATGTCAACAAACTGGCTGACAATCTGGGATCGAACGTAACCGTATTGAGTGAGATGGGAATGAGCGCCTCCGATGCGGCGTGGTTCCTGGGGTCACTTGACAAAAACGGCGTTGACGCATCGGCGGCTATGACTGGGCTTAAGCAAGCCCTCAAAAACGCGACAGCGGACGGCGTTACAATGGAGGACGCAATAGCAAACCTTCAGGACACGCTTTCAAATGCCGATTCGGACACGGAAGCCTATGCGGCAGCTATGGAGTTGTTCGGCAATAAGGCAGGGCCGCAGCTTGCGGCGGCATTGCAAGATGGGAGACTGAGCCTTGACGCGCTAGGAACGTCACTGACGGACAATCTAGGAGCGACAGAGGAAACCTTTAACGCGACACTCGATCCTGTGGATAAATTGCAGACCACGTTGAACGAATTGAAAACCGTTGGTGCGGAACTTGCGTCGGCGGCGTTTGAAGTTTTGGGGCCTGCACTTGAAATCATAACCGAAAAGGTCAAGTCTGTAGCTGAGTGGTTTAACGGGTTGGACGATAACCAGAAAAAGACGATTGTAACGATTGCGGGAGTAGTTGCGGCGATTGGCCCAGCAATCACAATTGTCGGGGGGCTGATTGGCGGGATTAGTGGAATCGTGACTGGGATTGGCGCGGCGATTCCGGTTATAACCGGGGTTGTTACAGTTCTGGCGGGGCCGCTGGGTGTTGTCTTGGCTATCACGGCGGCAGTCGTGGCGCTTGGCGTTGTAGTCTACAAAAATTGGGACAAAATCAAAGGCTGGACAACCGAGAAGTGGAACAAGGTGAAAAGCACAGTAACAAACGCCTGGGATGGCATCAAAACAAACACCAAGAACACTATTGATAATATCAAGACCACCGTTTCCAACGGGTGGGACAACGTGAAGTCAACAGCAACAAGCAAATGGGACGAGACAAAAGCCGCAGTCACAAACGCCTGGGAAGGAATCAAAACCGGGGCTAGGGACTCTGTTGAAAATATCAAAACCAACGTTTCCAACGGATGGGACAACGTGAAAGCCAATGCGGAAACCAAGTGGAACAGCATCAAAGACACCATTTCCACCGCGTGGGACAACGCGAAAAACACGGTTACAAACGTCATTGACGGTGCGAAAGCCTACGGCGGCGATTTTGTCTCCAATATATCCGATGGAATCACCGACAAGGCACAATCCCTATGGGACAATGCAAAAACCACGTTTGAGGGCGTGAAAACCAAATCAAACGATGTTCTGGGGGATGCAAGGTCATGGGGTTCAGACATGATTCAGAAAATCACCGATGGATTTTGGGATAAGGCGCGGGGCCTCTGGGATGGGGCCAGCAGCATTTTCAACGGCGTGTGGACAACGGTTTCTGGATGGGTTGACAGCATTAAGGGGCTGTTCAACTTTGACTGGGAACTTCCCTCTATCAAGCTGCCGCATTTTTCGTGGAGCTGGCAGGATATTGGCGGGATTGTCTCTATCCCCAATATCTCTGTTGAATGGTACAAAAAAGCCTATAACAACGCCGTGATGTTCAACTCTCCGACCGTACTGCCGACAATGGGCGGTATGAAGGGCTTCGGAGACGGGGCCGGGGGAGAAATCGTCATCGGCAGAAACAGAATGCTGGACATGATGCGAGAGGCCACCACCGGGGGAGATATTTACGTCACTGTGAACCCGTCCCCGGGCATGGATGAAAGGGCATTAGCCGACCTTGTAGCAGATCGTATTGCGGACAGGGTAAACCGGAGGAGGGCGGCGTTTGGATGAGTGACATTTTACAGTATGGAAACTATCTGACCTTTGACGGAATCCAATCCAACACTTACGGCGTATGGATTTCCGGCACTGGAACATATAACGCCCCCGAAAGAGACGTGGAATTCATCCAGATCCCCGGGAAGTCCGGGGATCTGATTGTTGACAACGGGAGATTCAACAACATCGAAATCACCTATCCGGCGTTTATATCCAAAAACTTTGATACCCGTTTCGACACCTTCCGGGCGTTGATGCTCTCCAAAATCGGCTATTTCACCCTGGAAGATACCTACCACCCAAATGAATACCGCAAAGCGGCGATTGTGGGCGGTTTTGAGGCAGAAACAGGGCCTTACAACAAATCCGGGCGGTTTGACATTACATTTAACTGTCAACCGCAGAGATACCTAAAATCCGGCCTTACAACGGTGACATTCACGGCAAACGGCACTATCAGCAATCCAACCGCCTACATTGCGAAGCCACTTGTAAGGGTTTACGGTTATGGAACCGTAAAGATCGGCGGCACAACGGTTACGATTGCGACAAACAGTCTCAGTTACATTGACCTGGACTGTGACGCAATGGACGCTTTTTATGGGGCCACAAACGCAAATCAGTATATCACGCTCTCCAGTTCACAGTTTCCGGCTTTGAATCCCGGCAGCAACGGGGTAACGAAATCCGGCAATGTAACCCGAATAGAAATCACTCCGAGGTGGTTCACGCTATGATTCCAATTCTATATCCGGCAGACGCTACCACATTCACCACAAACGGATTAGGGCGGCTTTCCGATGCGGTGGAGTGTACGGTCACGGAGGAAAGAAACGGGCCGTATGAGTTATATATGCGCTATCCTATAACAGGGAAACATTACGGAGACATATCCATCTCAAGGATTATTTGCGCGGTTCCGGCAGACGGGAAAGCCGTTCAGCCCTTTCGGATTTACCGGATGGAAAAGCCCCTGAACGGGGTTGTTTCTATCTATGCGGAACATATTTCATATCAGCTGAATCACATCCCGGTAATGCCCTTCACCGCGTCCAGCTGCACAGAGGCGCTTTTGCGGATGGTAACAAATTCCGCGCAAACAAACCCGTTTACCGTGTGGACAGACAAAACCACTACGGGGAATTTCAAGCTGGATCACCCGGAGGAATTCCGGGCGCTGCTTGGAGGTATGCAGGGTTCTATTCTGGACGTGTACGGCAAAGGCGAATATGAATTTGACAATTACCTTGTCAAGCTGCACCTTAACCGGGGGAATGATACGGGGGTTGTTCTCCGGTATGGGAAGAATATCACAGACCTGACGCAGAATGAAAACATAGAGACAACCATCACGGGAGTATGTCCCTACTACAAAGGGAAAGACGGGACGGTTGTAACGCTCCCGGAAAAGGCCGTTTGGGCGGCAAATGCGGAGAACTTCCCATACAAGAGAACCGCGGTTATTGACTTCTCTAGCGAATGGGAAGAGGCGCCTACGGTTGCACAGCTTAGAGCCAGGGCAAACAAGTATATCACGGATAACGATATAGGAATCCCGAGAGTTTCCCTTGATGTGGAATTCGTCCCGCTCTGGCAGATGGGCGGCGTTAGTCCTGGAATCCCTACAAAAACCCTTGTGCTTCCGGCCTCTGTGTCCGGTGACACTCTTACCGCCTCCGGCTCTGTGTCTGGCAACACGCTGACCCTTTCCGGGGCAACGTGGGAACTAACCTACGATGATTACAGGGTTTTGGAGCGGGTAAATCTTTGCGACACGCTGACTGTGCGTTATGACGCCCTGGGCGTGGACGCAACCGCGAAGATCGTAAAGACGGAATACAACGTGCTGAAGGATCGGTATGACGCTCTTGAGATCGGGGACGCAAGGACAAATCTTGCAGCACAGATTACCGGGATTGATGAAGAGATTGCCAGCGCAAACCGGAAGATTCAAAACGAGGTTGGCGCATTGCAAACATATGTGGACAAACAGACCTCCCTTATTACAGGAGGTATGGGCGGCTATGTTGTCATGAATCTCAACGCAGACGGTCAGCCGGAGGAAATCCTAATCATGGACACCGATGATATGGCAACCGCTGTCAACGTCATTCGGATGAACAAAAACGGAATAGGTTTTTCCACCAACGGATATTCCGGGCCGTTTAAGTCCGCATGGACGATTGATGGGACGTTCAACGCTGATTTCATCGGCGCGGGGACAATCACGGGCAATCTGATACGCGGCGGTGTTCTGTCTGACTTGGTTGGAAAAAACACATGGGATTTGCAGAGCGGCCTAATCTCATTTGCGAATCTGGCATGGAGCGCAACGAATTCCAGCATGACAGCGGATGGTGTTTTGCAGTGCACAAACGCCAATATATCCGGGACCATAGTTGTCAAAGGCGACACGGCACAGTGTACTGTTGGCATAGACAACGTGTATATGTACAGAGAACTTCAAGGTTTGGTAGATCTGGAACGCGAGTGCCTTAACTTTTCCGTTGGGACAGGTGCAACAAAAACCGCACAACACGCATTCGTTAATGATGGAGGGCGGCTAAATGACGTCTCTGTTTCAACAGGCGCGTACATTAACCGCGTTCTTGCGCTTACAAATCAAACCTATGTGCCAGAGATTGCAACGTCTTCCGATTTGGCAAAACTCTGTTTCGCCGTAGAAACCTTTTCAAGGAACTCCACAAACGGAGGTACTTATGGAATAACCATTGAAAACGGTTGGATGTATAGCTTGTCCAACGCAAGTTTTAGCTTTAATAAAAACGGGGGAACTTTAAACGGAAAGACTATTTCTGTTGAGTCCAGTTCGTCCAAACGCTACAAGCACGACATTCAACCTTTGGAAGACGCTCACAATTTGTTAAAACTGGAGGCAAAGACGTTTGTCTACAATGAAGGGCATCCGCTCCAGTACGCCGACATGGAAGGTCAGAGGCTCCCCGGATTTATTGCGGAGGATGTGGCAGAGGTTTATCCGTCTGCGGTGATTCACCGTGACGGTGAAGTTGAAAGCTGGGACGAGCGGCGCATTATCCCCGGTATGCTGAAACTTATACAGGAACAGCAGGAAAGAATCAATGATCTGGAAACCCGGCTGAAAGCGCTGGAGGAATATATAGGAGGAATGGTCACAGATGGCAAATGACGTTAGTTATTTCAAAGTGCAGGGGGACAGCACAACCTATTCATTCAACGATGCGGACGCGGAAACCAGGCTATCTAATCTGCAAACCACCGTTGCGGGCCACACCTCCACTTTGGCACAGCACACAACGAGCATTTCCAACAATGCGGCGGGAATCTCACAAAACGCGGAAGACATTGCGACAAACGCAAGCAGCATTTCGTCCGTGAATACTTCCCTTTCCGGGAGAATCGGAACGTTGTCCAATCTGACAACTTCCGCAAAAACATCTACTGTTGCGGCAATCAACGAAGTAAACGCAAACACAAACAGCGTAAACAGTGCGGCCCTCAAGCAGAGCGGCACCGTTGCGGACGGAACAAGCCTGACGGCATTTGTAACCCCCGGGATTTATGTTATTTCCGGTTCAAACACATATACCGGGCTACCGGACGGGGTAACTTATGGGACAATGTTAGTGCTCCGCCCTGCGGCCTCCTCTGCGGCGTTTACGGTCCAGATGCTGATTACCGCGTCCGGCCTTTTGTACCTGCGGAGCTATACAAGTTCCACCTGGTCAAGCTGGCGGCAAATCTAAGGAGGCGCAAACGTGATTTTAACCATTGTGCTTGCCGTTTTGGGGTCAAGCGGACTGAGCAGTTTGATTGTTGCACTCTTACAACGGCATTGGAGTAAAAAAGACAAAAGAGACAGCCGGATAGATGCGCTTGTAAATGCACAGCAAGTCTTAATGATTGACCGTGTGCGGCATCTGGGCCGCGCATACATTGAGGCCGGGGAGATCACCCTGTCTGATAAAGAAAACGTTATAGCTATGTACAACGCATATAAGGAGTTAGGCGGCAATGGACACCTTGAAACGGTGATGCAGGAGATCAACGGACTGGAGGTGCATGGATGAGGACAAAGGTTATACAGGTCAATGTTTCCCGCCCTCCATCGTGGCTGTTTATCGGGAGACAGGGGGAGAACGAGGCCACCATCTTTGACATTGACCTGTCGGATTACGTCTCACAGTACGGCGCCGGAACCGCCGACATTCTGGTACAGAGAGATGGAGACGAATCCCCGTTTGCTTCTGTTACCACTTTGACAGGCAACGTGCTATCGTGGCCTATTACCAATCTGGAGACTGCGATTGTCGGAACTGGACAGGCACAGCTTGTTTATACAGTAAATGGGGTTATCGCAAAGACGCAGATTTTCCCGTTTTCTGTTTCACGGTCTTTAGGCGAAGCAGGAGACCCCCCGGAGCCGTGGGAATCGTGGGTTGACGATGTTCTTGCGGCGGCGGGAGAGGCCCGTGTATCTGCCGGAGATGCCGCTCAGAGTGCATCGGATGCACAGGCGGCACAGGAAGCGGCTGAGACGGCGCAGAGGGACGCAGAGGCGGCGCTAGCTGAGTTTACAAGCGTGACCGCAGAGGCTGAAACGCTCCCTGCCGGAAGTGACGCGACTGCGAGTTATGCGGACGGACTGTTGACGTTTGGAATCCCCCAAGGCGAAAAGGGCGAAACTGGAGCAACTGGCGCGACTGGCCCACAAGGTCCTAAGGGCGACATCGGAGCATCTGCATATTCTTATACCGATGATGGCATCGGAAACATCACAATCGCGGAGGTGGTCTAAATGGCTGAAAAACCGCTGAAATCAATTACATTTCCTGGACTCCCGGACAAGTACACGATCCCGCAGGTTGATGACACTCTGACCGTGGCAGGATCGGCTGCTGACGCTGCGGCGACCGGCGCCGCGATTGCCGCGGAGGCGGCTGCCAGAGAGGCGGCGGACGAGGAGATCGCCGGCGCCGTGGATGATTTAAAGTCCGCTATGAGCCTCTTTGACGAATTCATCGCCGGAACTGTACAAAGCGTCACATTTGACGCAAGCGGCAACGTCCAAACGATCACGCACACAAATGGCGCGGCAACTGTACGGACGGACAGCTTCACTTTTGCCACAAATACGATAACCGAGGTGCGGACGCTTGCAACAGGCGAAAGCCTTACGATAGTTACAAACCTCACAACACTCGAAACAACCGTCACTTATGCGGCGGCATAAAGGAGGATGCAAAAATGGGAGTCTCTATTTGGGAAGGAAACAAAGCACAGGACTTGATCGACACCGGGGAGAAACTTGTCGAGGGGTTTGCGCGGCAGAACCTGCTTCTGAGCCAGCTGGTCAGTGCAACCGCCGAGGCAACGCCGATTGCCACGCTCAACGAAATCCATGAGATCGTTCGTGCGGGTGAAGCATCAAATGTCTTCTCCTTTGGGGATCAGATCAACCTCAATTATAACGATGGCACCAACAGTTATGTGCTACCCTGGGACATTGTCCATTTTGGCGATGTCGAACTGGAGGACGGGGAGACCGTCCCGGGGATGATTATCCAAAGCCACTATGCTATGCAGACCGTCCAGTTTGACGCATCAGAGGCTATCTATGTGGCAGAAACGGCCCTTGCTGCCGGGACATACAATTTCACCATCGGCACAACCTGGGGATCGCACTGCGTTGCAGGGACAACGTATCAATTCACCACAACTGAGGAAATCCCTGCCGGTGGTCAGATCGTCATAGGAAAGAACGACGATTGGTACACATGGGGCGCTCCTGACGTTGCCCCGAGTCTGTGGCGTGTGCATACGTTTTCGTCTAACAGCGCCACTACTCCGCTGGAGTCCAATCTTGCGCTGGCCGCCGGAAGCGGTGGAACCGCGCTTGGATCTGTTGCGTCCAACATTAAGTACGGCACGTCTGGAGTGAATAACTTGCAGAGGGCCGCTTATGGTTACAACCGCTGGAGTCAAAGCGCTAACCGTAAGTTTTATAATAGCGCCGCCGCGTCCGGTGGGTGGTGGTCTCCGAGCAATCCCTATGACCGCGCTCCGCAGCAGCTTGCTAGTGTCCCTGGATTCGTGTCTGGATTTGATGATGCGTTTTTGAATATTATTAAGCCCGTCAAGGTAGTAACGGCGCTCAACACAGTCAGCGATGCCGACATCGGCGCGAGCGAGGTAACATACGACACGTTTTTCTTGCCCGGATTGGAGCAGGAATACATTGCGCCGCAGATCTCCGGCGTTGAGGGAGACTATTGGGAGTACTGGAAACAGCGGCTCGGCTTGACATCTCCACAGGCACCTGGCACGGCAGGTGCAAACGCACGGCATATCCGGTATGGGTATAACGCCAAGACGAGCGCTCAGACCTGTCGGTTGCGTTCGGCGTTTCGTGGTAGCGCGAGCAACGCATGGCACGTCTACACCACTGGCTACGCCAACAACAGCGGCGCCACGGCCGCGATGCGGGGCTGTCCGGCTTGCGTAATCTGTTAATCCACACAATCAATTTGCTCAAGAAGATGGATGCCTATTACAAAGATTTATGGGGTGATGAAATTGGCACTACTCAAACGCAGAAAACTTGACCTGGCCGATCTGGCCGACATCGAAAACGCCGCAGCTGCGGCAGCAGAAAACAGCGTCAATATTGAGGACTTGACCTCCGCACTGGTGGAGCTTGGCGAGCTGTTTGCCGCCCAAGACGATGCACTTGTGGAGCTTGCGGGCCTCATCGAGGAAGGAGCATAACTATGGCAAAAATCTATTACAAAAGAATCAAGGCTGGAATCATGACCATTGACGAAGTGCCCGAGCGGTGGAGAGCCGCAGTGCAGGAGATGCTGGACGAAGACGATGGGTGATTACATCGCTACGCTATCTCTGCCGGAGCTGCTTTAGTTGATCAGGCAGCTCCTGGCGGAGGTGGAAGTCAGGGCCATGCAGGTCGCTGAGTAAAATCTTACTTTAAATCACAACGGGAGGGGATACAATGAGCAAAAATTGGTGGAAAGCGGCAGGAATTCGTGCGCTCAAGACCTGCGCCCAGACTGCCATTGCGACCATCGGCACAGCTATGGTGCTGTCCGATGTCAACTGGATTGCAGTCTGCTCTGCGTCCGTTTTGGCGGCGATTCTGAGCCTGCTTACGTCCCTTGCGGGACTGCCGGAGGTGGACGAATGAAACTGTTTGTGCTGATTGCGGCGATTGCGATTTTTGCCGCGTGGACTGGATGGAGGGCGGCAAAATGAGCGCGGAAAAAATCATTGAAGTTGCGCTATCTCAGGTGGGCTATCTTGAGAAAGCAACCAACGCTGATCTGGATTCCTTCACGGGCAACGCTGGACGGAACAACTATACCAAATATGGTGCTTGGTACGGAATGAACGGGGAACCCTGGTGTGATATGTTCGTCTCATGGTGTGCAGATCAGGCCGGGGAATATGAGGCTGTCGGTAAGTTCTCCTACTGCCCGTCTCATGTTCAGTTCTTCAAGGGCCGGGGAGAGTGGTACGCTACCAACGGACAGAAGGGCGATATAATCTTTTTTGGCGATGCTGACCATGTGGGAATTGTTGAATACGTCTCTGGCGGCTATGTCCACACCATCGAAGGAAACACCTCTGGAGCATCCGGTTTGGTTGCCAACGGCGGCGGCGTTTGTCGGAAATCATATTCTGTGAACAGCAACTATATCATGGGCTACGGCAGACCCAAATATGGGACAGCCAAAACCTACACGGAGGGCTGGGTGCAGGATTCAAAGGGCTGGTGGTACAGATATACAGACGGTACATGGGCCACCGGATGGAAGAAGATCAAGGGCGTTTGGTACTATTTCGACAAGGAGAGTGGTTATGTGGCTACAAGCCAGATTGTAGACGGGAAGTATTACGTGGGCGCAGAGGGTACGCTTGTAACAAATCACCTGCTCCGCACAGACGGGGAAGGAAAGATTGTCCCGGGTGATCCCTGGTATGACACTCTGGCCGATGTGCCGCAGACCTACCGCAAGGAGCTGGACAAGCTCATTAAGTCCGGCAAGTTCAAGGGCAAGGGCGGGTCCGGTGAGAGCTTGATTGTGGACCTGCCGGAGAGCGCAATCCGTATGCTGATCATCTGCAACCGATAAGACAGCCCGGGGAGGTCCCTGGGGATGGAAAGAGGCTCGGGAGTGATCCCGGGCCTCTTTTTTCATACGCATTTGTGTACCATAAACGGGACACCACTACACGGGATGTAGTACAATACGTAGTACGGAACCGGAGTGACCTGCAAAAGAGCCTTGTATATCAACGCTATTTCGCAATCAGTATTCTATCTACGAATCAGTAGGTCGGGGGTTCGAGTCCCTTCCGGCGTACCACTAAAAAACCACCGCAGAATGTTCGGAAATCCCGAATAACTGCGGTGGTTTTTCTTGTTTTATGGGGTAAAATGTTTTCACAAATTGAGCTGCCCGGACGGTTGTTAGATAGCTTACAACCCGCAAAAAGGGCATATTTTTGTACTCTGGTGTAGTACGAAATGTAGTACGAAATTCCGCATTACCCAAACCGGGCATAGATCACATTTGACTTTTTCAGGCCGTCCAGTTTCTGGGCGGCTTCTTTTGCTTCTGCCGTCCCGGTGTGGGTGTAAATCTGGGCAGTCACCTCTATGGAACTGTGTCCCATCAACTCCCGGGCTATGTTGATCGGGACACCCGCTTTCTGTAGGTCGGTGCAATAGGTATGCCGGATGCAGTACAAGTCCAGATCATCCGGGAGGATAGATTGCACTACCTGATTCCGGTATAGCCGCGCCCCGCCGAGGATGTCCATTTCCCGTTTGATATTCGCCCACATGATACTTTCTTTCTTTTGGGTGATTGGTTTATCATCCCATGCACACACATAGTCTCCGGCCCTCTGTGCGCTTCTAAGGGCTTTTTCAAGTTCTGCGGGTATAGGAACATCCCTGACACCTGCACGGCTCTTAGGAGGCCCTATTTCGCCTGTCTTGCGCTTTCTGGCCTGTCGGATGTGTATGATACCATCGTCCAGGTCAACGTGCTCCCATCGAAGCACAGCGGCCTCCTGGGGTCTAAGTCCGCAGTAGAGCATACACAAAACGAATAATTTTCCCCGGTGGTTCTCTATGGCTGAGAGCAACAGGCCCCGCTCCCGTTCCGTCAATGATCTTCTTTTGCCCTCTTTGCACTCCGGGATAACTAAATCCTCTGCCGGATCGTCAACTATGAGTTTGTTCTTTCTGGCCTTGCGAAACATCTGCGTTAGGGCCAGCTTCATCTTGACAACATAAGATTTGGAGTATTCCCCGGCCTTGCGGTTAAGAAACCCCTGCAAGTCCCTTTCTGTGACCTCTTTTAATGCCATGTCTCCCAGCTCCGGGAGAATCTGATTATCCAAAACGCTCTGATAGTCTCCCTTGTTATAAGCTGCCACCCATTCTTTTGCATACTGCCGGACTGTTACCCGTTTCGGCTTGACGCTTTTCCCGGCCCTCAGAGCGGCTTTTTTCTCCCCTATCTTGGTATATACCTCTTGTTCCGTCCTGCCGCTTACGGCGTACACACGGCCCTCAAAGCGGAATGAGGTGTGATACCTGCCGTCTTTCCCCTTGTTCATTCGACACACTCCCCTGTTATTTGAAGATGCCATGATTTACTATAACCTCCGAAAGGAGGGAACCGCATGGAAGAAATACTGATCGTGTTTAGAGAACTTTCGGCAGAAGATCAAGAACGCTTCTTGTTTTTTCTGGATTGGTTGATAGCCCATCCAGTACCGAAAGAACCCGTGGAAGATCGTCCGGACTGATCTTGCCCAGTTTCTCCATTAAAGCCTCCTCTGCCTCATTTCTGGGGCCGGGGAGGCTCTTTTTTGTCCCATCAGTGAGGCCCAGAAGATAATCCGCAGATACGCCGAAATACTTTGCGATTTTCCCTATATGGGTAACATAGCTTTTTACACCGGACACCTCCCATTTATAGATTGCGTGGGATGGTAGCCCTATTTCCTTCTCTAGCGTTTGATCGTTTAGCCCTGATGCGTCAAACAATGGCTTGATTCTGTCCTTGTAAATATCCATCATTATCATTCCTTTGTTCATTTACACAAGTTCAAGGCCACAGTTTGTGCATTTTTGAGAAATTACCAAAATAGCGAAATTCCTATTTACTTTTCCCAAGATAGGTATTATACTATTGACATACCCCGCAAAGAGACAACACAAACCCCAGCCCCCCGGATGGCGGACTTTTGAAAAAGCAAAACTGTATAGGCAATTTCAGTATAGCTTATTTCCTAATTTTCGTCAAGTGGGGAATGGAAAGGAGGTGCAGGCTATTTGGTTAATATGGATGCTCTGAGACAGCGGTGTAAAGAACGGGGAATTACCATTGCTGAACTGGAGCGGAACACAGGGATTTCAAACGGCGTGATTGCCCGTTGGGAATCAAGTTCTCCCCGGGTGTGCAGTGTTCAGGCGGTTGCTGATTTCTTCGGTTGTACGGTTGACGATCTGCTGATTCCCGAAACGAGGAAGGAGCGATAATGGCAACACGTAAGGAACTCCGGCAGGACATGAGGGAGCAGTTTGGAAGTTTCCTGACCGTCTCCCAGATCGGCAAGTATTTGGGATGCTCTCCCAAAACAGCAAGCGAGTACATAGAGGAACATGAATTGCATCCGGTGAGAGTTGGAGGGAGATGGAAATATTCTGTCATTGACCTTGCCCGGTGCTTTGGAATCTAAGGAGGTACGCAAGTGACAATCAGGGAAGAAGCCGTAGTCCGCAAACTGAATGCGGAGTTGCAGGCCGCAGATGAGCGGAGACGGCAGGAGGTACAGCGGCAGATGGACGTTGGTTATCTTTTCGATTCCATCAACGCCGACAACTGCAAAAGAAAAAGCACCCGCAGGATGCGGGATGCCGTGGACGCAAGGTATAAGCCTGTCAAGGACGATGTGACGGTGAAGCTGGAGCGGCTTGAAACAGGCTGGGGATGGTTCTTTATGGGCGTTATCTGTGTGGGCCTGTTCTGGCTCTGCAAGTTCTGCTGGGTGGGCTAGATGAATCGTGACATCTGGTTAGCCCGGAGGCCCGTTTGCTGGGCGTGCAGAAACCCCATTGAAGGGGACGAATGCTATGAGATCGGCGCGAAACACTTTTGCTTCGATTGCGAGGAGGAGGCGAAAGAAGAACTTTGGTCACGGGTGAAGGAAGATTATATTTTCGAGATCCCGGAAGAATGAAAGCGCCGCCCCCGGTGCTACCAACACCAGAGACGGCAAAGATACGAGGTCACAGCTAGTATAGCAGAAAGGAACGATGATGTCAAACATAGATATGGAACTGTTGGACACGCTGCGGAAAACGAAACCCTCATACCCGGAGGCGTTTGTGCTTGGATGGGTCTACCAGAGGGCAACCCATACGGAAGTCAACTCCGAGTATGTAGTCAAGGCGTTTGAAACCATGATGTTTTTTATCACGGAGGGCAATCATGGATAAGTGCTTGACCTACTCCAAAGCGATTGTGTCCCTGTTCTTCCCGGAAGGAAAGGTGTGCTGTATGTACTGCCCCTTGATGGAGACATATGCACGGAAACAGTGCCGGAGAACAGGCGAATATTTAACGGACGAACGAGGGCGTGGAATGTTCTGCCCCTTAGAAGTGGAGGACGAACATGGAATTTAGGCTTTTGAGAGCGGACGAAATAGACTGCAGAATCAATCAGATTAACACAAAGGGGTTGTCGCTCCTGCTGTACAAGGATGCCCGGTGTGATATGACGCTCCTTGATGAGACTGTCGGCCCGGATAACTGGCAGAGACAGCATGAACTCATCAATGGGAATCTGTTCTGCAACGTGGGTGTTTATGTGGTACGGCAGAACGGTTATGGGGAATGGGTTTGGAAACAGGACGTTGGAACCGAATCCAACACCGAGAAGGAAAAGGGACAAGCCTCTGACAGCTTCAAGAGGGCTTGCGTGAATTGGGGGATTGGACGGGAACTGTACACGGCTCCCCGCATCTGGATTCCCGCCAATAACTGCACAATCAAGGAGAACGGCAAGGACAACAGGGGGAACACCCGGTATGTCTGCCATGACAAGTTTAAGGTCACAGGGATTGAGTACAACGATTCCAGAGAGATCACCTATTTGGAGATCGTCAACATGGAAACCGGAAGTGTGGTCTATACCTACGGAACCAAATCCCCAAAATGGTACTGCTACGATTGCGGGAACCTGATAGAGGATGCTTCTTTCCCGGACGGCAAGGACTACACGGCAGATCAGATTGCAGGAGGCTCATACAAGCGTTACAAGGTGACGCTTTGCGCCACCTGCTACACAGCCAGGAGAGCGCAGGATGGAAACGAAAGCAACAGCGATTGACTGGATGCCCGGGAAGGATGGCAGTACATGGATAACCATCAAAGTGGAGGATGCCGCCCAGGCGCGAAAATTCGCCACTCAGAACGCAGATAAACCACTCCGGGTAAAGATAACCCGATGGAAGGAAAAGCGGAGCCTGTCGGCAAATTCTTACGCATGGCGGCTTTTGGGGCTGCTCAGTGAGAAGCTGGGCCTTCCCCCGGAGGAAATCTACTGGAACATCATCCCGGATGTGGGCGGCAACTACATCACCATGACCATACCTCTCGAGGAGCTGGATATGTTCCGGCGCACCTGGGGTAAAAACGGCATCGGCTGGAGGGTTGACATCATCGGAGCGGCTGGGCCGGGTTTGGTAGACATCAAGGCACACTATGGCTCCAGCGTTTACGACAAGGCCACAATGGGACGTTTGATTGATCTGATTATCCAAGAGTGCCGGGAACAAGGCATTGAATACCTGCCGCCTGACAAACTGGCGGCGATGCTGGAGGAATGGGGGAAACAAAAATGAAAGTGTTAGTAGCCTGTGAGGAATCGCAGGAAGTATGCAAGGCGTTTCGGGCGCTGGGTCATGAGGCATATAGCTGCGATATCCAGGAGTGTTCCGGCGGGCATCCGGAGTGGCACGTTATGGGCGACTGTTTACCGTTAATAAACGGTAGTTGCGAGTTTGTCACAATGGACGGAGAAAAGCATCAAGTTAACGGTAAGTGGGATTTGCTGATTGCCCATCCTCCGTGTACATATATCAGCAACGCCGGTGTTCGTTTCTTATATCCGGGAGGAGAAGGAAAACTAAACGAGGATCGCTTAAGGAAAGGGATCGCTGCGACGCATTTCTTTCTCAGATTTTTGTGGGCTGATTGTGAAAGAATCTGCGTAGAAAACCCAATCCCGTCAACCGTGTACTGTTTGCCGAAGTATACGCAAATAATTCAGCCGTGGATGTTTGGACATCCTTTTCAGAAGAAAACGTGTCTTTGGCTTAAAGGATTACCTCGCTTGACGCCGACAGAAATATGCCAAGAACGGCAAAGCAGCAAAGTGGCTGGGAACTGGTTTAATCATGGCGGCAAAGAACGACAGAAAAACAGAGCGAAGACCTTCCCCGGCATTGCGAAAGCTATGGCAGAACAATGGGGTGGTTACGTTGAAAAGCAGACGAACCAAAGCACTTGAGATTTCCCGGAGCGTCAAGCAGAAGGTCTATGAGCGGGACGGCGGCTGCTGTATCCTCTGCGGCAGACCGGGCAACCCGGAGGCGCACTTTATCAGCAGAGCGCATGGGGGGCTGGGCATCGAGGAGAACATAGTAACCCTCTGCCGGGAATGCCACAGGAGATTTGACCAGACCACAGACAGAGAGCTAATGTGGCCCATGATAGCGGATTATCTCAAGTCACACTATGCCGATTGGGAGATCGGAAATTTAGTTTACAGAAAGTAGGAGCGATATGGCGAAAACTTGGTCAACTGCCGATGTTGAATTGTTGAAATTAAACTACAACACCATGACCAATGCGGAACTGCAAAAGCTTTTTCCAACGCATAGCGCCTATGGTATTTACAAAAAGGCATACAAGATGGGGCTTCGCAAGTCTCCGGAGATGGAATGGAAAAACAGGTCCGAAGCGAGGAAAGGCGAAAAAGGGTCCAACTGGAATGGCGGTGTCCGCTATACGAAGAAAGGGTACAAGCAGATTCTCCTTCGAGGCCACCGCCGGGCAGATGTGAAGGGATATGTGATGGAACATATAGTGGTTTGGGAAAATTCGACTGGTGTTCCTGTCCCAGATAATTGCGTTGTACACCACTTGAATGGGAACAAAACAGATAACCGCATTGCGAATCTTTGCCTTATGGAACGAGGAGCGCACACCACCTACCACCACACAGGCACGAAGCAGTCAGTGGAAACACGGGAGAAAATCAGAAAAAGACGGAGGGAATATTATGCTCAACAGAATCATTTTGCAAGGTAGAATGTGCTACGATCCAGAACTCAGACACACGCAGAGCGGGACGGCGGTTGCATCGTTCTCCATCGCCTGTGACCGGGATTTCAAAAATCAGGACGGGAGCCGGGACACTGATTTTTTGGATGTCGTTTGCTGGAGGAACACAGCGGAATATGCCGACAAGTATTTCTCGAAGGGCAGGGCGGTTATTGTGACGGGCAGGCTCCAGATCAGGGAATACACGGACAAGGCCGGAAACAAGCGCCGGGCGGCTGAGATTGTGGCAGACAACCTTTACCCCGCCGACAGCATCCGCAAGGAGGAAAAGTTTACAGCCCTCCCGGACGATGATGACGGCCTCCCGTGGAATGAGCTGCCGTGAACAGCCGGAACAAGGGTAAGAGATACGAATTAGAGTTAGCTGCCAACCTTAGACAGTACGGCTATGATGCCCGGAGGGGCCAGCAGTACAGCGGAGCCAACGGAGACCCGGACGTTACGGGTCTCCCAGGCATCCACATAGAAGCCAAACGGCGGCAGAAGATCGGCAACCTTTACGAATGGATGGCGCAAGCTGTCCACGATGCCCGGGACGGTGAAATCCCTACAATCTTCTGCCGGGGCGATGATGCTAAAACTCTGGTGGTCATGCGGTTTGATGATTGGATGCGGCTCTATAACAATTCTGATTTGCCGGACAAGTAGGAGAACAAAATGGACGAAAGAACCCAATTTACATTTTACAAATCGTTCTTTGAAGCGCTTCGATACATTCGAAAGTCATCCGATAGGGCCAAAGCCTATGACGCGATTTGTGAGTATGCCCTTTACGGGATTGAACCGGATATGGATTCTCTCCCGGACACTGTTGCCCTTGCGTTATCAGTGATTAAGCCTGTTTTGGAATCTGGTGGGAAGAAAGCAAGGGCGGGAAAAGCAGGAGGAAGCAAACCGAAAGCAAACGATAAGCAAACCGAAAGCAAACCGAAAGCAAACGGCAAGCAAGAAAAAGAACAAGGACAAGAAAAAGAACAAGATAAAGAACAAATGTTAAAAGGGGCTTGCGACAAAAAGCAAGCAGACTTCGAACGCTTTTGGGCTGTTTATCCGAAGAAGGTTGGGAAGGGCGATGCCCGGAAAGCCTTCTCAAAGGTCAAGGCTCCTGTTGACACTCTCATAGCTGCCGTGGAGGCACAGAAAGTGTCAACCCAATGGACACAGGAGAACGGCAGGTATATTCCCAATCCTTCTACATGGCTAAATCAGGAGCGGTGGGAGGATGAGGTCACTACCGCGACACCCACACAAGCCGATTTCTCTATGTCGGAAAGCGAGATTGCGGCAATCCGGGAAATGCAAGCTGCCCACGAAAAACGAATGCGAGGTGCAATGTGAGATTCATAGACAAGGATTCTCTGCTCTCAGCAATCCGGGAGCAGAGAGAAACCAACATCGGAGAAAACCCCTATACGGTCAATACCGGGCTGAATCAGGCTATCATGATAATCAACAAAGCCGAATTTTTCACGCCGGGGGACTTGGTGCGGAAGTCCGCTGTACAGGAGGTATTCCGCAATTACTACGCTGACAGTCACCACAACCCCGTGGAGGAGCGTTTGTTGCACTGCCTATGGAAGGACATCAAGGACATAGAAACCGCTCCAGTGGGCAAATGGAGCCTCTCAGGGGATTTATACCGCTGCCCCTTCTGCGGTTACATAGCCCAATATGTGACTGACAGGTACTGCGGGGAGTGCGGGGCGAGGCTGGAGGGGACTGACGATGTTTGAGTTAAAACATTGCCCCTTTTGCGGCGGTTCAACAAGGAATTGTCTTGAATCTGGTGCCGCTTATAACCCATTCCAATATTGGGACAGCGGAATTCGAGGAGAAGCATGTGGATATGTTATTTGCTACAACTGCGGCGCAATGATAAAAGCCGACACGGAAGAGGAGGCTGTTAAAAGGTGGAATAGGAGGGCTGACGATGGCACTCATTGAGGACAACCTTTTCGGACATATCGACAAGGTACAGATTGCCATTGACCGTCTCAAGGCGTTTGAACCACCAGAGGGCTATTACCTTGCATTCTCTGGCGGGAAGGATTCACAGACTATATACCACCTTGCACAGATGGCTGGTGTGAAATTTGATGCACACTATTCCGTGACGACCGTTGATCCACCGGAGCTAATCCGGTTCATCAAGAAAGAATATCCTGATGTGGAATGGGAGTATCACTACTGGCCAGATTCGCCACGGTACAACCACAAGAGCGGCAAACGGCGGCAAATTACCATGTGGAACCTGATTGCTGACCATACCATCCCGCCAACGAGACAGGCCCGGTATTGCTGTTCCCAATTAAAGGAAACCGGGGGGCGGGAAGACTGGTCGTCACCGGAGTTCGATGGGCCGAATCCGCTAGGCGGAAGAAGCTCCATGGACTGGCAGACATACAGACAACATCAAAAAAACTGCAAACCCAGGCACTGACGGGCGATCCGCTGACGGCAAGGCTGAACAAGAACGGCGGGATCATCTTTATGGACGACAACGACACGTCCCGCAGAATGGTGGAATCCTGTTATTCCAAGAAGAAGGTGACCGTCAACCCCATCATTGACTGGGAGGAATCGGATGTCTGGGAGTTTCTGGACGATGTCGCAAAGGTGCCGCACTGCTGCCTGTATGACGAAGGTTTCACCCGGTTGGGGTGCATCGGCTGCCCATTACAGGGCCGGGAAGGGATGCTTCGGGACTTCGCCCGGTGGCCTCGGTACAAGGAAATGTACATTAAGGCGTTTGACAAGATGATTAAAAACCACCCTGGAGAGATCAAGGTAGCTACAGGCGAATTGGTAGAAAATGTTATCGGGGGGGGGCAAAGCGATTCTTTTCGGATGCTCTCATGGAACAGTTGACAAATGGCGACCGTCCGACCATGAGAGCGCAGTATCTACAGCGGAACAAAGCCGACAAGGCGATGAACCAGTGGATACAGAAACCGGACGGAATGGCACTGTTAGAATATTCCAGCTGGGGGGGGTACATACTCCACTACTGGATTCAATGGTGCACCTGAACAAGCACGGCCTACCGGAACAATGGTGGCTCACGGCGACAGCGGAAGAGAATTTCCAATACTGGATCAGCAACTGTTGAAACCGTGGTCAACCGCGGAGAAATGCTTTGAATGGTGGTTGTGGATGATGCGGAGCGGAAACCGGGACGAACCGAATCCGATACACAAGGAGTACAACAGATGACAGGTTGGATTGACGTAACAGAATCCATGCCGTCAGAACACTACCACCTCGGAACGATGATGTCAGACAACGTGGAGGTGCTACTTAGCAACGGCGATATAGCTTATGACTTTACAATCGAGGGGGTTTGGACTTACTCATGCGAGAAACAAGATATGCCGCATCCGATCAAGTGGAGACCGAGAAGCGACTGAATCAGTGTGTCCTTTGTGAGAACGTGAAGATGCGCCGGGACGTCTGCGGGACATACTGCGGCGTTGGTGCCAAGAAGAACCCAGACGGTTCCTGCGATAAGTGGGAGTTGCACAGATAGGAGAAGCATTTTAAGTGAAAATCGGACTTATAGTGCTTGGATGGATTATGCGAACTTTCAAGTGTGGGCAAAAGAAAACGGTTATAACAACAGTTTAACGATAGACAGGATTGACCCGGCAAAGAATTATGAACCGGATAATTGCAGATGGATTCCGTTTCAAAAACAAAGGGAAAATACTTCACAGACGCGAAAGGTAACCATTAACGGGAAAACGCAGAGCTTGAAAGCATGGTGCTTAGAATATGGCATCAATTATGACATGGTTATTATGCGTGTCCATAGGGGCATGGACGATGTGTCTGCGTTGCTTACACCGCCGAAAAGGAGGCAATATCGTGCAGAATAGACTGACAGGTAAAGACGAACAAGGTGCATACCTGATTTGTACCGGAGATTATGAGGATATGGTCGATGAGGCAATCACCCGCCTCGCCGCCTACGAGGACACGGGGCTGGAGCCGAAGGAAATTACTGAGTATTTGAACGCTACTGACGAATATGTCAGAGCGTCGGAGGAAGGCCGCTTGATCGTCCTGCCGGAGACGGGCATTGGAGACTTGTCGGACGGCTACCATACCTTCAACGGGTTGTGCTATCAGCGGATGATCTTGTTTGCGACTTTGGTCAAAGCATACAAGAACCGTGCCTGGAAGTCATTGCGACACGATGACGGCGAATTATGCTTCGGCGGTGGCTGGTTTATCGTCGGCGTTGACACGCCGGAAGGAAGCTACACCTACCACTACGAAAACAAGGACTTTGATCTGTTCGACTGTGAGGAGCTTCCCATAGGAAAGCATTGGGACGGACATACCGAGGATGATGTGACCAGGCTGTTGTCACTGGAAGCCGAGGCGGCGCTGGGAGGACCAAATGATGGATGACGTAAAAACGCTCCGCCGCGCTGTCCATATTGCAGCGGTGATCATGCAAGCTGACGGCCTGTGCAGATATGACAGCGTCGATAAGTGCCGCAGGATATATCCAGATAACGATGACTGTGTGGACTGCATCAAACGGTGGCTAATGACTAAGGCACGAAAGGAAGTTGGCGATGGCTGAGTACATCAAGTGCGACACCTGTCCCAGATGCAAGGATGTATATCCGGGTAAACTGGATCGGGACGGCTATCATTTTTACATCTGCGGCATGAGCGGTAACATTGTCTACAAGGAGGCGCACAAAATAAAACGCATAAAGGGAAGCGGATACATCCACTGCCCGGTCAGCGGGTGCGGCCTGTACCAGAGCATAGAGGACGCGCTGTCCAATATGACTGAGCCGGAGATTGCCAGGTACAGGGCTTCGTTGGGAGGTGATGCGGATGGACAAGAAGATTCTTGACGTAACCTGTGGAGCTAGAACGATTTGGTTCAACAAAAGCCACCCGGCGGCATTGTACTGTGACAAGCGCAGGGAGGAATATCACCACCTATGGAAAAACGCAGACAACTGCAGTCTGAAAATAGACCCTGACGTGCTATGCGACTTCACTAATCTGCCGTTTCCAGATAACAGTTTCCCATTGGTGGTTTGGGACCCGCCGCATCTGACTGGAGCGAAAGAGACGGCGTGGCTGGTTAAGAAGTATGGCAAACTGGAAGAGAACTGGCCCCAGATGCTTCATGATGGATTCCAAGAGTGTATGCGAGTTCTAAAACCAGACGGGGTCCTGATATTCAAATGGTCTGAATACGACATCCCGGCGCAAAAGGTCTGGGATGCGATTGGAGAAAAGCCACTCTTCGGGCACCACAGTGGAAAACAGTCCAGGACGTTCTGGGGGTGCTACATGAAACTGGAGGGAGGTGCTTCCGTATGAGATCTATCTGTTGTGCGGCGGTGATGGCTGATTATACGGAATACCACGGAGAGGCCATAAGGCGATTTGTCAAGCCGTCCACCAACGCAGACCGCATCCGAGCCATGACGAATGAGGAACTGGCGGGAACGCTGTGCCGCATTTCGGATTGTAGAACCTGCTGGATGGTAGATAAGTGCTTGGAAGGCGATGCGTGGCTCGACTGGCTCCAAAGCCCTGCGGAGGGAGGTGACGGGGATGGCTGAAATCATCCATGAATATCTTGAAAGTGAGACCGGAGACTGGGGCAAACCGGGCAAAGACTATTGCACAAGATGCAAAGGGCAGGTAAGCCTTGCTTATAGATTCTGCCCGTGGTGTGGAGAACGGTTTTCGCAAAAGCATACCGTTGTAATCATAATTCGGGATGGAGGTGACGGGGATGGATAAAGACAGAATCGCCAAAGAAAGCAACAAAGATCTTGTCGGCCTATTTGTGGCCCATGTCGGAGCGGACTATAGGACTGACTATTCCCCGCACCTGTGGCCGAATTTCTCCGAAGATACCGTAAAACTGTGGGAAGAGATTGAAGCCAGAATGACCGGGCGTACAACGCTGGGTTTCGACCGAGATAGATGTGAAAACAAGCTCCGGGAAGCAATCCAGAGGCAGACCGACCTGTTGAAAGGAGGCCCAGATTCTGCGACCAGCTTTCATTATGGCATTCGGAGCGGTCTGAACTTGGCCTTTAGAATCGTTGAGGACAGTATAACAGCGGGAGGTGACCACGATGCCTGACATCATCATCAAGGGCATGGAGATGCCGAGCAGATGCGAAGATTGTTTCGCATATAGGAATAATGCGGAATATGACTATGCGTATTGCAATATCAGTTCTGTCAACGTGCTGGGGCATGGGAATGCTAGATTGAACGACTGCCCTCTCAGCCCTGCACCGGAGTGGATCTCAGTGGAGGAGAGATTGCCGGAGGATGAAAAGCCGGTTGTCGCACGCTATGGATTCGTATCAAGTCACACAACAGGACAGTATTTTGTTGGAACACTGCCATACTTTGCGTTTGATCCTGTTCCACATTGGCAGCATGAAAGCATGGGGCTGCACGTCACCCACTGGATGCCGCTCCCGGAGCCGCCGGAGGTGGAAACATGAGTAACAGTTCACAGTACCGCCGGGATGCTTATTGGCGGTATCGCAGTGAAGGACGCTGCGGGAACTGCGGCAGGCGGGACGCAAGAACCGAGGCCGGGAGGTCAACATGCCAGCGGTGCTATGGAAGCCGGGAAACCTATCGCAAGGCCTACGATGAGAAGGCTATGCAGAAATACTATGAGCGCAAAGAAAAGGGCTTGTGCGTCCGCTGTGGGGCTGAGAGAGACAACAAAACGCTTATGTGTAACTACTGCCGCAGGAAGCAGAACGATGCGTCAATGAGGTATGCGAAAAAATGGATGAGTTCGGATTGCGGTTAAAACTGGCCCGTGTTTACATGGGGCTATCTCAAATCCAAATGGCTGATTACATAGGGGTTTCTCACAAGATGATGCAACGGTGGGAATCCGGGGAACGCGATCCACCTAACACGCTGAGGGTTAGAGAGATAGCGGAGAAACTTCAAGTACCATTCGAATGGCTCTGCGGTTTGGGACCGACATTCGCATGGCAGAAATAACCCTTACAAACGGAGGATATTTTGCTACAATAGATTGCCGGGGCAGGTAGCGCGCGGGGAATCCTTTCTTCTCGTTCCTTTCATGCCCTCCATCCCCGCAGAAGGCCGTTCAAGTCGGCCTCCCGGCAATACAGGAGGATTGCATGAACGTTGCATACAATTCGGATTGCCTTGCGGCAATGAAGGATATGCCGGACAACGCCTTTGATCTGGCAGTGGTTGATCCGCCGTATGGGAATGGGTTGCCAGATAATGCCAACGGGGGGGGGTACTGGGAGCGATTTGGTGGACGCTTTGACAAGTACCGCCCAGAAAATGGTAAATCGGGGGGGGGTGGCACGGCAAGCACCTCTACAGCAATGGAACAGATTCGGTGGATGGTTCGACAGGTACAAAGGACAGGCGGGGGATGGAGCAACGTCTACGACAGCACCAAAAAAATCATTGCGTGGGACACAGCGCCGGGGGCAGAGTATTTTGAACAACTGTTCCGTGTCTCACGAAACCAGATCATCTGGGGCGGCAACTATTTCGAACTGCCGAAAACAAGATGCTTTTTGGTGTGGAGAAAAACCAATGTGCCGGAAAATTTCAGTATGGCAATGGCTGAATACGCATGGACTTCCTTTAACAAGAATGCAAAGGTTTTTGATTTTTCAGCGGTTGGACAAATCGGGCGGTTTCATCCGACACAAAAGCCTGTGGAGTTATATGCGTGGGCCTATAAGCTGTTTGCAGAGCCTGGCATGAAGATCCTCGACACGCACTTAGGTAGCGGATCAAGCAGAATAGCGGCCTATGATGCCGGGCTGGATTTTGTTGGCTATGAGATAGACAAAGAGTATTTCGAAAAACAGGAGGCCAGATTTGCGGAGCATACCGCACAATTAAGCCTCTTTGTGTGAGGTGATTGTGTGACACCGAAGGAGATTCTAACGTCCGTACTCAGGATAGATCAGGAGATTGAAACGCTGAACCGCGCCAGGGACAGACTGCGAGAAGAAGAAACCTATCTCTCAGCTACCGACTATAGCAAGGTCATTGTGATGAGTACCACGGGCCGGGGGAGTACAGAGCAGATAGCCTTACAGATGGCAGACATAGACGGTAAACTCTGTCAGGCTGTCGAACGCCTTTGGAAAGCAAAAGCAAGAGCGGAGGCACTAATATCAACGCTCAAGAGTTCCAGACACCGGGACTTGATGCGGCGGCGGTATCTTCTGTGCGAAAGCTGGGAACAGGTTGCCTATGAAATGCACTATGGGTATAGGCACGTTCTCAAGATGCACGGCGCGGCCTTAGAGGAACTGAAACGAAATATGGCACACAATGGCACATAGAAGTATGATATAATCCAAATGCTAAAGACAGCCCTTCCGAAAGGCGGGGCTGTCTTCTTTTGGAGGGCTGCTATGGAATTCTATCTTGATCCAAAGTGGAGACGCAAGAGAGCGGCAATTCTCAGGCGGGACGGTTACATAGACCAGGTGCAAAAGCGTTACGGCAAGACGATAGAGGCAACCATAGTGCATCACATATTTCCGCTTGAAGAATATCCAGAGTATCGACTGGAGGACTGGAACCTGGTAAGTGTTAGTCTCGGAACGCACAACAAACTCCACGACAGGGAGACGAATGAACTAACCGAGGTTGGCGCGGAGTTACTTAGAAGAACCGCAAGACGGAATAGTGTGCCGATTCCGTACAAGTACATGGATGGGGGTTAGCGGTGCCGCCTACCCCCCCCCCTGTCCCGCGATCCATCCCGCGCCGCGCAAGG
>JAEIGA010001767.1_pt1 | contig 34259 bp, 52 predicted proteins | sample 9270691 | NCBI WGS metagenome assembly JAEIGA01 (sample SAMN17057246, study PRJNA624740) | gut metagenome | biome: biome; isolation source: fecal sample | host: Bos grunniens | place: China: Xizang | collected 2019
CGCCTTCCTTGCCAAATTGTCTATTAGCTGGCGGTGCTACTCCGCTTATAGGGGATACACCTTTAGCCTGAGTATTGGCTTTGCCCATATTATGTCCTCCTTGTCAAATGTTGTGGTTTTTACTCACCCGATTTCTCGTTTACTATCTTATTTCCTCACGATTCTAGTCGAGTAGCTATCCTTGAACTTGCCTGCTCGGATATAATCCTGGTATTTGTCAAAAAAGCCCTCAAACACGACATTTTTCTTCCCGTCTAAGACCTGAATTACCTTACCACCGTTAGTTAAGCCAACTCTGGTGAGCATATTGTTTGTAGGTACTTTGTCGCCATTTGCGAGTGTCAGCTTCGTGCCATCATCGCTGACTTGTTTAATCCTCAAGCGTTCTTCCGGCTCTTTCTCGTTGTAAAGGTTTACGGCTTGGATCAGTGTATTTCTTGAGTTGTTGCCTGCTTCTGCTGCTTCTCTGCTAAAAGCGCCCATGCCGGTATACTGTTGCCCGACATTTGCACTTGCTCCTCGTGACCCCATGATTTATCCTTTCAATTTGCTCGCCGGCACTAGTGCTTGCTCACGCTCGCCACCGAACATACTTTTACCGTTAGTAATCCATTTAAAGCCCTCTGGCGCTGTGGTCGCGCCTTCTATTTCGCGCCAACCTTTCGGAACGCTAGTCATAACCTTAGAATCGCCAACCCTGCCCCACGCTTTCATGTAGTTAATGCCGTCGGTTCTGAGCGCGCTGTTAAGCTCGTTGTTAATCGTTGCATTATCAACGCCCTTGCTCTTGGCTTCGGCGATAAAGGCTGTTTCGTAAGCGCCGTTAATCTCGCCGTCGCTTGCCATGCCGCCTGCTCCAGCTAAAAATGCGTCAACAGCACTACTAGCAGCAGATTTAGCGCTTGCGATAGCGCCGCTTCTGCCAGATCCTCTGCCGGTAGAGCTAGTCCCTGCGCTTGCACCTCTACTACCCATGTTATTTCTCCTTAAAATTGTTAGTGTCATAATAGGTCGCTCCACACTTGAAGTCGTAACCTATATCTCCCCCATATACCAAAACGTGCGAAGGTTTAAGCCTTTTCTCTGCTTCGGCCATGCCGTCGTACCATATCTTGCTAGCGCTATCCTCTCGCTTAACACCGATTGTAGACACAGCGACAACGCCGCCCGGCTCTATACCGTCAAAACAGAACTCGAAGCTCTCTTTTTTCGCCCATTGTAAGGTTGGTATCACCCTTATACCATGATCCGCCATTATTTTACCGACCATGCGTGAGCGGTAGACGTTCCACACCTGCATAGCTAACGGCATTTCAAGGTATAAGCTAAAATCAGGGGTCAAGCAGCAATCATAGGCGGCTAACTTGGCCATATACTTCGTCGGGCTATTCCATAGCCTCTCAAACTGGTAATCGTCAATAAAAAAGTGAACAGCGCCCTTATGCTCGGTGGCGCTTAAAACGTAGTTAAAACTTATCATTTCTTTAGGGATATAGTCGCACTTCTTGATAATTGGCATCTGCCACTTACCAGCCAGGTTGTTATAGTCAATCTCGTGCAAGTGCATCTGGTTAAAGGTCTTTTCGCGTTCGTCGCCATAATATAGGCGTTCCTTCGCTTCTGGGATTTTCGCACCCCAGTTGCTCATTTCTTCCACGTCCCATTGGTTAGCAATAATATCGCTATCCCACTCGCCGGAGTGGACGTTATCCTTCACCATAAACTCACGCTTGGCTTGTTCTGTCCAGTTTATGAGTCGCTTAACTGTAGCTTCTTTTTGGCCATTAGCGAGCATAGCCCTGATACGCTGGTGTCCAGCCAGGACTTTATCGTTCTCGTCAATTACAATCTCTCTAACTTCCTGCATCTCCGGCAAGTCTGTCAAAGATTTTCGGAGTTCGGCAAACTTGCTCTTTTTGATTTGGCGTGGGTTTTCTTCGGATAGATTTAGTTTAGAGAGAGGATAGTTGTTCTCTATCTCTATCATGATTCCCAATAAGAATTAGTTACTATTTTGCAACTCTCACTACCCTATATTATACCACCAGAGCGCCGCTCTATAAAGTGAGAGCAGAGGTGCAAGCGGCGCTCAAGGGGTATAATTTAACCCCTTAACATTTTTATTTCGCCTCTGTTAAACAGCTTCGTTAAACTGTCCGGGTTAGCGTTCCAATCGTATAGATAGATTACTTCGCCGGATATGCCACGTTTCTTGTCCTCGGTGAGTACTTGTTTAAGCCAAGTTAAGTCCTCGGCCACGTTTAAGTTCTCGTCAAAACGGTGATCGCCGATACACTCCCAAGTGAAGGCGTAAGCCCAAACTGCTGCCCAAGGTACTTGCTTTTCGCTATAGACGCCAAACATATCTTGGTTCTTGTCAAGGTGTCGCCAAGGGAACACGCAATAATCGCAGCCCTGTTCCATCTCTTTACAAACTGCCTGGACGTAATTGCCGGTCACGTTGTCGTCCGAGTCCACAAAAGTGATGTACTTGCCGGTGGAAGCCATAAGTCCGACGTTGCGAGCGTTAGACACACCGCGGTTTGGCTGGTAGATAGCCTTTACAAACGGCCCACAGCCAGCAATAACTGCTCTAATATCCTCTGTAGAGCCGTCGTCAATCACAATCACCTCAAACGGGTAAGAACAGTTAGTTTTCTGGAAGATAAGCGTTTCTAGTAGCTTCTTTAGCGTCTGCCAGTTGTTATATGTCGGGATAATGATGCTCAATAGATCGCGACGCTTGCCAGCCTTGTTATTCTCGTGGTTAGCCATGAACTTGTCGTAATCTTCTGGATAGTCGAAGTCGTCTGTTTCGTCGCACCAAAATACGTCGTGTTCGTCTAGGGTGTTCGGTCTGTACTCTTCGGCATCATATCCGCGCAAATAGCGGTCAATCTGGAAGTCTTTGCGGAAGTCAATTTTACCCTTTTCTACGAGCTGGTTAAACTCGTGTATCTTCTTGTACCACCAATCGCAATCTGGCACTAGGTGGATATAACCCTCTTCCCAAGGGCAACCTGTCCATGGGTTAGCCCAACAGTTGTAATAATGCGTCCAAATGTCAACGTCACGCGTTACTGCGTCCTTAATAATAGCATCGGTATAGTAGCAATCGCCGAGCAAGATACCGAACGGGCCGTTCTCCTTCTTTGCGATGCCCTCAAACGCCTCTCTTTTGCTGTTGTAGCCCTCCAAGACGACTTCGTAGTTAGTTATACCGTTTTCTTCCAACAGGCGCTTTGTGCGGTCTATCAGCGTTTCGCCGTCAATCTTCAAAAAGCACTTATTTTTAACGCCCTGGTAGCCTTTCCAACGTGTAGCACTACCGCCGGCCAATATGTAAAACTTGTCTATTCTCATAGCTTGCCTTCTAGTATTTCTGCCCATTTTGGGCTTAATGGCTCGGAGTACCCGGCCGGTTTTGGTATATGGTCGAAGATTTTGTCTATATCTAGGTCAGACAGGTCAAGATTTAGCAGGTAACCGTTCTCGCCGTCTTTTACGACCTTTTCTATCTCTGGTATGCGGCTTCCGATAACTGCTACGCCATGCGACAGGGCTTCACGCGTGGAGTAACCCCAGCTCTCGCTAACAGATAACTGAATCAGGTAATCTGCGCAGCGATAGAAGATGTCGTTATATGGCCCTTGCGGTACGAGTATGATGCGCTTATTTGCCTGAATAACCGGCCAGAGCGTGCCGTATGGATCTACCTGCGAACTGATAAGAATAACATAGTCTTTGCCGGCCGCGTCGAAGCGTTTGGCTAGCTCTATAACCTTGTCCACGCCCTTTTCGGCGCTCGCTCTGCCCATATATGCAAAAACAACCCTTTTGTCGGGCTGGTTAAAGATATTCGGCACTACTTCGCTGTCCACTCCAAAAACCTCCTTTAAGCCATCTCTGGCCGTTTCCGATACTGATATAACCTTGTCGACGCGCTCGTTAGGCTTCCACTTGAAGTTTTGCCATTGTGGGAAGGCTAGCAACCCTTTAATATCCGAGTGTATGAACTGATATACCTTTTTAGCCTTTATCGTCTGCCAAGGCACTTCTACCATAATAGGCGTATAAATAAGCGCTACGTCCGCTTCGTGCAAGCCGTTGCGGTCGCGATCTACTATCACAGGGTGGTATTTCTCTAAGCGCTTTATTTGCGCGTCTGCGCCGTCAGCGGTGGAGTTTACCAAGAAGGTTATATCTTCGTCCGGGAAGGTCTTTGCGAGCTGGTACATAGCCGTTTCAATGCCACCTACGGCTTGTAGGTAAGTCATTTGGACTAGGATTTTCATTTCAATTTACCTCTGATATGTCTATCGGCTCTAAGCTCCAGCCTTTGTCTAGCTTGATAATCACGCTCCCGAAAGCAGGGCTTCTGGAAGGTTTGCCTAGGCCGGACTCGAACTTGATGCGGCCGTTAGGCAAAAATATCTTTGCGCCTTTACAGATAGAGTGGAAGCGCTTTGTCGTTAAAAACTCAATCGGCACTAGCATATATACACCCCCCCCCCGTTCGGTCGTAGTAGTCTTGCGCCTTTTTCAAAAACTCGTGCTTGATAGTAAACGGTGGGTTACACCAGATATTGCGATATTGCGTCCAGTCCGCCTTGAGGCCGTCTGTTTCGATAGTGTCGTAGTTCTTTATACCCAAGTCCTCGGCCTTGCCTGGCGTTGTTGCTGGGTCGTACTCAAAGCCCTCGCTAAACATTTTTACTATCTGCTTAGGCGTGTAGTATTCGTTATCGCTGCTGAAGTTAATAGCGCCTTTACTCACTCGTCCCCCTCCATAACCGGCGCATAAAACACAGTTGCCGGCATATTCTCTAATTGTTCCTTGATTCGTTCCATATCTGGGTCGTTCTTAAACGGTACGCAGATACGCTGCGACAAACCGTTCACGTCGTCAAATATGTTCATGCCGACCAGATAAAACCGTTCACGTTTAGAGCAATCTAATATAATGCGCAACTTATCAAAACTAAACTTGCTTCGTTTAAGTTCCATCTTGATAGCCCGGCGCTCGTTTCTAGTCATTGTGCGCATATTTACCTTTCATATAGTCGTCGATAAGCTTTTTGGCCTCGTCGAAGCCACAGGCGAACTCGGCAGCGTATCCTCTGGCGCGTAGCTGCTCTAACATATCAAACTGTTCGCGGATATGAGTATCAGATACAAGCGTTCCGTCCTTCTTAAAGATGCGCGTACCTTCTCGCTTGAGTTCAATAAAAAGGCCGAACCATACCTTTTTGAAGCTTTTTTTAGAGCCGTCTGTCTTTCCAATGTCCGGCTCTGCCAAGAACATATCCGGCCAGCTTCTACGACCACCATTTAGCCTTTTCTGCTTGATGGCCTGACCCATAGTCAACTTGATGCCGCTGCCGAAGTCCGAGTGGAAGATAACGGTAGGGTATTGCAAACGGATATAGTCCGCCACTTGCGCCTGGAGTTCTAGCTCAGTCATGCTCCTGCTCCTCCGCAATCGTCTTTAGCTTCACACCGTCATAAGGGTTTATGCTATTTAGAGAGTAGATCGTGTCCTTGAACATTTCTACGTCGCTTATGTCGCCCTCTAGCGTCAAAGTGATTTTCACGTCCTTGATAAGTGGCTCGTCTGGCACATCCTCCCAATCTCTGTTGAGTTCGGCAAGAGAGGCTGCATAGCAAGTCAAAACACCACTCACAGCACCGGCTCTCTCTGCGGTTTCATGTGATGCCTTCATCGTGAACCCCTCATCAAACTCCCATATATCCCCTGTATTTTTATTGCGTAGTTTCATTTATGCTCCCTCGTATAAGCTTGTTTTAGCTCGCCGTAGCCTAAGCCATGGCGTTTAGCGATATGTTCGACCGTCGGCTTGTCCTCGATGTCCTTTATCTCGGAGATTGCTTGCCTAATGGCGAGTGCGCGCATCCTACGCATCACTTCCGGGTGTACCCTTATCTTCATTTTTACCTCCACTTACTGTGTGTCCTTCTCTTACTTGCCGGCTTCTTCCACTTCTTTATACTCTTCAAGTTTTGCTTTTAAGCGTGCTAGTTCGTCTACGCGGCTTAATAGTTCTACTGGGTAGCTCTGATCGGCTAAGTAGTAGAGTTCAAGCATATTCTCTAGCTCGTTTGTACGTTTCTCAATATAAAGTCCGATAATATCCATTACTTGCTCTCCTTACAGCCCTGGAGCGGATTACGGCTGCGACCAGCGACGCACTCCAAATCATAAGTTGTAGCCTTGCTCGTACGCTTTACCGGTGTGACGGTTAGGATAATCATTGCAGCGACCAAGATAAATGCTGCGCCGACTAAAATGCCTAGACAGATATGCTCAATCTTCTTATTTTTCTTCATTTTCTTTACCTTTCTTGGCTGGGCCACGCTTGCTAATCTTGCCGCCTTTTGCGCCTGCTTTTCTAGCGCGTTCGTTGTCTGCGGCGAAACCTTTACAGACCCCTGTTTTACTTCCGCCTTTTCTTCCGATTTCTGCCATAAAGCCGCTAGCTGATCCGTACCTAGCTTCCATCGTTTCCTTCCAGCGACGCATCGCTTGCTCGTGTCCCGGCTCGCCTCTCTTTGGTCTTGCCATTTTTCCTCCTTTTCTTTAACTCTTTAATGCGCTCTTCTTCCGCCATGCGTTTAAGGGCGCGTTCTATTTGACGGTCTATGTCGTTCCAGTAGTCTAGGCTTGATTTCATAAGTCCTCCTGACTTTCCCCGGAGGTATAGCGAGGTGCAGAGTTCCTCCGGGGTGCTTACGCAATGTCAGCCGCATCTTCCGACCAAAGAAGTATGTGGCAGTCCAGCGCGTAAACGCTGGCTATCTTTTCTTTCTAACGAGCGGTTTAGTATTTGTTTCGTATATCTCGTATTCGTCCGGTAGCTTGTCTGCGTACTCTGCGAAGCGCTTTAATGGTTGTTCTTCGCCGATAAAGTAGTAGACTTTTGCTATCCGGCCGCCTCTGAGTATCACTTCCGAGCTTACGAGGCGATATTTTGAGCCATCCTTAGCTTCGTATAGCATCTTGGCCCTCCTGTTTGTAATAGTGTATAAGCGCTTGTACATGGCCTTCGTCGGTCGTGTCGATAAGTTCGCCGTTGTCATCGTATATCTGGTAGTTGCCAGTAGCCTTTAGTGCGTATAGAGTCTTGCCGCTCTGCTTATTCTCTACTCCGTCTAGCACGTCATATTCTTTACATACCTTCATATTCTCCTTTCTGCTGTTCTCGGCCGGCCTCGCATACCGGCCGAGCTGTTGTAGCGACTCGGCTGGGTTTCCCCTACCGCAGTTTTCGCGCTAACACTCTGCTAGTGCGATTGGTTTAAGACACCATTTGGGAGTTATGACTCCCCCTCCCGGTGCGGTTCCAAAGCGTCGGAAACTTACAACTTGATAACTTTTAGGTTCCACAGCACTTATCATCAAACACTTTTAATATCCCTTAAAGTTAATATGTAAAACGCTCCTTATTAGACACCGATAGGGCGAGCCGTAAGCTCACCCCATCTTAAACGCCGCGCCAAACTCTAATCGGTGCTTTATGGCGTTCTTTTCGTGTTGCTGTTTGCCAGCCAACCGTTTTTATCTCTTTAGCAGCAGCTCTCGACTTGAACATCGCGCCTAGTGCGCTTAAATTAGGCGTTTCTAGGCCTCTATACTCCAAGTAGCGGATAATATCTTCGCTAGTAAACGGGTTCTTGCGTTTAGCTAGCTGGCTTATTCTGTGTTCTGCCATAATGCGCCAATCGGTGTTGCTGTTGGCGTAGGCACTCAATATACTCTGGTCAACCTCGTCCATTTGCTGCTCCTAACGCTAGTGCTATGATTGCGGCGACCGTCAGTATTGCCGCCAAGATCGTAATAAACGTTACAATCACCATAGCTCGTGTAGCTTCTTCATAATCAAGTTCGTAGTCGCGGATTTCGTCTAGCTCATCTTTAGTTGGCTTCTGCGGATTCTTCTTCATCTTCACCTCCTAACGTGTTGTAAAGTTTGAGCAGATACTCGCATATATCAACAGCTTCGCTGACGCTTCGGGTTTTATCCCAATGCTTTAATTTCTCTTCTAACATTTTTACCTCCATAAAAACTCCCAGCCTTCATGAGCCGATACGATTGGCTAATATAAGCTGGGAGAGCTTTGGGAAGGGTAGTGGCTGCGTTTAAGACATTTAACTGGTGTGTATAGGGTGGGGTAAGTACAGTAAACCAGCACCACTTCACCCTTACGCCATGCCGTCAAGTATCTTATCTGCCTTGCGGTATTGTTTCGCCGCTTTTATCACCTCCCTAAAGTCGCCGTCAGTAAGGCTTCGCAGCGTCCAGATGATCTGCTCGTGTCCAGGCGTAAAGTTCACCTTAACTCGATTATCTTGTGGCGCTTGCTTAACCTTTATCTGATATACCGGCTTCTCTTCCGCGGTTAATTCTTTAATGGCTGCTTCCAGCTCTTTTTGTTGTTTGGTTGTCATATTTTCCCTTCCAATAATCTATAGCTTTGTTGGTCGAGGGCATCTCTCAACACCCTCGACCTGTTCGTTTTATTGCTCTGCTCTAGTTTCGTTTAGCGCTTCCTCCCTTCGGTTCGTAAACATCGTTTGAATTACATAACGTTGCTTCTCCGTTGGGTTCGGGTAAGCCTTGCTAACTTCGTTTGCGTATGCGTTAATCTCTGCGCTAGTTTTAAGCGTTGCTAGATGCGCTCGGATTTCGTCGAAGCTCAGGCTCGCCTTCTTCTTAACTGGCGCTGCTTGTTGGCTAATCGCGTTTGCTACTTCGTCTGCGCTGGCATATTCGCCGCCACCAAGTCCGAAGTTTGCTAGTGCGCGACCGATAGCGCTTGTTTCGCAGTTCTCAAGCGCGCTAGTCCTGTTAATCTGGCTAGCTGTGCGGTGTTCTTCTGCGTAACCGGTGGCTATCACTCGGCCATCTTTGTCTATAATCTCGGCCTTCATTACGACGGTTTGCTCGTCGCGATCTACTAGGCTCGTGATAATCGCTAAATCTGTCTTGTGTTCGTTGCGGAACTCGTCGACGCGCTTAGCGACGGTCTTATATTCTTTACCATGGATGTTTACAATCCCGGTGTCTTTAACTGGCATCTTTTGCTCCCTTCTCGTCTAGCGTTATATCTTCGCCATCTTCTATACGTTGCCATACGGCGTTCTTTATCTTACTCATAGGTTTACCTCCATTTGCGCAATCTCTTCGGCCATGCGCCAAGCGCCATCCGCGTATTCGTCCGGGCGTGCCTTACGGTTAAGGCTCGTCCAATCTATAGCGTTATAAGCGATACTCTTGTAAATGTGGCGTAGCTTCGGTAGATCTTCCGTTGCCATCTCGTTAGAGAACTCGTCGTAAAACTTGTCCACCAAGTCAATTGCGGTTCTTGCGACTACTTCGTCCTTGTCGTAGTCTTTGCCAGGCTCAACGTGAGTAAGCGCGGCTTCTGTAAACTTTCTTTTGTTAAGAATTAGCGACATATCTGTACTCCTTTCTCTGTAAAGAAGCAGCCAGACTCGTCGCTTGATACGCCGGCATTGTTAATAATGCCGATAGCGATAATTGCGTTAGCAATAAGAGCAACTAGTGCTGCGATAACTAACTTATCTTTTCTTTTCATATTTAACCCTTCCATATTCCGCCGTCCGTAGCCAGAGGCTAGCCGATGAAAAGACGCATCTGAGGTAGCCCCTGCTTCTAAGTCCATGAGGGGTTTTGCGTCAAAAGAATAGTGCGTTTCTAAATGTGGATTAGTGGAGAAACGCGACAGCAGACCAACATTAGTAGAACTAACGGTGTACTAACCTCTAGCTATAGACGGCGAACTTAATTATCTTGATAAGTTCCGCCCGAAGTATGAGGAGTCCAGGAAATCGGTTTTCCGACAAAATATCGGCTCGATAGATTTGAGAGGTTTTACAATGAATCTCAAACTTGCTATTCCATCGACTAAGTTGTACAAAGGTGCGCCACGATAACCTCGCTTCAGGTTTTTGGACACCTCGTACTCCGAGCGGAACGATAACTCTTGAGCGCCGCTGCTTCCGCCCTATATATGACTTCTTACGGAGTTTGGCTCTCTTGAGTTGTTATTCGCTGTTCCAAATTGTTAATCTTCGTAAACGGGCAAGCCGTAGTTGTTTACTTATCCTACGGAGCTATCGCTTGCTGGTGGATAACCCCGATAAGATACAAAAATCCCCCTAGTTAAACTAGAGGGATATAAGATTGGCCTAGCTTGGTAATGCCATGGAAGCGCTCTACCAAATGAGCTAGTACCCCAACCAGTTTAACTGACTTTTTGTACAACTTTTTAATGTGTCGGACGCTGTCAGAACTTACACTCTTATAGTATCAAAAATAAGCCAAAAAGTCAATACCCTTTATGTTAAATAGAGTGGTATTTTTCGTACTGATCTTGAAGGTCGTTGTCCACCACATGAGCGTACATCATAGTCGTATCTAAACTGGCGTGTCCCAAGAGTGTAGACAGATACCTCATGTTACCATTATTGCGCAAAAAGTTAGTGGCGAAACTGTGCCGGAGGGTGTGAGGGGTAACCTTTTTGTCTATACCTGCCCTTATAGCAGCGTTGCGGACTAATAGCTGTATGTTTGTCGGTGTCATGCGCGACTTATGCTGTGCCGAGATTATCAGCGCATCGGCTCGGTCTTGCCTGGTCTTTAGATATTGGCTCATAAGGGCTTCTGTACGCTTGTCTATGAAGCATAGGCGCGGTTTCTGCCCTTTACCTATAACCGTAAAGCGTCGCTCCACTATTTGCCCTCGGTTTAATTGGATAAGTTCAGATAAACGTATGCCGGAGCTGTAAAGCAGCGAGATAGTGAAGGCGTTGCGTAAGTTATACGAGCAAGCAATCATGGCCTCTACTTCCTGAGGCGTTAAAAACGCCGGTACGGTGGGTTCACGCTTCGGAATAGGTATCAGAGCGGATTTGAGCGTTGGAAGCCCTAGAAGCGCCGTATAATCGCTTACAACGCGCAATCTAGTTATATAGTTGCGTACTGTGTTTAAACAGCGCGTCTTTTTAAGCTCTTTTACCCAGCCTGATATATCGTCTATAGTAAGGTCGGCCATATCCTTGTCGCCGACGTGCTGGATCAAGAGCCTTTTACAAACATTGTGGGTTTCTAGTATCCGGATAGATTGGTGGCGTATCGCCATATAATTTCTTTGGTAGGAGTCAAAAGCCTGACTTATGAGCATAAAAAAGCCCTCCTCTCTTAACTTTTGCGAGGAAGGCGAGATAATCTAATACCCTGCGAGTGTAAGTTCTTTTTTAGCTATCACCGTAAAGTATCGGATATGGCTTTTAACGTTTGGCTGGAACGACGACTCGATTGCCTGCTGGATTTTATATTCTGGTAAGTGGTAGATGCATTTTAAGAAGAATAGACGGCATTGTGGCGCGTTAAACTTCTGGATAAGTAGGTCTGCTTTGCGGTCTGCCGCTTCGTTTGAGATTTGGTGTTTTCCACAGGCTTTCTTCCTATCATTGCCATTGTTTTTCATTGATGTTTCTTTATAAGAAACTTCATTGTTTTTATCATTGGTTAGTCTTGCTTTCCCCATATTTACCTCCGATTTAAGGCGCTCAAAAACCTCACGCTTTACTTGGTTATTGTTGCGTCTTGTATCCGATAAGCACTAAAGCGTCGTGCTTATATTTTTGGGTATAAAAAACCCCGGTTTAATTTGATATTATTTCGGGGTTATCCACCAGCAAGTGATACTATCAGCATAGCGCACTTTGGCTTATTTGTCAATGCTCTCGGCCTGGATACGAGCAAACCAACTCTTATACTCTTCTACGCGCTCGGTAATATAGGTATTTCCGCCGTTCTTATGGTAAACGTCGTACTCGTGAAGCACGTTCTGATAGTTTGTCGGCAAGTGTCCTTCGTTTACGGCGATATGATCTTCCAATATCATTTGGAGGATAGATTGTTTAGCCGAGTGTTTCGCGGAAGCTCTGCCTCGTATAATTGTTGTAATGATTGTAGCCAGCACCGGGAATCCGGCCGTTATTAGGGCTATGATGATTTGGTTGTCCACCTGTTTTACTCCTTCATGTTAAAGGGGAGGTTTTCGGCCTCCCCATGGCCTGCTAATGGCCTATGCGCGCCTCTAAGTACTTCCATTGGTCGTACATGGCATTTTGCCAATCTATATCGTCGCAAGCGGTCATAAGCCACTCGCAAGCGTCTACTACGTCTAATCCAGCGATGTAGTCGCGCTCTTGACGATATGCTACCCACATTTGGTGTATATCCGAGTTAGAAGGTCTTGGTATGCCCTCTATGCGTTTGTGAAGCTCCCTATGTACATCTTCGTCTATTTCATAGACAAACGAGTCCCTAAGCAGCTTCGCGCACCCTCCGGTATAATCCGAGCGGTAGAAGATTAGATGATGCCTGTTTTTGCCAGGTTGTTTCTTCTTGAGTCTGCGCTCTTTTCTGCTCATAGAACCACCCCCTATCTAGCGCTAGAAGTAAACCTTCACCTTTCCGAACCGGCAACAGAGAGAGATTATGTTGCTCACGTCGTCCTGGTTGACTTTACCATAAACCCAAGTTTCATAGCCGAAGTCAGTAACGTTGATTTTGTACGGCTCAATAAGCTTCCAGAGTGCTTTAGAGTCAATCTGGCCAGCAATAATGATAGTCACTTGGATTTCCACGCGCTATACCCCCCTTTCTATGTTCTAATGTACGAGAGCTATGCCCTCTAATGCTCCGCCAATATGGGTAAGCGGAGCGTTAGAAGGCGTAGCCGAAGCCACGCCAACTTTCTAATTATGTCCGACGTTCTGCGCAATCGTGATAAAGCCAGATGCCGCTAAGCCTACGACAGCGCCGATAAGAGGGTTGATAGCAATAGACAGAGCGACCAAAGCACCAGTAACGCCTGCACCAACGATAATAGCAACCGCCTTCCAATCCTTCGCGAAGGCCCTTTTTAAGCACTCCACTACGCCGGCGACCATGCCGAGTAGAATTGCTGCTGATACTGGGTCTAAGTTGAAAATGTCCATTTATTTCTCCTTTTTAGTGATTAGGTCAATAATGTGCTGGATAAACTCAATAATCTTTTGCAAGATGCCGACGGTCGGATCTTCCGGGGTCGGGTCTGGTTTCTTCTCCATATCGCACTCGTTAAAGCCATGCGTGACTCTGTTGTTAAAGTCCTGCTCGGTCAAGAGGTAGACAGAGGCGAGCTGCTCGTTGTAGCAAGTTCCGTAGATGTTTATTTCCTCACCTTTTTTGTAATCTTTAACAGACTTACAATCGCCCATGCTGGTATAATCGAAGTCCCATAGGTGGGTAGTTTCGAGCGCGGTTAAGTAGGTTTGCTGTTTGTCTAATTTAGTCCATGTAAGGTTCGGCTTACGGTTCATATCGCACTCGTTATATCCGTAAGTAACTTTATTGCTAAAGTCTTGTTCGTTAAGAAGATACATTGAGCCTAGGTTGGCGTTATATACCTTGCCAAACGCGACAAACTCCGTCCCCTTGTCTATCTCTTTTATGGACTTGCAATCATTTACATTTGTATAATTGAAGTCCCAAAGGTGAGTTGGCTGAAGTGCTGCCTGGTAGCGCTCCGGGCTTTTCAGCTTAGTCCAAGTTAGATCTACGGTGTTTTCTACGATGCGGTAGCCATTACACCACTCACCCCAGCCAATAACGCTCAGGCCGTCGAGTGTAGTAAGTCTTTTGCCGTCGCTCCAATAAACGCCGTTATCTGCGACAATAATATGCTCATAAGGGCTAGCGGTGTCGATATACACCGGCACAGCGCAGCCTTTAGGGAAGTTTCGGTCGCGATGGAGTGTCCCCATGGCAGCGTTGCGCTCCATATCATTTTTAGCGGAAGAAGAAGGGCTAGGACTTGGGTAGATACCGTACCCCATAGCCACGTTGCGAAGGCAATATCCCTTGTCTTTACCCATATTTGATGGGTTGAAACTGATTAGTTGTTTGCAGCCCATTACTCGCCACCTCCGTACTGATCCTCATAACTGGAATCGGCTTCGGCGTACTCCGCCAAAATATCCGCAGGGGTGACAGTTTCAAACTTTCTATACTTAAGAGAAATGCCCATACGAGATTATCTCTCGCATCGCCTATACCTTATATTATACCACCAAAAAGACCACCTATCTAGGCGGCCTTTCCGGATAAAATCACAAAAGGTGTTTGTTTTGTATATTATACTATTTTTTCTTCTTTTTGCCAGAGCAACCCATGGTTTTCTCCTTTCTTTAGTTATCTAAAGCTCTACGACTGTAAAGCTTGCGCCGAGATAGTTTGGCACTGTAATAGAGCCAGCGTTGCTTGCCAAGGTCTGAAGCGAAATCGAATATGAAGTGCCAGCTGTGCCACTATATACCCAAGTTAGCGTGCTTGTGTTGAAACCATTATCACCACTTTTAGGCACAGCACACCATCTCTGTTCTGTTCCAATAAATACGCGGAAGAAGCCTGTACCTGATGCGCCACCATAAGCAGGCAACGTTGCGGTCACCATAAATACGCCGGATTTAGTAGGCGTAAAAGAAGTGGAAAATAGCGATGTATCGCTAGTGTACGTCCCTGCTATTGGAGAGGAGCTATGGTTTGTGCCTGTCGTAGCACAATACGGCCAGACCTCGTTATAGTACGCAGGAGCTGCTGTCGACCAATCTATCTTAGCGGACGTTACTGCTTTGCTAGTAATTTGGCTTGTAACGACTGCGCCGCTCAATTCTGAGAAGTTTTGGGGGACTGGGACGTTGTAATAAGTCCAGCCCAGCGATACATCGTAAGCCAACAAGCCGGTGGATCTATTCGCGCCGATAACCACATAGTAAGTGTCAGCGGTAGAGGCATAGCCAGTTACCACCATATCATTGCCTGCGGAATCGCGGAAGATAACTTTAGAGCCTGCTGTAAGCGCGTCTTTAAACGCGACGTAGTCTATAGAAACAAGGTATGTGGTGTCTACATTGACAGAGAAGCGTGTCCCTATCATCATGGTCAAATCACCGCTAACATAGCCAATAAACGCACCAGCTGCGACAGTCCCCCAAGTGCCGTCACCCTTTAGCACCTTGTCGACATCTGCGGTAGTTGGTGCTGGTACGAGGCCGGCCGACCCGGATGCCGCACCAGTTGCACCGACGAAGTTAGAATAAGTCGTATCTGTTAGCGCGATAGTAGCGTTGCTAGATGCGTTAGCGGTAAATGTACCTGCGCTTGTGCCGTTCTGCGTAATGGTGAGCGTTGCGTCGTTTACAGCTGGAAGTTCGTCTGCCTCGACATATGTACTTGTGCCATCCGAGCCGTCGTTCGTCAAATCGGAGGTTTTAGTAGGCAAATCGGCAGAAGTAATGAAGCCGGAGTCGTTAGTAAGGTCGGAGGTAGAATCCGGAATCTGTGACTCAAGAGCTATGCGACCGTCAGAGTTCGGAAGCAAAACGCTGCTAGAGCCTGTGTTATCTGTGGAAAGCCTTACAGAGTAATCTTTCGTATCGCTATTAGCGTTATGAAAGTCGATATACTTGCCTGCTTCCATAACACCGTCTTGCGTAACTCTTGGTGTGCCTTGAAACCACGCGCCGCTTGTTGGCTGGTTTACTTGTGTTGGTGTGCCGTTAGCTAGGTAAATCGGCCTATCAGTTGCGCCTACGGTTGAAGTGCCAACCTTGGTGACGCTGCCGTCAGTCAGAGCGGTTGCTTCGACGTAAGTACTCGTACCGTCCGCACCATCGTTTGTAAGCTCGCTAGTCTTGGTTGGAACGGTTGGCTGAACGGCGCTAATAGTGTAAGAGCCGTTGTTATAACTGACAGAAGCATTATTACCTGCTGCAAGTTTCGGGCCAGTATCTCTCGTCGTGACACTCCAAGTACCACCGTTGGCATTTGTTAGCTTATAGATAAACACCTGATCTACTGGCTGGGATGCGGACTTTGTGCTAACAGAGCGAACGTACTGGAACTCTACGTTTGTTGGGTTAGAAGCGTCGTTGACGTAGGCCATGAAGGCTTTGCGCGTCTGCGAGCCAGAGCTAGGGTCTGCGTTAGACGATGCGCGGCAATAGACGATGCTTTTCGCGTTATAGGCGTTAATGAACTTCGTCCAGGCGTTAGCTTCGCCGTAACTCATTTCTACGAGTTCGGCGGTAGGCGTACCCCATGTGCCGTCGCCCTTCAAAACTTTGCTCTGGTCGCCTGTTGCTGGTGCTGGCACTAGACCATGTGTGCCTGCTGCGGACGAAGATGCACCGGTCATATCGCCCGGAATCTGCGTTGCAACGTAATCTGTGATGCCACCTGCGTTCTTAACGGTGCTGTTAGGGTCATAATCTGCAGCAAGCATATCGCCAGTACCAGAGCCTGCCTCACCCTTCTGGCCTTGAGGGATACCTATATCAAAAACCGCCGCCGAACTTGTGCCAACGTTCGTTACATAGGCTGATTCGTTCGGCTGAAGCGTTGTAACAGTTCCAACAGTAATAGTTGCTGCTTGGCCATCCGTACCATCTGTACCGTTCGTAATATCCGCGGTAGTTGTGCCTTGCGCGTCGGTAATAGAAACAGTTGCGCCGGTTGCTGTTGGTGTAACGGTCGCTACTGGCGAGAAACCATCCGTACCATCAGTACCGTCAGTACCGTTGCTCACGTTAGCAGTTGTAGTTCCGTCCTTATCTGTAATCGAGATAGTAGCACCAGAAGAAGTCTGCGTAACAGTTGCGCTTGGGCTGTAACCGTCCGCACCTGGCGCGCCGTCCTGGCCATCCGTACCGTTGCTAATATCTGCTGTCGTCGTGCCATCTTTGTCTGTGATAGAGATAGTAGCGCCACTAGCGGTCTGGGTTACTGTGGCACTAGGGCTGTAACCATCAGTACCAGCTGGGCCTGTTTCACCTTGTGGGCCTTGAGCGCCAGTAGCACCAGTATCGCCTTTAGGGCCTTGAGCGCCAGTAGCACCTGTTGCGCCAGTATCGCCCCTAGGGATTGTGAACATAAGAGCGGCTTCACTCGAAGTACCCTCATTTACGACCGAAGCATTTGTCCCAGGTGCGCCTGTAATAGTAGAAGTAACCCAGATTCTTGCTGCTTGCCCTGCGTCGCCTTTGTCCCCTTTGTCCCCTTTGTCGCCGCGTGGGATAGTAAAGGCAAGCTGCGCATCCGATGATGTTCCCTGGTTTACTACGCTTGCGTCTGTGCCTGGTGCGCCAGTAGAGGTGGAAGCAACCGAGATTGTTGCCGCATCGCCTTTGTCGCCCTTCTCGCCCTTTGGGCCACCTGTGTTCTTGAGCTTAAAAAAGTTCTTAGATAGCTTGGTTTCAATAATAGGTTTATTGACTACTACGTCAATCTTGTTCTCTGGGCTTGTCGTTACGACAAACTTTGGCTTTACGGTCTTAATATCAAACTTTGCCATATTAGCTCCTTAGCGTTGCGACAGGCAATATCTTTAGTTCTCCAAAAATAAGCGTTTCGGCAACGGATTCCGTCACTAGCTTGATGTCGTAAACATAATCGCCGAAGTCAATATCTGTATCTGTTTCTTCAAGTGCGAGCTGCATATAACCGTCCTCGTCGTAGCCGGCATTTGTGCCGACAACCCAGCTTTTAGCAATTAGAGCATCGCCGTCGGTCTGGTCGTTGTCTGGTTTAGCTTTGACAGTAAAGTAAAGCACATCGCCGACCTGGAAGGTATAATCATCCGACTTGATATATAGTATTTGGGTGTTTTTCTGCGGAATAACTAGAGGTTGAAGCATAATTACTCCTCCGTTTTATCTAGTCCGGATACGAAATCGTCTACTTTTTTGTCAATTTTAGCGCGATCTTCTTTAGAGATTTTGCTGTAATTTTCCATGAGCTTATAAGCTGCTGCTTTTGCGCCCTTGATTGAGGCAACAATGTCAATAAAATCAGAGCGTTCTTTTTCGCTCATTTTTTTGTCCTCAAGAATAGAGAAAGCTTCGTCGCAGAGTTCGCCGAGTTCTTTACCAAAATGTTCGAACTTCTCGCCGATAGTCTTTTCTGGCCTTTTGATTTCTTCGATAAACATTTAGTATGTCCATCGCAACGCCAAAATATACTTATATTATACCATATCTGCTATACTGTAAGAAAAGCGGAGGTAATATGGTTGCAGCAGCAGCGTTTCTAATAATTCTTGTTATTTTGTTTGGGTTAGAGAACGTCAGATCGTTCTTTTTCGGCACTCTAGGCGTGCTTGGTTGGTTTATCGCCGGTTTTATTATTATTGGCTCTGGCATTATTGCGATTGGCAAGTTCGAGAAGATGCTAGAAGAGCGCAAAAAGGCTAAAGCGGCCGGCAAAAAGCCTGAAAATGGCGATGTAATTGTATTAGTGGTGGTCGCTATCTTAACTATTGGTTTTGTTATCTTTTACCGCCAAAATATCGCGCCGAAGTACTATATTATCCAATCTGCTACCATAAACGGCGAAGAAAAGCGCCTAATCGAAGGCGACGCTTACCTTGATAAGCTAAAGTGTACGGACGGTGCGAGAGTCCTAGACTCTACTGGCAGCGCCTTTAAGTACCGATGCGCTAAAAACTGTAATAAAGACGATAGCACAGGTTTTGTCACGACCTGCGAAGAAGAGTACTAAAAAATAAGCCCTCCGAAGAGGGCTATTTTTATGATGTTAGGCCGTAATTCTTATAAACGGTCTGTTTATTGGTTGCGAGCATCTGGCGTAGCTGTTCTAGCTTGTTCGCTGCGGTTTGTGCGTCGTCTGTGAACTTAGGGATAAGCTCAAGTGCGCGGTTGACTTCGCCTTCGGTGTTGAGCGAGTCGGTCTTACCGATTGCTGCGCCGATTTGGTTGATAAGACCGCGTGATAGCGAGTTGTATGTGGATACGTCAGAGTTCAAGCCGAGGCTTGCCATAAAGTTAGCTGCGTTACCGCCGATAAGACCTTGGCCGCCACCTGCCTTCTGGAAGAGTGACTCTAGCTCGTCAATAGCGTTAGATGCGGTGTCAAGCTTGTTCACGTTCTCTAGCTGCGTGCTAGATAGGCTGCTTAGTGGGTTTGCCGCTGCTTGCGCCGCTTCTAGCTCTTTGCCGTAGATCTTGTATGCGGTTGAGTAGAGGTCTGCGAGTTTACTGTAAGAGGTAATATCGCCGGCTGCGAGTGCGGCTTCCATAGCGTCACTAATCTGTTGTAGCTTCTGTGCGCCTTCGCTGTTCTGGGCTTGAGCAGCTTGTGCCTGTGCCATCGTGTTCTGATAGTTGGCAAGTGCGGTATTATAGCCAGCCTGAGCCTCGTTAAGCGCGCTCTGTGCTTCCGCCTGCTCTCTTGCCACCCTTACGTCGTTAGCGGCCGTTTGGCCTGCCTCACGAGAGATTGCGCGTGTTGCTAGGTCGCCGACCGTTAGAGGTGTCGCTTCGTTTGATTTCGCGCTCATACCTAGCTTTTTCCTTACTTTAGCACCAGCTTTTGAAACTAGTGCTTTATCTGAGAAGCCATAGTCCGCGTCGCCTACGTTAAGGCCGTTATTGGCTGCCTTAACCAGATTTGTCGCCGCTTTGACGGCTTTAGGCGCGTTATCGGATGTTCCGTTACCTACTGCCGAGATAAACTTGCCTGCTGCGTTCTCTACTCCGGCAACCGCCGAGCGGACTGGCTTTAGGCCAACCTTCATAAGGTCGTTCACGCCTGCTGCGTTTGCCGTCTGGGTAACTAGGCTAGAAGAGTTGTCACCGGCTGCGCTACGCTTTAGGCCGCTAGACTTCATTTGGCGAACCATAGTGCGCGCATCTTCAAGAGGTGAGGTATTTGCCTTAACTTCGCTAAAGTTCTTTGCGGCCAAGATCGCCTTTTTGGCTTGTTCTGGCGCGCCAGCGTTGTCGAGAAGCTTGGATAGGTTATTGCGCGTTATATCGTCAAGCTCAATCATGCTGTCTACTTCGTTACGGAGCATCTGGCGAGCTTCCTTGTAATAGTTAGCAAGTTCTGCTCTATCGCCGTCTGGGCGACCGTCTACGCCGTTCATATTGGTACGGCGGAGTTTCTGCTCTTGCTCGCCAAGGTATTTAGCTGCGCGTTCAAGACCGCCTGCGGTATATTTGTCTACTACGTTGCTATCACCGGCGTTTGCCATGTTCATAGCGTTCTGAATTGTAGCCTTATAAGCCTTCTCGTACTTCTCTGGGAGAGTGTTGTTATCTGGGAGCGCAAGGTTGCTAGATAGTTTGGTGTTGACCTTTTCTGCGCCGGAGCTTTGGATTTCGTTATCGTACCACTTGTTGATAGCGGTAGATAAGTTAGAAGCCTGCTCGTAATCGTCAGGGGTATAACCGTAATTCTTGCGAAGGTTGTTGATAGCATCCTTGTTAATCATCTCTTGAGCGGTATTGCCCTTGAGCCTGCCATATACAGCCGAGTCCCTAGTAGCTTGCGCGACATCTTGTAAGTCGCCACCGAGCTTCTGTAAGTAATTCTGCTTCTTTGCCTGACCAGATATATCATTTTCTGCCCAGTCCATCGGAGTCTGACGGCGGCGTGTGCCTTCTGGGATAGTTTCTTCGGTATTCGCCAAGACGTTCGTTGGGATTTGATTGCCGGATTTCTTGCCGTTAAGGATCTTGTTGTTTACCTTATCGAGTGCTGTACCTGCTAAGCCGTAAACAGCGCCGGTAGTTGCGCCGCCGAGTGCGCCCTGGCCTGCGCCTTCAAGTGCGCCCTGGAGCGTCTGTCCGAAGTCGCCACCCTGGAGTGCTGTTGCCAAGCCTCCGCCAACTGCGCCGGATGCTGCGCCAGTAAGCGCCGAGCGACCGATACCGCTTTGCGCTGCCTTCCCAATAAGGGTTTTTGCTGGATTTGCCGCTGCTCTGTTTGCGAGCCTGCCTCCTACCAACTGTCCTGCGCCTGCGCTAGCTGCGCCAATCGTTGCGGATTGCAAGACATCTTCTAGGCTCGTATTAGCGCCATTATTTGCGAACTGGTTACCGACACCGGATGCGATACCCTGGCCGACGTTTAGAGCGACCCTTGCGCCCTTGCCCAGACCTGGGATAAGGTCTGATACTGTTGCAGCCGCGTCAAGACCGCCGCCAGCTGCCCTTAAGTAGCGGTCTTTTGCGTTTTCTCCACCCCATAGATATTTCTTCAGCTTCTGTGATTCGCTATCTTCTGCATCTACGCTTTTCCCGGCCATCACATCTTTGAAGTTTGCTATAGGCGAGCCAAAAATATCCATAAAAGACCTACCAACGTTGCCGATAGACTCCCCGATGCCCTGTAAAACGCCGCCAAGTCCGCCCTGTTTCTGTTTGCTCTGCGCTTGCTGGTTAGCTAGTGATCTAGCTGCCAAGCTTGCTTCTGCGTCGTTATAATCACGAATTGCTTTTGCTGCGTTGATTGCGTTTAGGTCGCTTTGTGAGAACTTAAAAGCCATATCTTCTCTCCTATCCGAGCTTGAGGCCCAAGCGGTTGAGTAAGGCCTGGTCTGAGCCACTCAAGTAGCCATAATTGTAGGTCTTGCCAGCAGCGTTGCTCAAGTTCTTACCGCTGTTATATTTCATAATCTCGCTCATGCGGTTGTACTCGTTAGAGTTCGTACCAAACATATCGGCAATAGTGTTCATAACGGAGCTGTTGTTCCAAGCGCCACCGTTGCCACCGTAGTAAGTACCGAACTTAACCGAGCTGTTATTGCTGTTATTGCGGAATTGTAAGCCACCCGAAGCATCCTGAGTAACGCCGTAAGGGTTGCCAGAGGAGCTTTGGCTCTTAAGGTAGTTATTGTAAGCGTTCTGTGCCGCGATTTGCTGGCGCTGGAGTGCGAGCTGTTGCTGCCTGTAAGCTTCTTCGCGTTCTGCGGCAACCGCTGCGTCGTAGCGCTGGATTGCCAAGCGGTTAGCTTCGTCGTTAAGCTGTGCGAGCGCTTGCTGTAAGCTAAGTTTGTTCTGATTTGCTTGTGTTTCTGCCGAGCTGAGGTCGTTAGCCTGGTTAGTCTGCATTTGAGTAACTGCCGGGACGTAAGCCTGCTGGTAGTACTTCTTGTTTGCGATTTCTGCTGCACCGCCAAAAGAGCCGCCGTTGCGACTTGCTGCCATGCTTGATGCCTGCGCCTGATAGTTGCGCTGGTTGTCTAGGGTCTTGCCTTGCTGAGCGTACTGAGCGTTGATACGGTTTTTCTGCGCCTCAAGGTCGCCAGCGATGGCATTTATCTGGTTATTTAGTGCATTACGGCTCTGGTCGTACGTTTTGTTCGTTTCGGCCATAATGCTTTCGAGATTCGCCATGCGTGATAAACTACGCAGCGCCAAAATATACTTATATTATACCATATAACGGTTATTCGCTAAACGGGTCTTTATAGGTGAGGATATGCGCCGTTATTGTTTGCCCATAACCCCTCAAAATTAGTGTTTCGCCGTCGCTTTTGTATGCGCCTCTTGGGTAATCTATGACAAACTCCGCTGTGTTCCCGTAAATATAAAGCCCTATGCTTATACGATCGCTGGTTTCTTCTCCCCATATACTCGATGTCGCCGTTGCGCCGTCTGGCTTTGTAGCACCACTCCACCCCATAGTCGCGTAATCAAACTTCGACGAAGTCAGGTAAGTTGTATAGGTTTGTTTGCTGTCGCCAATGTTTTTTATCACTCTGCCAATGACATAGGGTTTCGATGAACTATCTGCTGTTTCCGGCACGTCTATATAATCCGGGATTGTTATAGACATCTCTATTTCGCCCGTTTTGCGTACCGTACAATAGTCTGAGTTAAAAATAAATCTTGCTGGTTTCATGATATATACATCCTAAAATACACTTTAAGACCGCCATAACTATTTGGGAACGTCCTTAGTTGAGTCTTTGTTATTTGCGTCACATCGCTAGTGTCCCAACCTTGCCCTGAAGAGCCAAAATACGCTGTGTAACTCGGCGCCCAAAGATCCACATTTACTGTTGTGCCGTCTGGGAGGTTTATATTCTCGTTGGTCATGCGCCATATTTTAGTAATCGGGATATACCCTAAACCATGTGTGAAGGTTTGCCCTTGGTCGATTGTCCCGTCTAGCACAAACTTCGGGTAATCCTCATCAGATGTAAATTGTAGGCTTGGCTTCGCAACGTTTGCCGTTAAACCGGCATCTGCGTTTTTGCCCTCGTTCTCACTTACAACTCCCCATAGTCTATACTCAATCTTTTTGCCAGCATCTTCTTCGTGAAAATGGTAAACAAATCTCATTATCCAGCACTCCCCCTGGTACATAAACGAGTAAGCATAGCATCTAATCCCCGTTGGCGTGTCTATCATAGGGTATACGTCGCTAGACCCTTTTATGTTCCAGTCGCCTTCGGGGTAAACTAGTGTTTTAATGTGGGTGTTTACTACTTCATACTGGCTTACCCATGACCCCTGGGCAATAGTTATCTCTCCTTGGTCTAAATAAACTAGCTTATCTGTCGGATAGTCCGAGTCAAACAAAAAGTGTTCTGGTATTGCCATTTTCTTAATCCACTTCCTTAAGCACATCGTAACCTGCCTTAGTGATCCAGATGCCAGGGCGACCGTTGCCTGGCGCTTGCCCAATCAAAATGCGCGGCATCCCAGTTCCGTCGTAAAACACTTCGCCATAACGGTTGTTTGCGATGCGTCCACTCTCCATCTGCGTCTTGCTGCCTTGCTTGATTGTCTTGGTAAAGACTTCGGCATCTAGCATCATAAAGTTTTTATTTGCCGTCTGTAGCGCCGTCTTAACGCCCTGGTTCGACGCTATCGGGTTAAACTTGTTTGGCATCTATTCCTCCTATCTTATACGTTGTGTTTGTACCGTTAAGGTATGTGAACGGAAGATAACTGGCTCAAAAGCGGCGATATGCTGGTAACGTATCTGGCAGCGGTAGAACTCGCCGTTTACTTGTGGGATTGTGGTATGAATTGTCGGAATTGCTGGCACGCCATAGTCGCTAGGGTTGTCCCAAACGTAATCGGTATATACAACGTCGTTGCGCTGTAAATCTATACTGAAGGCGTACTGTACTTGATCGCTGAAGTCCAGAGCGTAACCGCACTCGCAAGTATATGGTTTTGTGGTGCTTGCGAACTCTGGTCGCCACTTGGTGATACGCTTGAGCTGGCTGGTGCTGCCGAAGTGCTGGTAAGATGTTTCAAGGTTAAAGGCGATTGCCTGTCCCATATCGGAATAGTCGTTGTTTGTAACGTCCTCGTTAAGCATGAGCATCCCAATCTTGCTATGACCGCATATAAAGCGTCCAGAGCTGTTTTGGCGTGCGCTAGTAGCAGATACATAGGTGTTGCTATCGAACGACTCCCAAACGCGTAAGTTAATGTTGTAAACTAGGCAGCTATCGTTTGGGCCACCTGTTTTGCTTGCGTAATAGACGTATAGACGGTTCTTATAAAGGTCTAATACAATCTTCTCTTTATCTGGGATATTATCGTAAACGTTCTGAATTGTGCTTTCGGTGATACTTGCCTCTGATGAGCCGTCAAAGATATAAATACCGCTCTCATTAGCAAAATACGCGTAGTTAAGGTCGCAGACGATAGACTCTTGGCTAAATGTACCGTTCTGAGCGTTAGACGCGTTCTGTGACCATGATTCGGCCGTCTGAGCGAACATCTGGTACTTGTTGCGGCGAGTCATCATGTAAATAACGCCACCGAGGTTAAACATGGCTGTCAGAGGGTCGCCAGTTTTCATAGCTGGGAAGTTCTGGTAGAAGTCCACGCTAAACTTATCGTAGCTGGAAATCGTCTGTGGTGTAGTATCTACGATGCGCAAGTTCACGTTATTGCCGGAAATGCTGGTAACCTCTGCCGTTGCTGTACCTTGGCCAGTAATCCAATCACCAACCGCAATACCGGACGGGCTAATGGTCGTAAGCTGAATTGTGAGTGTTGTGCCTACTGCGCCGCTAATCGTTGCTGTGGTGCTATATGAAGGGCTTTTAGCGTAAGTATAGCCGTATGGGTAAGTCCAAAAGGCTTCCGTATCTGGGTCGGATGCGAAATACATAAGGTTATCGCTAGATCCGTTCATGATGTTAGAAGCGTTTACGTTCATAACCGCATCAGTCTTTAAGTCGCGCACGTCAATAACCGAGTCTGTCCAGCCAGTAACAACACCGCTGCTTACTGTCGGTACAAGTTTATGTGGCTTCTCTTTACCGTCCGCATAGCGCACTTCGTTAAGGTTTTGGCAAAAACGTACTTTAGTTACGCCTGCTGGAAGGGCGCGGATAGAAGCGACCGTACCACCGGAGTTCTGCCAGTATAGTGTGCCGTTAAACGTGAATAGCACGCAGCGGTTGCCGTTAATGTTCGCCTCGAAGATGTTTGTAACCTGGCCAGAGGTGCAAGAGTAGACAAGATACGCTGGGATAGTCAAACCAGAGCCGGAGTTCGCTTGAGTACGAGCGTAAACGTTCGTGCCGTCGCCTGCCACCATGTCCATCGTGATTTTAACTGTATCGCCGGCTTTAATCTCTGGAGCGTTGTTAAAATAAACGTTCGTAACCGGCGAGCTTCCTGATTGTGCTGGCTGGTAGTACGATTGCGCAATCAGTTCATTATTGGCATATAACCTTAACCTGACAGATAAATGTTCATTTGCTGATGCTGCTGTACGGTTGGACTGTACCAAAATAGAGCAGATTGTAGCGTCGCTCGCTGCGGTAAACGTGTAAGGCTGTAAATCGTTGATGGCTCTAGTGGATGTGCCAGAGCTTGACTCGTGATATAGTGTGAAGCCAATAGGCGTGGACTGCCTTTTATATCCCAAACGCGTGCCGTACTCGCCCACGCGGTCAAAACGTGCGTCCTGAGCCAATCTAATCTCGTCTAAGCCCATTGTATCGTTCGGCTTATATGTGTATATACCTTTAGCAAAATTAGTCGTCATAGGCGACGATTTGCGCGTTGTAATATCTGGGATTTTCTTTTGTCTGCTAAAGTTTGAGTAAGACATATACTTTTATCTCCTTCTAATGCCTTAGCGTCTGAAATACTGGAAGTTTCGCTCTGTTCTCGCCTTCTTGCTGGCGTGGGCAATAGCGTTCCTTCATGTTCGTAATTAAATCTTCCTTTTTGTTCTCATAAATCTGGGCATAATCAAAGTTGTCGCGTAGCTGTTCTGCGCGTGCTAGAGCGCCCAAGAGTAGTGCTTCGCCATATTCGTAAGGGATAACTGGCACGTCGGTTGGCTGTACGAGCGTGCGCGGTTTAGCGAGGTAATAGAGGTCAAGCGTGTAAAACTTCTCTTCGCCATCCTCGTCCACCTGATCCTCAATATCTGGGAGGCCGTAATAGAGTTGGTTGCCAAAAATGGTGTAAGTATAGTTCTTAATGCTTGCGTTCTTGTCAGCGTCAAAGAATTGGCGGCTAGGTACATAGCGGAGTGGGTATCTGGTATGGCCAATCTTCGCTGTAAAGTGAATTAGCGTCTGATAATCTGGAGGCAGCAAAAGTGGGCCACCTTCTTGCGTTGCTGCGCGGTAGTGCTTCTCCAAGAACTGATAAGCCGTTTCGCCGAGAATATCGAAGTATGAATCGTTAATAAATTGCTCAATATCCGAGTCAGAGTACTGGGCATCTTTAAGCCGAGCTTTAATGCGGTCAGTTAGGCCGCTAAGATTGTAGTTTGCGTCCATCTAATGTGTACGCGCACCGCCATTACTTATATTATACCATAAAAAATACTCCCCTTATGGCCACTAGGGGGAGTATTTAGTTCGCGTTTAGCGATATTAGCTCAAAGAGCCAGTACCGATAGCAGCGACAGCTTTTTTCTTGCCGTTCAAGACAAACGCATCGAAGATGAAGCGGCCAAGAAGGATAGTACCGTCGACCAACTCGGAATCAGTAATGATGCGAGTGTTCATGATCTGCTTTGCGCCCAAGAGAGCGTCGCGGTGAATCATGATAGCGGAAGTGTTTGCTGGGAAGTAGCTAGTAGGAACTTTAACTACTGGGACACCATCAAGCTCGCCTACGAAACCGCGGCCGATGAGCTTGTCGTTGTAGCCGGAAGCTTCAACGTTGGTGGTAATCTGCTTCTTGATAGCGTTATAGAAGGTTGGGGTTACCCAGAGGACGCGGCCTGCGATTGGAGCTTTTGCTTCGTCGAGAGCAGCGCTCATCTTCAAGACATCGCCATAACCGTCATTAGCGGTTGGTGAGTAGTACTGGGAAGCAGCAGCAGCGCCGATAGCAGCCTTAGAAAGACGGTTAGCGTCAATCATAGGGATAACCTGCTCTTCCATCTCTGCGCGCATGACTTCGCCAGCTTTCTTAGCGAGAGCCTGCTGTTCGTAGTTACCGCGGTCGATAACGAGCTTGAAGCTCTTGTCGTTGTTAAGCTGGTAGCTAGTTACGACATCTTCGAGTTCGTTGTTGCCACCGAAGCGGTCACCGGTGTAATTGCGGTTGTAATCGCTTGGAGCGACAGTTGTTACTGTGTAAACATTTACGGTTTTTCAATTTTGTTAATCACTATGTCGCCATAGTGTTCAGACTATATCTTCACCCGCCTTTATACGGGGTTTGCCATTTCGGGGTGAATTTCCCCTACTCTCTTTCGAGATAGTCGTTGAGCCTTCTAAATAAGCCCAATGGAAGCCGTAAGAGCTTTTCGTTCTACCTGTACAATTTTCTCTTATTGCCTTAGCAACAGATTTGTAATTTGTCGACCTTGGCGTCAAGCCTTTGTTTATGATCCAGAACGCTGCGTGGTATGTGCTAGTAAACTTTTGTTTAGTTTCCTTGCATATAACCTTGAATCGCGCTCTGTCGCCTATTTCGTGGTTTTCGTCGCGCCATTTCGTGTTATCTTGTGACGTACACCAGCGTAGGTTTTCAGGTCGATTATCGTATCTCTTACAGTTAATATGGTCGATTTGCGGTAGGTTGTTAGGGTTCGGCACGAAGGCCGATGCGACTAGGCGGTGAACTTTACAGGTTCTCTGCTTGTTCTCGATACTTAGCGTTACTACCGGGTAGCCTGAGCGGTCTAACTCGGATTTGAGTATCTTACCGCGTCTTATTGCCTTCATATCCTTATTTCTGGCGGTTGTTACTAGCCTGTCTACTGAGCGTATCCTGCCCATCGAGCTTGCCTCGTAGAAGCCGTCCGTATCCGGAATAATCTTCCATATTTCCATCTTGTTAATAATTCTCCATTTAAGTGAATTTTGCTACTTATTTAGCTTGGTTTCTGATTGTCCACGAGGGAGTTTCCAGAAGTTAAGCAAATTTGTCAGTTATATTTCTATAAAAGGGCGCTCGAACTTAATGTTTAACGCCGTCGAAGTTGTATTTACGGTTAACATAGCGGTCAGTATAAGAACCAGCGGTAAAGACCTGGTCTAGCTGAGAGCTATACTTAGAAGCCAAGTTAATAGATGGCATTTTGATATTCTCCTATAAAGTGTGAAAGTTTAATTAGTCGCCGAATAGTGATTTAACAAATGGGTCGTCTGCTTCGGCGTTACCAAACTTCGTAGAGTCTGTAGCATTAGAGCTAGGACGCTTCGCAGCTTGGCGCGCTTCCATCTCTTTTTGAACTTCCTTGCGTAAGTTCTCTTTAAGGGAATCGACTTCTACTTTACCTGCGCCAGAGAGCGCATATACGTCGTCTAGGGAAAGTACACCGTTTAATACGAGCATACCTTTTGTAATCGGTTGTCCGGTCGTTGGGTTTACTTGAACGTTGCCGTTTACGTCCGTAATCGGAGTTTGGACAAACTCAATCATTTTTTGTTCGTCCTCTGGGGACAGGTTGCGACCTGCCTTCCATTTTTCTACGGTCATCTCTGTACGCATTGCGCGAACTTCGCTTAGTGCCTCTTGATCTGGCCTGATTTCCGGTACTCGGGCTTCTGCTAGCTTACGCTCCAGTTGCGCCTTCTCTTGCGACTTGTTGTAAAAGCCTTTTTCGACATTTTGGTACATCTCTGCGATTTTACGGACTGCATCCGGATCGTCAGCTTTAATACCTTTTTTCGCCAAAAACTCGTCTATCGCATCGCCAGTTTGCGCTTGTTCTTCAGTAGCGGCTGGCTGTTCGCTAGCTTCGTTTTCGCTAGTCGTTTGCTCAACGTTTGCCTCTACTGCCGAGCTGCCCATATCGTCTGCTTGTTCGGTCGTAGTGTCATTAGCTACTGGCTCTACGTCCGAGGCTTCGAAAAGGGGAGCTTCGTTTACAGTTTGTTCGTCCATTGAACGCTCCTTATATTGTTAGATGGTTGCTCTGGGAGTAATCTGCTCCCAGCAGCTCGGCTCTACTAGCATTTTGGCGATGCGCCGGCCCTTTGCCGGATTTTTAGGAATAGTGTTGTCCTAAGTAGAAGCCGAGTTGTTGGCTCGCTATGTTACCTCTGTTAAAGTGCGTGGTCGTTTAATTAGCTAGTGACTCTATATACTGTAAGGCTTCGTCTATGCCTGCGGCCTTCAGTATATTAGTCGCTATTTCGTCTTTATCTGTTAATGTAAGGGCTACGTCCAGTTTCGTCTGCTTTAGGTCGGTGAGTATCTGTTTAGACTCTTTGCCTAAGTCAGAGTTCCAAAACTTCTTAAAGTTCCGTCGGTGCGTTTCCGTCCATTTGTCCATCTTGCATTACTCCCATATCTTGCGCAATCATATCTTGAGTCGCTAAGTCCTGCATTTCAGGGTTAATTAGGTTGTCCTCGACCGGAGCGCCGCCCATAACGGCTGGCTGCTCGGCAGGCGTGATAATACGGTTAATCTCTTCAGTAGTGAGTTCCGGCATCATTTTCTTGTACATAATCTCTTTTGCCGCCATGAGGTTATTAGTAGGGTCAGCAATAATCATCTGGAAGGCTTGAGTGTAGGCTTCTTGTTTCTCGGCCTGCTCTAGCTTATGCTCAACGTCTAGGGTTACCATCGGTGTATACTCGCCTACGAACTGGTCGATGTTTACTTCTTTAAACTCAACGCCAGCGTCGCCAACGGTGCGTACCCAATAAGTGCCGTCCGCGTAAAGTTGCAATAATTTAAAGCAGATTTTAGCCTCTTGGAAGAAGAAACCGTCCGCTAGGTTGCGTGCCTTCTCTTGGATACGAATATCTGCCTGGCCTAGCATAGCCTTGATTTCGGTTGCGGTTGTGCTATCAGTTGCGGTAATGCCCTTGCTAATCTCAGAAACAGAGGCTGACTCTCTAATCTCGCCCTTAATGTTCTGGCGTTCAGCAAATGCGTTAGTAGGGATGTTAGGTGCTGGTAGCCACGTTGCTGCGCCTGCTGGTAATGGATATACCTTGCCTGGTGCTGGGGTTAGATCGTCAATCTTGCCGGCATAGCGTGGGTCAATCTGGCGCTCTGGGAAGAGCTGGTACATAACTGCTTCTACGTTAAGCTCGGTAAGGGTGTTCAAGAGTTCCTGCTCATCTGCGATAATATCCACGTCGGAAGAGCCGTAGACTAGCGATACGTCCTGATACTCGCAGCCATGAGCAAATGGTAGTAGGCGTGCGTTCTTAGTGCTAAACTTTTCGTCAAACTCGCCAATATCTTCGCCGGTCTGTTCTAGGGTCATTAGACGCTCAAACTCATGCTCTAGCTTGCGCTGTTCAAACTTAGCGCGCATAAGGGCATAATGTGGGTTTTCGCGCTCTTCAATCAAAACGCCGCGGTTAGCGATAACTGCCACGCGTTCTGGAGTCCAAATCTCAATCAACTCAACCATATCGCCGTTACCTGGTGCGGTTGCGCCGAGTGCCTGGTCTTTCTTAACCTTGTCGGACTCAGAATCAACTACGCCGCCACCTTCTGCGCCTTGGCCACCGATAACCTGGTCTAGGTCTTTATAGCGGTGTTCCATCTTGCCGGTCTTTGCGTCATAAATAAGTTCTTCTTTAAGCTCCTTCTTTGTAGCAAAGAAGCGACGACCGATATAGCGTGCGTCGTCAACAGTATGGCTCTGTGGGTCAATAATCATATCCCGAACAGGGATAATCTCTTTATGGACATAGCCGCCGTCAGAATCCGGCCTCCACTCATAATATGCACAGTAGTTGCCGGTGATAACACCCTGACGGCCATTTATCTTGTTTTTCAAAGCCCAGCCGTCCTTGCGTGCGAAGTCCTGGTAGATCTCGTTAAGAACTGCGGTATCTGCCTCTTGGTCTGGGTGGTTAGGAATATATTTTACAGTTGGATTAGAGTTAAAAAGTGTAGCGACAATCGTATTTACGGTCGAGTTTACCATCGGGACAAACGCCTCGACAGTTCCAGGGTGATTGCGCTTCGTGCGGATGTTGCGGTAAAGTTTCCAGTTATTTTCCCAAGTCTGGTGGTAGTTTTGCTGCGCATACTCCCAAGACTCGGTGAACATCTTTAGGTATTTACCGAGTAATTTATCTTCAGATTTTTTAGCGTCGGTATTTTTAGCAGATTTTGCCATCGAAATAATCGACGCATCGCCATTACCATTATTATACCACATTTACGTTAAAACCAATCTCCGTCTTGCTTTTTAGAGCGAAACTCTTTAGGTACGAAGGTTTTAAACTTTACGTCAATCTGTTGCGCCTCGGCGGACTCTGTTGCTGCCATCATGGCATAGATAAACGCCGAGCTTGCGTGCGAACTCCAGTCATGCTCTGGCTTGCTCTTGAGCAGCTTGTTCTTCTCGTCGTACTCGTAGTGGTAAGCTCTCAAACACTCCAGGCCACGCTGGCACTTTTCGCGATCTATCCAAACGCGGCTAAAGGTCGGGCGTGCAATAAGGTTTATATCGTCGTCGCCAAGGTTAAAGTTAGTCGGGCGTAAGACTTCTATGTTGTGATAGCCGTTCTGCTCAAAAAACTCTACTCTTGTCTTGCCGGTCTGTAATTCTCTCTGTTTAGCATCGTGCGGCAGATATATTGTTGTATAGTTATATCCTTTGCTATGTAAGACCGAAATATAATGCCCTAATTCTTCGCCGGAGGACTCGTAGTAGTCAATCATGTGAATCTCTCGGCCAATCATCTGAAACCACCAAATAGCTGTGCTATCAGATATACCAAGGTCAAACACCGCGTAAGTGCCTGCGCTTGCGTCGTAAGGCACGCTGCCGATGCGACCGTCCTGCTCTGCCTTTGCAATCTGGTTGCCGAACACCGAACCTGTGCGGCTTGTGAGTGGCTGGCCTAACCAGACGTGCGAGAACAGGTCTGGGTTGTCTACTCGCATCTTTTCCCGTTCCGCGATAATCTCTGGGCTTAAAAGCTCTTCTATAGCGTCAGAGTTTACCATTTTAACGTAAGTGTTCTTGTCCGGATGCCCTGCGACCAATTCCCAAACAGGGTCGTTCTCTGTTAAGGGGTTAAAAGTCCAATAAAAACGTGAACCGGGTTTGCGGATAGTAGGTATAAGGGTGTTAATGCTCTCTGCGCTAACACTCTGCGCCTCTTCTACCCAGCACCAGTCCACGCCCTCAAACGACTTGATACTCTGGCTGTTATTGTGTAAACCTTTAAAATATATCTCCGAGCCGGTCTTTTTGTTGCGTATAACTTCCTTTTGGACTTCCCAACTGTCTAGGCCGTACTTCTCTATCTGGTCGCGCAAGAGCTGGTGGACGGACTCCGCAATAGAGTTCTGAATCTCACGAGCGCATAAGCCACGCTCTCGGCGCTGCATACCGCTCAATAAGACTGCTCCGGCCACCTGTGTAGACTTACCCGACGAACGCCCACCGTAATAGCACATATGCCTCCAAGCCTGACTAGGCTGGTAAAGCTCTTTGTAAACGTCTGGTACGACAATCTCTGCTCTAGCCACGTTTGCTCTCATCCCTGAAGGTAACGTCTACGCCAGTAACCTCTGCTTCGAGCTTCGTTTCTTGTACCTGCTTCGGCGCGCCGTACACCTGGTTTATCATGCCTTCAGTTGTTTTAAAGTCGTTTTCTGTTAGTAGCGAGCGAGCCAAGCGACGCTCAAACAACGGCGCATCGTCGTCGTTCAAGATCGCTTCTAGCTCGTCCTTACTCAATTTAAGCATCTGTTCTAGCTTAAAACGTGGCGTGTCCTCTTTCTTCCAGAATCCACGCCCTTGCGGATTGCCGCCTTCCTTGCCAAATTGTCTATTAGCTGGCGGTGCTACTCCGCTTATAGGGGATACACCTTTAGCCTGAGTATTGGCTTTGCCCATATTATGTCCTCCTTGTCAAATGTTGTGGTTTTTAACTCTTTACTGTTTTGCGGTTAAGCTCAAACTTATCGTAATAATCGGCGAGTTCTTTAGCTGCGTCTAGGCCGTAGGTTGCTAGCTCAGTCTTTAAAAACGACATATTGCCTGGCGCTCTAGTTGCCTTCTTGCCTTCATACACGAGGTCGGCCACTACTTTTCCGTTCTTGTCGCGCAAGACTATCTCTTTGTAGTTTTTGCCGCCGTCAATAGCCAATAGCTCACCTTCACTTTTTACTTTTGTGCCTGTAAAGCGAGTATCCGGGCCTAGCGTAACGCCTTTGTTGCTCGCACTTGCTCCTCGACTGCCCATACTACTCTCCGATTAGCCCTTTAGAACTGTACTTATAGCCATAAGCACGCTGGTTACGCTTGAGCCACCAGTCTGCGCCCTTATCGTAGTCATACTGTTTAGGCCATCGTGCGTTGCGTACTGCTTTAATGAACGCTTTGGCCTTAAAGCCGTCATTTTTCTGAAAGTGGTACGTTTTAGGGTTCTTAACTTGCGAGCCAGTTGCGATTATACCTTTCGACTTTGTAGCCGCCGTCGAGATTAGGTCGCTATCGCTAAAATTACCGCCTCCAGGGTGGTTATGTACAATAGTTTCGCCCTTATTACCGCTGATATTTACGGAGGTCTTACCACCATGCTGAATATTGTGTACGAAGCCCTGCTCATCTACTGCTGCGCCATACTCTCGGTCTGCGTCGCCATACTTGCTGCGGAAACGACCCATAACTGCCGTTAAGCTGTTGCCGCCGGCTGTACCAAAGTTAAGCGCTGCGTTTTGGATAGTTTCTTGCGTACGCGGCCTACCTCTTCTATCTGCATGGTTAAAGCCGCCGCCCATCTCCATATTTTCTGCGCTAGCTCCACGTCCGCCGTTAAACTCTAACGCGAAGTACTCGGCTTCTTCAATAATCTGTTTTACGTTGTCATTATCTGCAATAAGCTCGTCCAACGTGTTGTAGTTCTTGCTCTCGTCGGCTTCCATATCGTACAACTCAAAATCGCTAAAGATGATGAGCTTGTCGCTGATTTTGAC
>JAEIGA010001768.1_pt1 | contig 34251 bp, 36 predicted proteins | sample 9270691 | NCBI WGS metagenome assembly JAEIGA01 (sample SAMN17057246, study PRJNA624740) | gut metagenome | biome: biome; isolation source: fecal sample | host: Bos grunniens | place: China: Xizang | collected 2019
TACGATGAAAATAAAAGTATAATTGAAGAGCATGATTGGAAAGTATATGATAATGACATAAAAGAAATTAAACACATTATATATAATTAAATATACTACTCTAAAATATAAAAAAGCAGTCAAATGACTGCTTTTTATTGTGTATCATCTTTAGTTTTTAATGATGCAACCATTTCTTCAGTAGGAGTTACATACATTGTACTATTAGTTTCATATATCACCATACCAGGTTTTGAACCACTTGGCTTTTTAACGTGTTTTTTCTTAGTATAATCTACAGGAACTTGTGCAGACATCTTACCTTTACTAAAGTAAGCAGCAAGCATAGCGCCTTCATATATTGTATTCTCAGAAACTTCTTTACCAGCACATTTAATAATAACGTGAGAACCTGGAATATTTTTAGTATGCATCCAAATATCATCAGGGTCAGCAATTCTAAGAGTAAGATGATCATTTTGTTTGTTATTTTTACCAACAAGTATTTTAAAACCATCAGAAGAAATAAACTCATGCGGAGAAGTAGTAAGCTTATTTAATTCTTTTTTAGATTTTAATTTACCAGGTGCTTTAGCATATCCAAGAGAAATAAGCTCATCTTTAATATCTTGAAGTTCAGCTAAGTTTTCACAGTTATCTATATTTAAAAGTATATTTTCTAAATAATCTATCTCCTCTTTACTTATATCCATTTGAGATGTTATTTCTTTTTTTGCAGTTTTTAATTTATTATACTTTTTAAAATATCTTTGAGAATTTTCAGAAGGTGTTAAGTTATCTTTAAGTTTTATAGTTATATTTTCATAATTTGGGTCATAGAAGTTTTGAACTTCTATACTTTCCATACCTTTTTGAATCATATAAATATACGCTGTTAAAAGTTCACCCTTTATTTTATACTCATCTGCATTTTCAGCTTCTTTTAATTCTTCATTTTGTTTTTCTTGTTTATGATAAAGCCTTTCAAGTTTTATGGAAATACTTTTTCTTAAATCAGAAGCACGTTGGTGAATTCTATCTTTTATATCCTTTGTTTTATAATAATCTTCTAATATAGTAGACATACTTTCTTTAGTTATAAACTTAAATTCATTATATAGAGTTAAATTTATGCAACTAAAATCAACAACCTTATCTATTTTCTCATTTAAAACTATACATGGTGAGTAGTTATTATTCCTTATATCATTAAATAAATTATTAAATTCTTTATATAAATTATTTAATTCATTACTTGATAACTCACATATATTTGACTTTTCATTTATATTAGCTCTAAAACAAATTTCTTTAGATATAATAGGGCTTATACCTAAGAACTTAGAGTATATACCTTTAAATATAGGTCCATCATAAGATGTTAAGCTTTCAGTAAATTTACTCTCAGAAATACTATCAATAGGATTTAGCTTATCTTGTGATGGTGGTAACTCATAAGTAAGACCAGGAAGTATTTGTCTAGCTCTGCTTACACTAGTAGGTATTCTTTTAGCTGAGTCTATGATTTTATTATCAGCATTATGAGTAAGAATAATATTACTATGTCTACCCATTATTTCAATATAAATATCTTTTGTTGTTTTTTCTTTTAACTCATCTAATGAGTCAATGCTTATCTTTATAATTCTTTCAAAACCTACCTGAGAAATATTCACGATATTTCCACTTTGTATGTACTTTCTAAAAAGCATGCAAAACATAGGCGCCTTTTTAGGATTTTCCTTTTTATAATCATTAGCAATATAAACTCTAGGATTAGAAGAACTACAACTTAAAACAAGTTTATAGTTTTCTTTGTTATTTCTTATATATAAAACAATTTCATCTTCTTCGGGTTGATGAACTTTATCTATTTTACCACCAAGAAGCTTAGAATAAAGCTCATCTACTAATGAGTGAATAACTAAACCATCTAATGCCATAAAAACACTCCTTTCATATATAAATATTAATAAATTAATTATTACACATTATATCTATAATGTGAATAAAAACTATCATATAGTATATTATTATCTATTTTTATAGATAAAATATAAAAGTAAAGATACTTATAAAATAATCTAAATATTTATTTTAAATCTATAATGTTGTATAATATTTAGTTAGTAACTTATATAAAGGGGGATTTATATGAAGTTTTGGAAATTGCATGGAATAGGTAATGACTTTATAGCAATTGATGGAAGATTTGATAATATAGACCCAAAAGATTATGGTAAGTTAGCTAAAAAGATATGTCATAGAAGATTTTCAGTAGGGGCAGACGGACTTTTAATTGTAAAAAACTCAAATATATCAGATATAGAAATGGTTTATTATAATTCTGATGGAACTCGTGCTGCAATGTGTGGAAATGGATTAAGATGTTTTGTAAAATTTGTTTATGACAATAATATAATTAAAAAAGATAATTTTGATGTTTATACATTAGATGGTATAAAAAAAATAAAAATAAACTTAAATAATGATAATATAGAATCTATAAGAGTAAATATGGGTAAAGGAAGTTTTTGTCCTAAAGATATACCATTAAATACAGATAAAGAAGTATTTATAAATGAAAATATAAAAATACTAGATAAAGAATTTACTATAAGTTCAATGTTAATGGGTGTACCTCATAGTGTTATTATAGTAGATAAGTTAAGTTTAGACGATGTACATAAGTATGGTAAAGAAATTGAAAAGCTTAATATTTTTCCAAATGGAACTAATGTTAATTTTGTTAAAATTGAAGATGAAAATCATGTCTCAGTTAATACATGGGAAAGAGGTTGTGGATATACATTAGGTTGTGGAACTGGAATGACGGCAAGTGCTGTAATTTTAAATTTCTTAAACTTAGTTGATAAAAGTGTATTTGTAAGCTCAGCAGGAGGGACAGTGAAAATAGATATAGAAGATTTTGTTTATATGACAGGACCTTCAGAAAAAATATGCGAAGGAAATTTGGAGGTATAATATGGCTATAAGTATGACTGGATTTGGAAGAGGAGAATACAAAGATGATAACTACTATTTTTTAGTAGAATGTAAAACAATAAATCATAAATATTGTGATATAAATATTCGTCTTCCAAGGAAAATCTCTTTTTTAGAAGATAAGGCTAGAAATTTTGTAAAAAATCATATAAAAAGAGGTAGAGTTGATATATACATAAAGCTTGACTTGTTAGGTAGTGAAGATGTAAACTTAAAGTTCGATGAATCATTAGCAAATCAATATGTAAATATATTAAAAGAAATAAGAGATAAATATGATTTAGTTGATGATATAAGTGTTATGAATATAGCAAAGTTCCCTGAAATAATAAAAACAGAGGAAAAAGAAGAGGATGAAGATTTACTTTGGTCTATGTTAAGTAAAGCTTTAGAGCAGACTTTAGTTAACTTAACTGAAATGAGAAGCGAAGAAGGTAAAATACTTGCAAATGATGTATTAGAAAGATGTGAGTTTCTAAGAAATATTATTGAAGAAGTAGAAAAGTATTCTTATACAGTAGTTCTTGATTATAAAGAGAAGTTAAATAATAGAATAAGTGAAATATTAGAAAATCCAAGTTTAGTTGATGAAAATAGACTAGCTCAGGAGGTTGCTATTTACGCAGATAAAAGTAGCATAACAGAAGAAATAGTAAGATTTAAAAGTCATATAGAACAATTAAAAAGTACAATAGTAAAAAATGAATCAATCGGAAGAAAAATAGATTTCTTAATACAAGAAATGAACAGAGAAACAAATACTATAGGATCTAAATCATCTGATTTAAATATAACTAATTTAGTTGTTGAAATTAAGAGTGAATTAGAAAAGATAAGAGAACAAATCCAAAATATAGAATAATACATAATAGTATAAATAAAAAATAGAAGGGAAGATAAGTAATGGTTAAAAGAAAAGGACTGCTACTAGTTGTATCTGGACCATCAGGTGCAGGAAAAGGTACAATATGCAAATCAATACTAGATCAAAATGACCATATAAAGCTTTCTGTATCAGCTACTACAAGAAAGCCTAGAACTGGAGAGGTTCACGGAGTTAACTACTTCTTTATGGAAAAAGAAGAATTTAAAACAATGATAGAACAAGGTGAATTCTTAGAATATGCTCAAATTTATGATAATTTCTATGGAACACCAAAGGCTGCAATAATGGAGACTTTAGAAAAAGGTCAAGATGTTATTTTAGAAATAGAAATGCAAGGTGCAAGACAAGTAAAAGAAGTATACCCAGAAGGTATATTTATATTTGTACTTCCACCATCTCTTCAAGAATTAAAAAATAGAATAGTTGGAAGAGGAACAGAAACAGTTGAAGAAATAGAAAAAAGATTTAGCTGTGCATTTGAAGAGATAAAACAAATAGATGATTACGATTACTTTATAGTTAATAAGGACGTTGAAAAATCAGTTAAAGAACTAGAAGCTATAATATCTTCAGAGAAGAATAAAGTTACTAGATATAAGAATAATATAATAGACAAGTTCAAGGAGGAGTTATAAAAATGATAAAACCATCAATCAATGAAGTATTAAACAAAATAGACAACAGATATTACTTAGTAGGGACTGTTGCAAAAAGAGCGAGAGAAATAATAGATGGATCTACTCCATATGTTGAAAATAAGCAAAAAGAAACTAAGCCAGTATGTATAGCAACTCAAGAGGTAGCAGAAGGTGAAATAACATACAGAGTATTAACTCAAGCAGAGGTAGAACAAGCTGAGTTAGAAGAAAAATTAGAACAAGAAGACGTTAACACAGAAATCGAGGAATAAATTATGCTAAAAGGTAAAACTGTTGTAATTGGCGTAAGTGGTGGAATTGCCGTATACAAGGTTTGTGATGTAGTAAGTAGATTAAAAAAACTTAGTGCAAATGTACATGTAATAATGACTAAAAGTGCTGCAGAATTTGTTACACCATTGACTTTTCAATCTTTAAGTCAAAACTATGTTGTTAGTGATATGTTTGAAGAGCCAAAAACCTGGGATGTTGAGCATATATCATTAGCAAAGAAAGCAGATGTATTTTTAATAGCACCAGCAACTGCTAATATAATTGGTAAGATGGCTTGTGGTATAAGTGATGATATGCTTTCTACTACAGTTATGGCTACTAAAGGAAAAGTTTTAATAGCACCTGCTATGAATACTAACATGTATGAAAATCCTATTGTACAAAGAAATATTGATACATTAAAAGCATTAAATTATGAATTTATAGAGCCTGAAAGTGGAAGACTTGCTTGTGGAGATATAGGCAAAGGAAAACTTGCGACTCCTGAAAATATAGTTAAGTCAGTAGTAGAGGCTCTTACAAAAGAAGAAGACTTAAAGGGTAAGAAGATTATAATAACAGCAGGACCTACAGTAGAAGCTTTAGACCCTATGAGATATATAACTAATCGTTCTACTGGTAAAATGGGGTACTCAATAGCTAAAGAAGCTATAAAAAGAGGAGCTGAAGTTACATTAATTTCTGGGCCTACAAAACTAGAACCACCAAAAAAATTAAAAAATCTTATAAAAATAGAATCTGCAGAAGAAATGTATGAAGCTGTAATAAACAACTTAGATGAAAATGATGTAGTTATAAAAAGTGCGGCAGTTGCAGATTATAAACCTAAAGAGTATTCATCTAAAAAAATAAAGAAAAGCGATGAAGACTTAGTTATAAGGTTAGATAGAAATAAAGATATAGCTTATGAAATTGGAAAAGTTAAAAAGGATAAAATACTAGTAGGCTTTGCAGCTGAAACTAATGACCTTATCGAAAATGCTACAAAAAAAGTAAAGAAAAAAAATCTAGATTTTATAGTAGCAAATGATTTAACTAAAGAAGGTGCGGGCTTCGGTGTTGACACTAATATAGTTAAGATTATAGATAAAGAGGGCTCAATAGTAGAATATCCTATAATGACTAAAGATGAAGTAGCTAACGTTATATTAGATAAAGTTAAACATTTATTAGAAAAATAAAGGGGCTGTCTTAAAGTAGTTTTACATTACTTTGGGACACGCCCTTAAATTTTATTAAGCAAAAACAGAGGTAAAACATGAGAAAATATGCAAAGGTTATAGTAAGAAACAATAGCATATATACAGATAACTTGTTCACATATGAGATACCTGAATTTTTAGTTGATGAATTAGAAATTGGTCATAGAGTATTGGTTCCATTTGGTAGAAGTAATAAACCTACTGAAGCCTTTGTATTTGAAATTACAAATACAATAGAAGAAGGAATAAAAACAAAAGAAGTAGTAGATTTGTTAGATGAAAAGCCAATATTTAAAGTAGAAGATTTAGAACTTGTAAAGTGGATGAAGAATAGATACCTATGCACTTATATTGATTGTATAAACTTAATTTATCCTAAGGGATACAAAGTAAATAACTATAAGGTTATTTACTTAAATAAAGATTTAATAGAATTAGAAAATATAAATTTGAATGAAAATGAAAAGATTATTATAGATCAAATAATATCATCAAAAGGGAAAATAAAATTAGATAAGCTAAAGAAAGTAAAGAATATAAATAATATCTTAGACAGACTAAGTAAAAAAAGTATTATAGATATAAAATGGGAATATAAAGATAAAAAAAATGAAAAGAAAATATGTTATATATCATTAAGTGTAGATAGTGAATATATTGATGAGTATATTATTGATAATAAAATAAACTTAGGTAGTAAGCAAAAAGAAATAATTAAGTTTTTAAAACATAACGATAGTGTTGAGATAAATGACTTATTAGAAATTTTGAGTGCATCAAAACAAAGTATAACATCACTTGCATCTAAGGATTTAATAAAATTAGAAATAAAAGACTATTATAGAAAACCACAAAGTTTATATAATTCATTAAATAAAGAAATAAATTTAAATGAAGAACAAAGGTACGCAGTAGATAAAATAACGTCACAAATGTTTAATGAAAATAAAAAGCCATATATGATTCATGGTGTAACTGGTAGCGGTAAGACTGAAGTATATATGGAAATAATAGATTATGCATTAAATCAAGGCTTGGATAGTATTGTATTAGTTCCTGAAATATCATTAACACCACAAACTATATCTAGATTTAAAAATAGATTTGGTGATATAGTAGGTGTATTTCATAGTCAACTTTCAGAAGGTGAAAAGCATGATGTTTATAAGGCTATAAAATTAGGTAAAATAAGAATACTAATAGGAGCAAGATCTGCTTTATTTGCTCCATTTAATAGTTTAGGTGTAGTAATTATAGATGAGTTTCATGAAGGAGCGTATAAGTCTGAAAAAAATCCAAAGTTTAATGCAATAGAAGTTGCTAGATATATGGTTATGAAAAAGAATGTATCTCTTGTTTTAGGATCAGCCACACCTTCTATAGAAGAATACTATAAAGCAGTAAATGGAGATTATGAGCTTATAAGTATAAAAAATAGGGCAAATAATAATCCATTACCTAAAATTGAAGTTGTTGATATGAAAAATGAATTATCAAATGGAAATAAGAGTATATTAAGCCATAAGCTTCATTTAGAAATAGAAAATGCAATTAAAAATAAAAATCAAGTTATATTATTTTTAAATAGAAGAGGATATGCAAATTTTGTATCTTGTAGAAAATGTGGATATGTTTTTCAATGTGAAAATTGTGATATCTCATTAACCTATCATAAAGGTAAAAATGTAGGTAGGTGCCATTACTGTGGTTATGAAAAAGAAATACCTAAAGAATGTCCAGAGTGTAAAAGTAACTATATAAAACCATTTGGTACAGGGACACAGAGAATAGAAGAAGAAATAAAAAGTATATTTAAAAGTGTAAAAGTGCTAAGAATGGATAAAGATACTACATCTAAAAAAGGTTCTTTAGAAGAAATTTTAAATAAATTTAGAAATAAAGAAGCAGATATACTTATAGGCACTCAAATGTTATCCAAAGGACTTGATTTTGATAATGTTACATTGGTTGGGATTTTATCTGCTGATATGATTCTTAACTTTCCTGATTTTAAAAGTGCAGAAACTACATTTCAATTAGTAACACAAGTAGCAGGAAGAGCTGGGCGTTCATATAAAGAAGGAAAGGTAATACTTCAAACTTACGATACAGATCATTATTCCATAAGACGAGCTGTTAACTATGATTTTGAAGGTTTTTACGAAGATGAGATTAAAATAAGAAAAGCATTTTCATACGCACCATTTAATAATATGTTAAGTGTAGTAATTAGTGGTAGTGATGAAAAGCTAGTAGAGAAAAATGCAAAGTCAATGTATGATTCAATTGTTTATTTATTAGAGAATAGGGGAATAAATGAATTTAACTTTATATTAGGGCCAAACCCTTGTTCAATATTAAAAATAAATCATAATTATAGATGGCAAATATTATTTAAAGATGATAATATTGAAATTAATTTATTAAAGGGTATAATAAAGTATATATGTATAACTAAAAGAGAAGTTGTATTTAACAAGGATATTAATATATCTATAGATATAAACCCAAATAGTTTATTATAAATTTTAGGAGGAATATGAAATGGCATTAAGACAAATAGTTCAAATAGGAGAACCAGTACTTAGAAAGAAATCAAAAAAAGTTGAAGTAATTGATGAGAAGATAATTCAATTATTAGATGATATGGCAGATACAATGTATGCAGCAGATGGAGTTGGTCTTGCAGCACCTCAAGTTGGAATATTAAAGAGAGTAGTAGTTATAGATATCGGAGATGGATTACTAGAACTTATAAACCCAGAAATAATAGAAGTTTCAGGGGAACAATTAGATGATGAAGGATGCTTAAGTGTAGCAGGAGAATATGGTGCAGTAAGAAGACCATACACTGTAAAAGTAAGAGCCTACAATAGAGAAGGACAATTATTTGAAATAGTAGGAGAGGAACTTTTAGCAAGAGCATTCTGCCACGAGATAGATCACTTAGATGGAATATTATTTGTTGATAAGATAGAAAAGTAGGAGCTGAATTAAATGAGAATAGTTTTTATGGGAACACCAGATATAGCGGTAGGGTGTTTACAAAAAATAATAGATGAAAAACATGAAATTTTAGGAGTTGTAACTCAACCTGATAAACCAGTTGGTAGAGGTAAAAAGCTTGGTATGCCTCCTGTTAAAGAATTAGCTTTAAAATATGATATACCTGTATATCAACCAGTTAAAGCTAGAGATGAAGAGTTTATAAAAGTACTACAAGATTTAAATCCAGATTTAATAGTTGTAGTTGCTTTTGGTCAAATACTACCAAAATCTATATTAGATATACCTAAGTTTGGATGTGTAAATGTTCATGTATCTTTACTACCAAAATATAGGGGAGCGGCACCTATAAACTGGGTTATAATAAATGGTGAAGAAAAGACTGGTGTAACAACAATGTATATGGATGAAGGTTTAGATACAGGAGATATGATATTAACTTCTGAATTTGATCTTAATGATGAAATAACAGCTGGAGAACTTCACGATATAATGAAGGAAGAAGGAGCAAATGTTTTAAAAGAAACTATTGATTTAATAGAAAAGGGAGAAGCTCCAAGAATTAAACAAAATCATGATGAATTTACTTATGCACCAATGATGAGCAAATCACTAGGACAAATAGATTTTTCTAAATCTGCAAAGGATATACATAACCTAGTAAGAGGTGTAAATCCATGGCCAAGTGCTTATACAACTTATGATAATCAAACTATGAAGGTTTGGAAAACTAAAGTTTTAAATGAAACTAGTGATAAAGCGCCTGGAACTATAATAAGTGTAGATAAAGAAGGTATAAAGGTAAGTACTAAAGATAATATTATATTAATAAAAGAAATCCAAATGCCTGGTAAAAAAAGAGTTTTAGTAGAAGAATATATTAAGGGAAACAGTATAGAAGCTAATAAAGTTTTAGGTTAGGTGACAATTATGGTAGATGCTAAAAAGTATGTAACTACTGTAGCAATCTTATTAGGAATTCTTATAGTGAGTGTATCTATAGTTAATTTACTTTTATTAAATATAGATTATATTTTTGAAATATCAGTTAATATAATAGTTATGCTAGTTATATTATTAATAGTATTTTCAACTATAGTTACTTACAGGATAATTAAAAATGATAATATAAATTCATCTACTATGAATATAAATTTTAAGATAGTAAACTTAATATTTCCGTTTATACTTAAAATTGCGTCTATAGTTGGAATTTCTAAAAATGAAATAAGAAAAGTATATGTTAATTTAAATAATAAGAATATATACTCTAAAAAGTATAATCTTAATAGTGATGACATATTAATTCTTATACCTCATTGTGTTCAAAAAAATAGTTGTAAATTAAAGGTAACTACAAATATAGAAACTTGTAAGAGATGTGGTCTATGCAATATAGGTGATTTAGTAAAACTTAAAGAAGAAAAAAATGTAGATATATATGTAGCTACAGGAGGAACTTTAGCTAGAAAGATTATTCTAGAAAAGAAACCTAAGGCTGTAATAGCAGTTGCATGCGAAAGAGATTTAACCTCGGGAGTACAAGATGTAAGTAAAGTACCGGTTTTAGGAGTATTTAATAAAAGGCCAAATGGACCTTGTGTAGATACATGTGTTGATGTGAAAGAAATTAAAAAAGCAATAGACTTCTTTACAGGAAAGTAAATATAGGAGAGTGTATGAATATGTTTTATCCATATGGTTATTACGGTTATAGATTGGACCCAACGATATTTATATTATTACCAGCTATAATACTTACTATATATGCACAATTTAAAGTAAGTAGTACAACTAGTAAATACTTAAGAGTAAGATCTCATAAAGGTTATACAGGTGAGCAAACTGCAAGAGCAATACTTGATTCAAATGGATTATATAATGTAAGTATTGAGATGGTAAGAGGACATTTAAGTGATCATTATGATCCAAGAAGAAATGTTGTTAGATTATCTCAAGATGTATATTATGGAACATCAATAACTTCAGTTGCAGTAGCAGCACATGAATGTGGTCATGCAATGCAACATGCAAAAGGCTATGCTCCTCTTAACTTAAGAAGCAGTTTAGTTCCAGTTGTAAACTTTGCATCAAATGCATCATGGCTTTTAATAGCACTAGGTTTACTTATGAATGGTGCATTTTTAAAGATTGGTATCTTATTATTTTCAGCAACAGTATTATTCCAATTAGTAACATTACCTGTTGAATTTAATGCATCTAGTAGAGCATTAGTACAACTTGAAAACCTAGGAATAGTAGACAATCAAGAAATAAGGGGAAGTAGAAGAGTATTAAGTGCAGCAGCATTAACTTATGTTGCAGCAGCATTAACTTCAATGCTTCAACTACTAAGATTATTAGCAATAGCACAAAGAAATGATGATTAAAATGGGGCTGTCTTTAAGACAACCCTTTTTTTCAGAAAAGAAAAATAAGGAGACAATTTATGAAGGCTAGAGAATTAGCACTTAAGGTGCTTTTAGATATAGAAGAAAATAGTAATTACTCAAATATTGCTATTAATAAACACTTAAAAAATGTAGATATGAATAATCAAGATAGAGGTTTAGCTACAGAATTAATATATGGTGTTGTAGAAAATAAATATTATTTAGATTATATAATAGATAAACTTTCAAAGATAAAATGTAAAAAGATGAACAATTATGTTAAAATATTGCTTAGAATGGGGATTTATCAAATTTTACTTTTAAATAATATTTCGGACTATGCAGCTGTTAATGAAACAGTAAGTTTAGTAAAAAAATATGATAAAAGATCTTCTGGATTTGTAAATGCAATTCTTAGAAATGTTATAAGACAAAAGGATACTATAGGAGATGTTGACTTAAAAGATGATAAAATTATGTATCTAGCAACTAAATACTCTTATAAGCCATGGATAATAAAGAATTGGATAAACAAGTTTTCATTAGAATTTACAGAAGACTTATTAGAAGCTAATAAGGAAAAGCCTAGTTTATATTTAAGAACTAATACTTTAAAAATAAGCAGAGATGAACTTATAGAAAAGTTAAAGCAAGAGGGTATTAACTGTTTTATAGTTCCTACAATAGATGAGGCTATAAGGGTTGAAAATTTAAAAAATATCGAAAACAATAAATTATTTAAAGATGGCTTATTTACAATACAAGACATTAGTTCTATGATAGTAGGAAAAGTAATGAATCCTAAGGAAAATTCTTTGGTTTTAGATGTTTGTAGTGCTCCAGGTGGTAAAACTACACACTTAGCTACTCTTATGAATAATACAGGAAAAGTAGTATCTAGGGATATATTTGAACATAAGTTAAAACTTATACAGTCAACTGTTGATAGATTAGGTTTAAATAATGTTGAAGTAGAGTCTTTCGATGCATCTGTATTAGATGAAAATAGTATAGATAAGTTTGATTATGTATTAGCTGATGTTCCTTGTTCAGGTTTAGGTATAATAAGAAGAAAGCCTGAAATAAAATATAAGGAAAAATCAGAACTTAAAGAACTACCAAATATACAAAAGACTATACTAGATAATGCATCTAAGTATGTTAAAGTTGGAGGAACATTAATATATAGTACATGTACAATTCAAGATAATGAAAACATAGAGGTAGTACAAGATTTCTTAAATTCAAATGATAACTTTAAATTAGTCCCTATTAATGAAGTTAAGGTTGATTTAGATAATCAAGATAGTGGATATTTAAAAATATATCCAAACATTCATGATATAGACGGATTCTTTATAGCAAAATTAGAAAGAGTAAGGTAGTGATAAATATGGAACAAGCTAAAGTAGCACTAAAGAATATGACAGAAGATGAATTAAAAGAGTTTATAGTAAGCTTAGGAGAAAAAGCTTTTAGAGGAACACAAATATTTTCATGGATATATAAGGGTGCAAGGACTTTTGATGATATGAAAAATATACCTAAAAGCTTAAGAGAAAAATTAGAAGAAGTATCTTATATAGGTAATATAGAAAAAGAATTACGATTAGAATCAAAGATTGATAGAACTAAAAAATATTTATTTGCACTAAATGATGGAAATATAATAGAAACTGTGATGATGGATTATGAAGATAGAGTTACAGTTTGTATATCAAACCAAGTTGGTTGTAGAATGGGATGTAATTTCTGTGCATCAACATTAGAAGGATTAATAAGAAATTTAGAACCTTGGGAAATTTTAGATCAAATTATGAAAGTTCAAGAGGATATTGGCAAAAGAGTATCGAATCTTGTATTAATGGGAAGTGGAGAACCATTAGATAACTTTGAAAACACTAAAAAGTTTTTAAAATTAGTAAATGAGAAAAATGGTCTTAATATTGGGTATAGACATATAACTTTATCAACTTGTGGACTGGTTCCAAGAATGTATGAGCTAGCAGATTTAGGACTTCCTATAAATTTAGCTTTATCTCTTCACTCTCCTTTTGATGAAAAAAGAAGAGAAATAATGCCTGTTGCTAATGCTTATAAAATAAATGACTTAATAGAAGCATGTAAGTATTATATAAAGAAAACTAATAGAAGAGTTACTTTTGAATACTCATTAATAAAGGGTGTTAACGACTCGGAAAAAGAAGCTAGGGAAATAGTTAAGTTGGTAAAAGGAATGTTATGTCATGTAAACTTAATACCAATAAATAAAGTAGATGAAAGAGATTATGAAAGACCAGATAAAACTTATATATATAAGTTTAGAGATTATTTAGAAAAAAATAATATTCCGGCTACAGTTAGAATATCTATGGGTTCAGATATAGGAGGAGCTTGTGGTCAATTAAGAAGGAAACATAAGTAGCATAAGGGGGAAATTATTATGATTTATAGTTGTGCTTCTCATGTAGGTAAAGTAAGAAAAAATAATGAAGACTATTGTATGGGAGAAGTTATAAAACTTAATAATGAAGAAACTTTAGGTATATTTGCTTTAGCAGATGGAATGGGTGGCCATAAAAAGGGAGAAGTTGCTAGTAAATTAGCAGTAGAAAATATATTAAAATACTTAAAGGAGAATTTACTACTAAGTAATAGCATAAAAATAGATTATATTGATGATATAATAAAGCAAGCTTATAATAATGTAAATTCTATAATTTATAATAAATCATTAAAACAAGAAGAATGTAGTGGTATGGGTACAACTTTAGTTACTGCTATTTTATACAAAGAAGATTTATACATAGCTAATGTGGGTGATAGTAGATGTTATTTACTTAGTAATAATAATTTAAATCAGATTAGTATAGATCATTCTGTTGTAGAAGAACTTATAAGGGCAAATATTATAACAGAAGAAGAAGCAATACATCACCCTCATAGAAATCATATAACTAGAGCTATAGGAACTGATGAGATCGTTGTTGTAGATATATTTAAAGAAAGATTGAATAAAGGTGACCTTGTTTTATTAGCTAGTGATGGATTAACAGGTTGTGTATATGAAGATGATATAAAGGAAGTATTGCAACAAAGTAAAGACATATCGGATATAAATGATAATTTAATAAAAATGGCTAATGATATTTCTGGAAGAGACAATGTTTCAGTAGTATTAATAAAAGCATAGCTAGGAGTGTGATACAGTGGGAGATACAATTTTAGGTAACAGATATCAAATTATTAGAAAAATCGGGGATGGAGGTATGGCCTTCGTTTACGAAGCGAAAGATAAACTATTAAATAGAACTGTTGCAGTTAAAGTTTTGAGACCAGAGTTTGTAGATGATGAAGAATTCTTAAAAAAGTTTAAAAGAGAAGCTGAAGCAGTTGCAAGTTTATCTCATCCTAATATCGTTAATGTGTATGATGTAGGAGAAGATGGAAAAGTTAACTATATTGTAATGGAGTATATAGATGGTCAAAACCTAAAGGATATAATAAAAAATGAAGGTACACTTGATGAGTACACTGCATTAGATATAACTAAGCAAATAGCTATGGCGCTTAGTGCGGCGCATAAAAAAGGTATAGTTCATAGAGATATAAAGCCTCATAATATATTAATATCTAATGAAGGTAGAGCTGTTAAAGTTGCAGATTTTGGTATAGCAAAAGCTGTTACAAATTCTACTATGACAAACGTTGGTAATATAATAGGATCTGTACATTATTTTTCGCCAGAACAAGCTAAAGGAAATAGCGTAAACTCTACAGCAGACCTTTATTCTTTAGGTATAGTTTTATATGAAATGATAATAGGTAGAGTACCATTTGTTGGAGATAGTCCTATATCTATAGCACTTCAACATATAAATGATGATTTAGAGTTTACTTCAGATGAGAAGGTAAATATACCTCAAAGCGTTAGAACGATAATAAAAAAATTAACTGAAAAGTCTAGTGAAAATAGATATCAAAGTGCTGAAGAGTTAATAGAAGATATTGATTATGTGGAAAAAAATATAGATTTAGATTTTATAAAAGAATATGATAATTTTGCAACAAAGCAAGTAGACTTTAAAAAGATTGAATTAAATGATAGCAATAAAAATATTGATTTAGATGATGAAGAGTTAATAGAAGAAGATAATAGCTATGTTAGATCAAATAATCAATATAAACCAAGAAAAAATAAAAAGAAAAAAGTAGTTAAAGAAGATAGCCCTAAAACAAAGAAAAGATTAAAAATATTATTAGTAATATTACTGATAATATTAGCTATTCAAATTTTTGTTATAGGTAAATTTGCTTTAGGGTTCTTAGGTGGAACTAATAGTATAGAACAAACTGTAGAAGTTCCAAATTTAACCAATGAAAACTTAGAAACGGTTAATAAGCAATTAGAAAACTTAGGATTAAAAGTAGTTATTAAAAATGGATATAGTGATACTGTAGAAAAGGATCATGTTATATCTCAAAGTCCAAACCCTGGAACACAAGTATCAAATGGAGATACAGTTACCGTAATATTAAGTAAGGGACCTAAGCAAAATGCAGCACCAAATATAGTTGGCGAAACATTAAGTGATGCTGAAAGTGAACTAATTCAAAATAACTTTACAATAGGTAATATAAAATATGAGTATAGCAATAGATATAAAGAAGGTATTGTTATAAGTCAATCAACATCAGGAACAAAGGTAAATGTTGTTGTAAGTAAAGGTCAAGAAGTTAAAGAAGAAAACAATAATACTATTATTCAAACACCAAGTAATAATGGCACAAATAACAACCAAAATAATAATATAAATAATAGTACTAATAATAATCAAAACAATAATATAAATAATAATACAAACAATAACACAAATAATAATACTGAAAATAACAATGATAATAACACCAATGATAATACATCAGATGGTACGACAAATACAACACCAGAAGATAATAACTCATCTGAAGATACAGGAAGTGATGATGTTATAAATGACGCAGATGGTGGAACTAGTTTACCACAATATGAGTAATTAGTGTATATAGCTTAGGCTAACATCTTATATAATAATGATGTTAGCCTAAATTTATTTGATAAAAATTTTAAAAGGTTTCTTTTTTATATGAATTATGTATAAAATATAGTAAGATAATAAATTAGAAGTATAAATTTATATAAATTTATAATGCTATTATATATGCGTATATTATATAGATGCACCAAAATTTAAAGGAGGAAGTTAATGTTACAAGGAAAGATTATAAAAGGAATAGGGGGATTTTACTACGTAGATACAGAAAATGGAGTTTACGAATGTAGAGCTAGAGGGATATTTAGAAAAGATAAGATAACACCATTAGTTGGAGATAGAGTAAAAATGAGCATAGTTGATGAAGAAAGTAAAAAGGGTGTTGTAGAAGAAATAGATAAAAGAGATACTGAACTAATAAGACCACCAATAGCTAATGTAGATAAAGCTTTAATAGTATTTGCTGTAAAAAATCCTAAACCACATTTATCCTTACTAGATAGATTTATAGTATTAGCAGAAAAAGAAAATCTTGAAATTGTAATAGTTTTGACTAAGGCAGATTTAGATGATGATAATACGTTAGAAAAGATTACTAGCATATATGAGTTAAGTGGATATAAGGTTATACCTGTAAGTAATAAAACTAAATTAAATATAAATGCTATAAAAGAAGAACTAAAAGATAGTGTAGTTGTATTTGCTGGTCCATCAGGAGTAGGTAAATCAAGTTTACTTAATGAAATAGATGAAAACTTTAAACTACAAACAGGTGAAGTTAGCGATAAAATAAAAAGAGGAAAGCATACTACAAGACATGCAGAATTATTAAAGTTAGAGTGTGGTGGTATGGTTGCAGATACTCCAGGATTTAGCTCATTAACATTAGATGATATAGATGAGAATGAGCTGAAAGAATATTTTATAGAATTTGAGGAACATGATGAATGTAAATTTGGTTCAAGATGTATACATGAGAATGAACCATCTTGTGCTGTAAAAGAAGCAGTTGAAAATGGAAAAATATCTAAGAAAAGATATGATAGTTATATACAATTATTAAATGAAATAAGACAAAGTAAAATGGGTAAAAGGAGATACTAAATATGATTAAATTAGCACCATCGATACTATCAGCAGATTTTGCAAGGTTACTTGAAGATGTTAAAAAGGTAGAAGATGCAGGGTGTGAGTACTTACATATAGATGTAATGGATGGTCACTTTGTACCTAATATAACTATTGGACCAGGTGTTATAAAGTCTTTAAGAAAAGATGTAAATATGGTATTTGATGCCCATCTTATGATAGAAAATCCAGATAATTATATTAAGGAGTTTGTTGATGCAGGATGTGATATGATAGTGGTTCACCAGGAAGCTTGTAAACATCTTCATAGAACTATACAAAATATAAAGTCTTTTAATATTAAAGCAGGTGTTGCTTTAAATCCAGCTACTCCTATAGAGACTATAAAGCATGTATTAGAAGATGTAGATATGGTTTTAATTATGACTGTAAATCCAGGATTTGGAGGTCAGTCTTTTATAGAAGGAATGATAGATAAAATAAAAGAGCTAAAAAGTATAATAGATTCTAAAAATCTTAATATAGATATACAAGTTGATGGAGGAATTAAACCTGATAATGTAGCAAAAGTTGTAGATGCAGGTGCTAATATTATAGTAGCTGGCTCAGCTATATTTAATAGTGATAATATATCGGAAACTGTTAAATTATTTAGAAAAAACGCATCCAAATAGGTGATAACATGAAAATATGTATTTTACTTAATGGTGAAGTTAAAGATCATTCAACAATAAGAGAGTTTATAAAAAATGAGAAATATGATTATATAATTTGTGCTGATGGTGGAGCAAATCATCTTTACAAGATGGGAATAACTCCAGACTATATAATAGGTGACTTAGATTCAATAGATAAAAATATTATTGATTATTATAAAAAACAAAATGTTTTATTTGAAAAATTTCCATCTAAAAAAAATGAAACTGATTCGGAACTTTGTATATTATTAGCAAGTAAACTTATGGCTGAGAAAATAGACTTATTTGCAACTCTTGGTGGAAGAATAGATCATACCTTAGCAAATATAAATTTACTTTATTATATTAAAGAAGAAAAAATAATTCCTAGGATTATATCAGAAAAAGAAGAAATATATATTGCAATAAATGAGTCAATTAAAATTAAAGGTAAAAAGGAAGATATTATATCTATAATACCTATTAAAGGTGATGTTAAGGGTATTACTTTAGAAAACTTAGAATACCCTTTAAATGATTATAATATGAAGTATTCTACACCATTAGGAATATCAAATATCATGTTAAGTGATGAATGTAGTGTAACTGTAAAAGAAGGATCAGTACTTATAATAAGAAATAAAGTTAATTAAAAATAAGCATACTTAATATAGTATGCTTATTTTTTTAGTCTATCTTAGGTCTAAAACTTATGTATGGTGAATAAATTTAAACTATAAATAAAGTATGGATAATATTAGGGAGGTGTTTTATGAGAAATCAATCTAAGGGTTTACTCGGTATAATATGCATAGCTACTGGAGCTGCTGTAATAATGTCAATGATACTACCTAATTGGATTTTTTCCATGCTAACAGCACTAGTCCTTATAGGATGTGGAGTTTTATTATTTTTATATTAAATAAATTATATATTTTTATCAAAGTGAATAGGTATAAATAGTGAATAATATATTATTTATAAATGGGGGTATAAGATATGAAAATGGTAACAATAAAATTACCTAAATGGCTTTCTAATATAGTCCTTAAATTCATGAGAAGTGGTAAAAAATAATATTCATAAGATAAAATAAAAGCCTACTTATAATTATATAAGTAGGCTTTTTATTGAAAAAATTATTAAGCTCTTTCAACTTTACCAGAACGTAAACATCTAGTACAAACTTTAACTCTCTTAGGAGTTCCACCTATTATAGCTCTAACGCTTCTTAAGTTAGCAGACCAAGTTCTTCTGCTGTGTCTATTTGAGTGTGATACTTGGTTTCCAGAAACCTTCCCTTTACCACATACGCTACATACTTTCGCCATTATTGTACACCTCCTTAAAATGATAACTATTTAAAGACTAAAAACATATTTATATTAACACAAATATTTAATTTCTGCAATAGAAATATATATTTGTATTATAGATTATTATTGAACAATCTCTAACTATCATATAGAATTATAATATATAATTCACAATAAAGTAAATAAAAATTATAAAAATTTGAATTAGAATATATTACTATAGTATAATTATCTAAACTTTATTTTTAAATAAGATTAAGTAGGTTTAAAATATATTATAATTATAGTATTATAATAATTATAAATAATATTATATTAAATAGTAATATATTTTAAAATAAGAGGTTTTTTTAATATTTTGTCAAAAACTAAAAATAAAAAATAATTTAAGGGGGTCGAGCCATGAGTGCAAGATTAACTAATGAATATGGATATGTAGAAATAGATAAGCATGTAATAGCGCAAATAGTATATAGAGCAGCAATGGAAAGTTATGGACTAGTAGGTTTAGGATATAAATCTAAGGGTATAGTAGAATTATTAAAAGGTGAAAATGCAACAAAAGGCGTTACGGTAGAAGAGTTAGAAGACAATACCATATCAATAGAACTTTGTGTTATAATACAGTACGGAACAAATATATCTACAGTTGCAAATAATATAATAGATAGAGTAAAATATACAGTTGAAAAAATGACAGCTATAAAAGTAAGTAAAATAGACATTAATGTTCAAGGAATTAGAGTTAAGTAATTTAGGAGGAAAAAAATGATCCAAAAAATAGATGGAAAAAAGTTTAGAGAGATATTTGTATCAGGTGCAAATAATCTTCAAAATCATAAGGAGTTAGTTGATAAGCTAAATGTATTCCCTGTTCCAGATGGAGATACAGGTACTAATATGTCACTGACTATTTCTTATGCAATAAAAGAATTAGCAAAAGTTGATAACAATGAATTAACTAATATAGGTAAAGGGATATCTAGAGGTTCTCTTATGGGAGCAAGAGGTAACTCTGGAGTTATCTTATCTCAAATAATAAGAGGTATAGCTAAAGGAGTAGAAGGAAAAGAAACTCTTACAACAATAGATTTTGCAAATGCATTAAAATGTGGTTCAGATACAGCATATAAAGCTGTTATAAAACCAGTAGAAGGTACAATACTTACAGTAATTAGAGAAAGTAGTGAGGCGGCTATAAAAATAGCTAATACTGAAAGTGACTTTATATCTTTCTTAGAATTAGTTATAAAAGAAGCTGATGCATCATTAAATAGAACACCAGAATTATTAAAAGCCTTAAAAGAAGCTGGAGTTGTAGACTCAGGTGCTAAAGGTTTAGTTCTTGTATATGAAGGTATGTTAAAAGCATTACAAGGAAATGCAATAGAAATAAAAGAATCTAATAAAAGTGAAGTAAAGGAAGTTAATACTCCTCAAGCAAGTATAAATACAGAAGATATTAAATTCCAATATTGTACAGAATTTATATTAGAAAGTGATAAAATAGATGATTCTCAAATAAGAGATAAGGTGATGAAGTATGGAGATAGCTTAGCTGTTGTTGGGGATGAAGGTGTAATAAAAGTACATATTCATACTAATGACCCAGGCTTAGTTCTTCAAGAAGCTTTAGCTTATGGACAATTATTAACTATAAAGATAGAAAATATGAAACTTCAACATGAAAATACATTAATAGAAGCAAATTATGAAAGTGCTTCAACTGTTGAAGAAGAAAAAGAGTATGGATTTATTGCTACTTCAATGGGAGATGGTTTAGCTCAAATATTTAAAGATTTTGGAGTTGATCATATAATCGAAGGTGGTCAAACTATGAATCCAAGTACTGAAGATTTTATGAATGCAATAGAAAATATAAATGCAAGAAATATATTTATATTCCCAAATAACTCTAATATAATAATGGCTGCTAACCAAGCTAAAGAATTAAGTGAGAAAAATATAGTTGTTATACCTACTAAAAATACACCTCAAGGGTTTACTTCTTTAGTAAGTTTTAATGGTGAAGCAACTGTAGAAGAAAATGAAACAGCAATGATAGAAGCTTTAACTTTAGTCAAATCAGGTCAAATAACTTATGCAGTAAGAGATACAGTTATGAATGATGTTGAAGTTAAAGAAGGTAACATAATAGGTATAGCTGAAGGTAAGTTACAAGCAGCAGGAGATAGTATAGATGAAATAACTACTAAGCTTGTAGAAAACCTTGTAGATGAAGACAGTGCAATAATAACTTTATTCTATGGAGAAGATGTTAGTGAAGAAGATGCTAATAAACTTCGTGATGAATTAGAAGAAAAGTTTGAAGATATAGACGTAGAGTTATACTATGGAGGACAACCTCTTTATTATTACTTAATTTCAGTTGAATAATGATTTTAAAGTCCTGTATAATACTACTACTATTTAGTGTATTATACAGGACTTTTATTTAATAGGTGATAATTATGAATGATTTAAAGATAGATATACAATATGTAAAAGGAATAGGACCTAAAAAAGCATATAAACTTAATAAATTAGGAATATTTACTTTAAAGGATTTACTTTATTACTTTCCAAGACAATATGAGGATAGAAATAATTTAAAAAAAATTGCAGACCTCAAAAATGAGGATAAGGCAACAGTTAAAGGAATTATATCTAATATAAGTACCAGAAATCCTAAAAAAGGAATGACTCTTACTAAGGTTGATATAAAGGATGAAACTGGAGTTGCAAAGCTGGTATTTTTTAATCAACCATATATAAGCAATACATTCAGAAGTGGTGACACTGTTTTAGTTTTTGGTAAGGTAAAAAAAGAATTTAAAAATACAGAACTTACTTCTTGTGAAATAGAACATCTAACTAATTCACCTAAAAATACATGTAAAATTATGCCTATATATCCTCTTACATTTGGAGTTACTAATAAAGAAATTATAAGTATAATAAAATCAGTACTATCAAATAAGGAGTTAGTTATAAAAGATTATTTACCAAAACATATAATTGAAAAATATAAGTTATGTAGTATAGATTATGCTATTAGAAATATACATTCTCCCACAAATAAAGAAAGTTTTAAAATAGCTTTGTATAGAATTATTTTCGAAGAATTTTTAATACTTCAACTTGGATTATTTATGTTTAAAAATGGAGTAACAGAAGTTGAAGGAATAAAATTTAATGAAAATGAAAAATTAAAAGATATAATAGATTCTCTTCCATTTAAATTAACTAAAGCACAAAATAGAGCTTTAAATGAAATTATAGACGATATGCAGTCTATAAAGGTCATGAATAGATTAGTTCAAGGAGATGTTGGTTCAGGAAAGACTGTAGTTGCTTTACTTGCGCTTGCTAATACTGTTTTAAATGGTTATCAGGGTGCTTTAATGGCACCAACAGAAATTCTAGCTGAACAACATTATATTTCTTTAAATGAAACTTTAAAAGATTTTGGAATAAATATAGAACTTTTAGTAGGATCACTTACTAAAAAACAGAAAGAACTTGTTTTGGAAAGAGTTAAAAATAAGGAAGTAGATATATTAATTGGTACTCATGCATTGATAGAGGATAATGTTGAGTTTAATAATTTAGGTATTGTTATAACTGATGAGCAACATAGATTTGGAGTTAGACAAAGAGGTAAACTTTCAGATAAAGGAAATAATCCAGATGTTTTAGTTATGACAGCAACACCAATACCTAGGACATTAGCACTTATACTATATGGAGATTTAGATATATCTATAATAGATGAATTACCTCCAGGAAGACAACCAATAGATACTATTGCAGTAACTAAAGATAAAAGAGATAAAGCTTATAACAGTTTAGTTAGAAGTGAAGTAGAAAAAGGGCGCCAAGTGTATATAGTGTGTCCTTTGGTAGAAGAAAGTGAATCAATAGAAGCAAAAGCAGCTGTAGAATTAGTTGATGAGTTAAAAGCTGAGTATTTTTCAGATTTAAAAGTTGGACTTTTACATGGAAAGATGAAGTCTAGTGAAAAAGATAGTATTATGAAAAGTTTTAAAAATAAGGAATTAGATATACTAGTTTCTACAACTGTAATAGAGGTTGGAGTTAATGTACCTAATGCTACACTTATGATAATTGAAAATGCAGAGAGATTTGGATTAGCTCAACTTCATCAGCTTAGAGGGCGTGTAGGTAGAGGTAAGCATAAATCTTATTGTATATTAATATATGCATCAAAATCAGATGTTTGTAAACAAAGAATGTCAATTATGGAAGAAACTAATGATGGATTTAAAATATCTGAAAAAGATTTAGAAATAAGAGGTCCTGGAGAATTTTTTGGAACAAGACAACATGGACTACCAGAATTAAGAATAGCTAATATATTTAAACATATGAAAATATTAAAAATAGCTCAGCAGGAAGCTCGATATATTGTAGGAGAAGATCCAAAGTTGATTAGTTTTGAAAATAGATTGTTGAAAAAGGAAATAATTGATAAATTTGAGCAACAAGCTAGAGAAATTTCTCTAAATTAGGCGAAAATTATGTTAAAATATATAAAGAGGAGATAGACTATTGAGAGTTATATCAGGAAAAGTAAGAGGTTTAAAACTAGATACACCAAAGAATCTAGATGTAAGACCTACAACAGACAGAGTTAAAGAATCATTATTTAATATAATAAATCCATATATAAGAGAAAGTAACATATTAGATTTATTTGCAGGTACAGGTTCCTTAGGGATTGAGTGTTTATCAAGAGGAGCTAAAAATTGTGTTTTTGTAGATAAAAGTAAAGAAAGTATAGGAATAGTTAAATCTAATATAAAAAAAGCCAGAGTGGAAAATGAAAGTACAATTTTAAATATTGATTTTAAGGATGCAGTAAAAAGATTATCAGTTCAAAAACAAAAATTTGATGTTATATTTATGGATCCTCCATACTATGAAAATATGTTTATAGATTGTTTAAAAAGTATAGATGAACTTAATTTACTTAAAGAAGATGGATTAGTAGTTGTAGAACATGATACTAATGATTTATTTGATGATAATATAGGCAGATTATATAAAAGTAGAGAGAAAAAATATGGCAATACGACTATAACTTTTTATAAGCTGGAGGAAGTAGATGGAGAACAAGAAGATTAGAAAAGCTATATTTGCAGGTAGTTTTGATCCAATAACAAATGGACATTTAGATTTAATAAATAGAGCGTCTAAACTATTTGATGAATTGCAAATAGGTGTTTTAGTAAATCCAAATAAAAAAGGACTTTTTGACTTAGAAAAAAGAGTTGACTTGATTAAATCATGTACTAGTCACTTAGATAATATAAAAGTTGTTAGTTTTGAAGGCCTTTTAGTTAATTACTGTAAGAATAATGGAATAGATACATTGGTAAGAGGTATTAGAAATGGAGCTGATATTGAATATGAGCTACAAATGGCTCATATGAATAAGGAATTAAACCCAGATATAGAAACTATTATACTACCAACTACTACGAAATATTCTTTTATAAGCTCATCTCTTATAAAAGAGGTTTTAAATTTTGATGCTGATGTAAAAAATTTAGTTCCAAAGGAAGTTTTAAAAGAATTGAAGAAAGTAACAAATAGGGGGAAGCAATAAATGAAAATAGACTTAGAAATGATGGACTTATTTGAAAAGTTAGAATATACAATAGAAAATGCTCCAACAGCTAGATTTTCACAAAAACATGTTATAGATAAAGATGAACTTTTAGGTATAATAAGAGAAATTAAAACTTTAATGCCAAATGAGGTAACTCAAGCGGTATGGATAAATAAAGAAAGAAATAGAATATTAAATGAAGCTCAAAAAGATGCTAAAGAATTAAGAGATCAAGCTAAAATAGATGCAGATAGACTAAGAGAAGAGTATAGTAAAAATATAGAAGAGTTAAAAGAAAACTCTGAAACTACACTACAAAAGTATATAGAATCTAGTGATGTTGTTGGACAAGCTGAAAAAAGAGCTATAGAAATTTCTGAAAGAGCAGAAACTGTGGCAAGAGAAATAAGACAAGGATCAATTGATTATGCTATAGATGTATTTTCATCAGTAGAAGATACTTTAAAGACTTTATTAGAAGAAGTTATAAGAGATAAAAGTGAATTAAGATAAATTAAAAAAGATATTAGTAAATTATAATAATTTACTAATATCTTTTTTAATGAATTATTTTTTTATTATTATCAGGCATTACAAAGTTGAGAATTAAATAAGCCAATAATATAAGTGGTAATATAATACTTGTATTATTTAAGTAAAAATTAAATAAGCCGTTATTGTATAAAGTATCATAAACTGGTCCGAAATTTGATACTAATGAAGATTCTTTAAATAGAGGGTATAAAATCAATGTAAAAATAGAAGAAAAAGTGCCATGTAAAAATTTACTAAATATGTATAGGTTTGTGTTTATATCAGTTTTAGCTAAAAAGTTACAACATTGAGCTAATATTGAAATACCACTAAATCCTATTAAGAAGCTTGCAAAAGTTACTTTTACTAATTCGGATACGGATGTCATGCTTGCAATGTTATTACAACCAATTGTTATTTCAAATAAACCACTTATAAGGGCTTGACAGAACTCTTTTGAAATATTGAAAATTGATAGTGGAACATATAGAATAGTAGCTAAAAATGAAATTATATTAAATAAAGATAAAACCTCAAATACAACAGAGAAAACTATTACAAATCCACCAACAGCAAGGATTGTATTAATACCGTTTACAACAGCATTTCCAAAAAATACGAAGAATCCAGTGTTATTTAAATATCTTGAATTAATTATATTATTTATTTCAGATTTTATACTTGATGAAGATGTAGTTAATTTTTCATTTCCATATTTTCTAAATAGAATTCCAACAGTTATAGAGCCTAGATAATGACAAATAATCATTAAATAACCTAAGGAAGAACTATGAAACATTCCTACGCACACAGCACCTATTATAAATAATGGACCAGAAGTAGAACAAAAGGATACTAATCTTTGGGCCTCAAATTTTGAAATCTTATTTTCAAATCTAAGGTCGTATGCAAGTTTTGCTCCTACTGGATAACCTGAGACTGTAGAAATTGCAAAAACTAAGGCACTTTTACCTGATACATTAAAAATCAGTTTTGTAATAGGGTTAATTATAACTCCTATTATATCTACAATCTTTAAATCAACAATAATGTTGGCTCCAATTATAAATGGAAGTAAAGATGGTATTAACACATTTACCCAAACACTTAATCCATTTTTAGCAGCTTGTATAGATTCTTGTGGAAATATTATAATTCCGGATATTAAAAAAAGAACTATTATGATTGGTAGAAAAAACATTACTATTTTATTTTTTTTCATAAACACCACCTTAATAAATAATATACTTAATTATATTAAGTTATGTAATGTTGTATGAATATAAAAAACTTTCCTTAAAATAAGGAAAGTTTTATTTAACATATATAGGTGATAAGTAGTAATCCATAGGTCCTTTTAAAAGTTGTTTATTATTTTTATAATAAATCATATTGTATATGTTGCTTGCCTTGATATCATAATCTATAAGCGTTTTAAATTTATCATCATCTAATGCAAAAGATACTTTAGAGAATTTATTAATAATATTAATTTCTGAATTATTCTTAATAGATTTTATAATTTCACGTCCTTTATCATTAAAAGCAAGAACTCTTATATAAGGAACAATATTAATATCTTTTACTAAGGTTACATCATCCTTTGTTATACCGAGTAAAATATTATTTAAGATACGTTTTATCTTAGTTAAGGTATATCTTTTTGATTTTATAGAGTTATGTAAATCGTTTAAAGACGAAGAAGTAAAAATGCTTTGATAAATTTTATTTTCAATACCTTCATTAACATCGAAGTAGTTATTTAGATAATTAAAATCTCTAAGTATTATTGAAGATAATATTTCAAAATAATTTTCATCAAACATAGGATTAAATTTATTATCCATAGAATCTTTAATTATGTTATAAGTTTTATTTGGAATAACATTATATAAGAGTGTAACATCACTATTATCCTTTAAAGACTTTCTAATAGCAGTAGCAGAGCATATTGAACTATTTATTTTCTCAGAATTATACTCTGATTTAACCCTAGTTATTGTATATGGCTTTATATTACTATTTAACCTTACTATACTTTTGATATATTCAATACCTAATATGTTGTTTGATGAATTAAGTATATTAAGTAAGTCCTCTTTCGATATATTTATTAATTTATTTTTGCTAATATAATCAAATAAAGCATTACTTCTAGCGCTCGGGAATAACATTCCTTCTTTTAGATATTTCTTTAATGAGACTTTAAAATCATCAGGTTCATTTACTAAAATACTAGCTATGGTATAGAGTATGTCAATATTACCAACCTCACTTCCAAAACAAATTGAATTTATGCAGTTTAAAGAATTTAAAGTTGATATGGCGCCGTGTGAAAAAATTTCTGCACTTTGGCATGCAAATAATGTTGGTAGCTCAATAACTAAATCAACACCATTTTCAACGGCAGCTTTTGCTCTTGTATATTTATCAAATAAAGCGGGTTCTCCTCTTTGAAGAAAGTTACCACTCATAATTGCAACAGTATGTGTAGCGTTAGTTATTTCTTTAGATTTTTCTAAGTGATATAAGTGACCATTGTGAAATGGATTATACTCAACCACTAATCCAAGTATATTCATGAATTTTCTCCTTTTGCTTAAGTATAACAAAAACTATATATAATTTATTTTGTATATTTGTATTATATATGTAAATAATTAATATTTATATAATAATTTTATAACAAAAAGAGAAAAATAATACTCAATGCAATATTTTAAAATTGATACTAAAATATTACATAATTTCTATGTACTTTTTTATCAAAAAGTGATATATTAGTAATTATAGAGAATGTTTAATGTATACAAGATTCTCTTATAAAATATATGACTAGTTAACGAGATGGTCTTTATAGACCGATTAAATAGTATTGATAAAATTTAAGGAGGTATACTAATGAAAGTATTAGTATTAAACTGTGGTAGTTCTTCATTAAAATATCAATTAATAGATATGTCAAATGAAGCTGTATTATGCGTAGGTTTAGTTGAAAGAATAGGTATAGATGGTTCTATACTTAAGCAAGAAAAAGACGGTGTAGAAGGTAAGTACATAGTTGAACAACCAATGAAAAACCATGAAGATGCTATAAAATTAGTATTAGACGCTGTTCTTGATCCAACTTACGGTGGAGTAAAAGAAATGAACGAAATAGAAGCTGTTGGACATAGAGTTGTTCACGGTGGTGAAAAGTTTGCTTCATCTGTAGTTATAACTGAAGATGTTGAAAATGCAATAAAAGAATGTATAGATTTAGCTCCACTTCATAACCCAGCAAACATAATGGGAATAGATGCTTGTAAAGCTATACTTCCAGGTGTACCAATGGTAGCTGTATTCGATACTGCTTTCCATCAAACAATGCCTAAAAAATCTTACTTATATGGATTACCTCATGAGTTATACACTAAGTACGGTGTAAGAAGATACGGATTCCACGGAACTTCTCATAAATATGTATCTCAAAGAGCTGCTGCTATGTTAGGTAAAAATATAGAAGATGTTAAGATAATAACTTGTCACTTAGGAAATGGAGCTTCTATAGCTGCAATAGATGGTGGTAAATGTGTAGATACTTCTATGGGATTCACTCCATTAGAAGGATTAATAATGGGAACTAGATGTGGAGATATAGATCCAGCTATAATACCATTCTTAATGAGAAAAGAAAATTTAGATGCAGATGGAATAGATAACATAATGAATAAGCAATCTGGTGTATACGGTATGACTGGTATATCAAGTGACTTCAGAGATATAGAAGATGCAGCTGCTAATGGTGAAGAAAAAGCTCAAGTTGCTTTAGATGCTTATGCTCAAAGAGTTAAGAAATATATAGGATCTTATGCTGCTGAAATGAACGGTGTTGACGCTGTTGTATTTACTGCAGGTGTAGGTGAAAACGGAATAGATATGAGAGAAGCTATAGCTTCTAACATGGAATTCTTAGGAATGGAATTAGATAAAGAAGCTAACAAAGTTAGAGGAAAAGAAAGAGTAATATCTACAGAAAACTCTAGAGTTAAGATATTATTAATACCAACTAATGAAGAATTAGTAATAGCTAGAGATACTGTTGCTTTAGTTAAGTAATTAAAACTATTTAATTGGATATAATAAATTTAAGGTAGGTTAATGACCTACCTTAAATTATGTTTGTCTTATTTACAATTTTATCTATCAAGTAAAAATACTTGACAAACAATGATGAGATTTGTATAATAAATTTGGCAATATTTATTGAGGTGAAAAGATGATTATTAGTCTAGATAAATTAAATAGAAGAGAAACTGACAAATTAGACTTGAATTTTTCTCAAAAAATTGATACTATTAATTATTGTGATAGCATATATAAGCTAACTTCACCTATTAATGTAGAAGGTAAAATATCGAACACTAATAAAGGTATATACATCGATGTTAATGTTGAATTTACCTTACTTGACAATTGTTCAAGATGCTTAGATGAAGTGGAAGTACCTGTTAACTATGATATTCAAGGATTTTTAGTAAAAGAAGATTTTGATGAAGATAGTTTTGAGGATGATGATGCTTTCATATATGATGGACAAGAAGTAAATCTTCTTGATATAATAGAACAAACAATAGATTTTAATTTAACTGCACAAGTTCTTTGTGATGAAGACTGTAAAGGTCTTTGCCAAGGATGTGGAGCTAACTTAAATAAAGAAGAATGTTCTTGTGATGAAACTGCGAACGACGAGGAGATTATAGATCCCCGTTTTGCTAAATTAAAAGATTTGTTTAAAAATGACTAAGGAGGTGGCGTAAATGGCAGTACCAAAGCGTAAAACGTCTAAATCAAAAACTAAAATGAGAAGAGCGGCTAACTCACAAATGACTGCAACTGGATTTGTAAGTTGTCCTCAATGTCATGAGCCAAAATTACCACACAGAGTGTGTCCTGATTGCGGATATTATAAAGGTAAAGAAGTTGTTTCTAAGTAATGACTTCTAAAGAACATGTAGATTAATCTACATGTTTTTTTTTAGCTAATAAATTATTATATAAAGTTAAATTAATAAAAATGATTTATAATAGATATATAAGAGTTTTAAATTAAAAATTAGGAGGGAATTAGATAATGAAGATAGTTGTAGATGGCATGGGAGGAGATAATGCTCCTAAGTCTAACGTAGAGGGTGTTGTAAATGCAATTAAAGAGTACGATATAGATATAATAATAACTGGTGATAAAGACATATTAGAAAAAGAATTTAAAAACTATGAATTTGATAATAGTAAGTTAGAAATAGTACATACAACAGAAGTTATAGAAAATGAAGACAAGCCAGTAAAAGCTATAAGAGCTAAAAAGGATTCATCAATGGTAGTTGCATTAAACCTTGTTAAAGAAGGTAAAGCAGATGCCATAGTATCTGCAGGTAGTACAGGTGCTTTACTAGCAGGAGGAACATTTATAGTTGGTAGAATAAAAGGAATTAATAGACCATGTTTATGCCCAGCACTTCCAAATGTAGAAAGAAAAATGACATTAATAGCTGATGGTGGTGCTAATGCTGACTGTAAGGTAAGAAATTTAGTTGAGTTTGCAGCTATGACTAATATATATTCTAAAAAGGTATTAGGAATAGAAAATCCTAGAATATCATTAGCTAATATAGGTTCAGAAGAAGGTAAAGGTAATGAATTAGTAAAACAAGCTTATGAAGAACTTAAAAATATGGATATAAACTTTATAGGTAACTTAGAGGCGAGAGATGTAATAAATAATAAAGCAGATGTAATAGTGTGTGATGGATTTACTGGTAATATATTATTAAAATCAGTAGAAGGTGTTGCTATGTCTGTTATGAGTCTTTTAAAAGAAACTTTCTTATCTAGTACAAAGGGTAAGATTGGAGCTATGTTACTTAAGAATGATTTAAAAGAGATAAAATCTTTTATGGATTATTCAGAGTATGGAGGAGCACCTTTACTTGGAGTTAATGGAGGAGTAATAAAAGCTCATGGAAGCTCAAATGGTAAGGCAATAAAAAATGCAATTAATCAAGGGATAAAGTTTGCTAAAGGGAATGTATTAAAAGATATAGAAAACTTTGTTAAGGAATCAAAAGATAATTTAGAAGAAAAATAAGTTGTACAAAGTAAAAATAAAAAAGCTGTTATAAAGTAATTAAGTTATTTTATAACAGCTTTTTTATTTTTAAGTAATATTTAATATATATATTAAATATAAATATATAAACGAGAAAGGAGGACAAGATATGAAGAATTTATCTGATGAAATAATTAACTCTCTTTCGTTAAACTTAAGAGAAAAAATAAAAAACTTACCTAAGAGTAATCTTAATATTGAAGAAATAAGATTAAGAGTAGAAAAACCACTTATATTAAATGCTAATAATAAGGATTATTTTTATAATGAAAAAACAAAAGATTTAGACTTAAAAATGGACAATCCTTATATTGTTACAAGAGAAGATATAGAGCAGACGTTTCAAATTATATGTAAATATTCTATTCATACTTTTATTGATGATATAACTAAAGGATTTATAACCCTAAGAGGAGGGCATAGAATAGGAATAGTTGGCAAAACAATAGTTGAAGATGGAAGAGTTAAAAATATAAAACATATATCATCTTTAAATATAAGGGTTTCGAGAGAAATAATAGGATGTTCTGAAAAAATTCTAGAACATATTATTAGGGATGGTAATCAAGTTAATAATACACTGATAATTTCACCACCACAGTGTGGTAAAACAACATTATTAAGAGATATAGTAAGAAATTTAAGCAATGGTAATAAAAGATATGGATTTAATGGAACTAAGGTTGCATTGATAGATGAACGTAATGAGATATCTGGAGCTTATTTAGGAGTACCTCAAATGGATGTAGGTATTAGAACTGATATAATTGAAACTTGTCCTAAAGATATAGGGATTATGATGCTTTTGAGATCTATGTCTCCTAATGTAATAGTAACAGATGAAATTGGTAGTGAAAGTGAAATAAAAGCTCTTTATACGGCTTTAAATGGAGGTGTAAGCTTAATTACAACTGTCCATGGTGATTCTATAGAAGATATACAAAGTAGAAAGGAACTAAGCAAATTATTAGATAAGGAACTTTTTAAGAAAATTGTAATATTATCTGCTAGAAAAGGTCCAGGAACTTTAGAAAAAATATATGATTTAGAAGAAAAGAGATGGTATTTTGCAAATTAAAGTTATTATAATTGGCTTATTAATAGGAATTAGCTACTTAATAGGAGATTTTATATATAAGTCATACACAAAAAGGCATAAAGAACTAAATGACCTCATAAGAATATTAGAGGTAATAAGGATGGATTTATCATTTGGACTTTATACATTAGAAGAAATATTTAAAAGAATTGGACAAAAAAAAGATTATTCATTTTCTAAGTTTTTTGAAAAAATGTCATATGATTTATGTCAATTAGATGGAAGGGTTCTTGATGAAATATTGGATGATAATATTAAAATTTTATATAATGAAACATACTTACAAAATAATGAAATAAATGAACTTAAAACACTTATATTAAATCTGGGTAAAAGTGATATAACATCACAAGAGAGAATGATAAGTCTTAGTGTAGAAAATTTAAAAAAACTTACTACTGATAGTAAGGATGATATATTTAAAAAAGGAGATTTATACAAAAAACTTATAACATTTTTAGGGATATGTATAGGAATAATTTTAATTTAAGGGGGATAAACATGGATATAACTTTGATACTTAAGGTTGCTGGAGTAGGATTATTAATATCGGTTTTAAATATAGTTTTAGAAAAGGCTGATAGAAAGGATTGGTCTACTTTTACAACATTAGCTGGAGTTATAATAGTTTTAGGAATTGTTTTAACTGAAATAAGTGGATTATTTAACACAGTAAGAACTATGTTTCAGCTTTACTAAAGAGGAGGAGATATATTGGAAGTGATGCAACTAGTAGGTATTGCTATAATTGCTGCAACCCTTTGTTTAATAATAAAAAAGGACAGACCAGAAATAGCAAACTTTATAGCGATAATAACAGGAGTAACGATACTATTATCAGTTATATTTAAGTTGAACTTTATAATTGAGGGGATACAAGAACTAGCAGATAAAGCCAATATACCTAGTATGTACATATCATTAATAATTAAGTTAATAGGAATTGCATATATCATGGAATTCGCAATTCAATTATGTAATGATTGTGGAGAAAAAAATATAGCTTCTAAACTAGAGTTTGGTGGAAAAGTAATTGTAATGACAATGTCATTCCCTATACTTTTATCAATTGTAGAAATGATACTAAATATAATCCCATAGGAGAATGATAACTTATGAAAAAAGTAATAGGTTTAATTTTAGTCTTACTTACCATATTCGGTGGTTATTCATACTCACTCGCAGAGAACAATGAAGATTATAATGAAGCAAAAGATAGTATAGATCAGTATATAGATGACCAGTTAAATAAAATAAATATAAGTGAGATAGAGGCATATATAAGAGAGGATGTAGCTATAAAGAATACAGGCATA